>Ga0100380_10002185_pt1 | contig 21128 bp, 22 predicted proteins | sample CryGeymeta201504_FD_80417 | JGI IMG/M metagenome (GOLD analysis project Ga0100380, IMG submission 80417) | Groundwater microbial communities from Crystal Geyser aquifers in Utah, USA - Crystal Geyser metaG 2015-04 | ecosystem: Environmental > Aquatic > Deep subsurface > Groundwater | place... | reverse complement strand
CATTGCTGGAATGGGGGCATTGCAGATGGAGGTTGTCTAGAACGGATTTGAGGATGGGAGGAATGCGACTGCTGACAAAGATTCGCTTGCATTGAGGGCATACTGGTTGACTCATTGCTTGGGAGTGGCATCTTTTCAACCACGAGTCAATACAGAATGAACAGAAGGCATTTTGACAGCCATTGTGAGAACCGCAGGTGACCGGTTGCCAAACAATATGGTGGCATATGGAGCCTGTATGAAGATATTTTTACAAATGAGATGGTCAACTTCAATTAGCGATTAGACGACAAGTCCTCTCTCAAGGCAAATCTGTTCAGGCTCCTCTTCCTCCGAGCATGAATCCTCGTTACACTTCAGCATCCGATAATTATAAATTTAGTTCAATGGTATAATACTTGGATTGATTGATGATAGGAATCATATGGCTTGCCAGTTCTGTATCATGATCTTTTGGAGAGCCATCAATGCCTGTTCTCTTACTGATTTATCTTCACTGTATCTTGCCTTTTCCATGATGATATCCTTGATGCTCAACGACTAGATAACACTGAATATAAAATGGTATACTCTCTGCCTCGAGGATAGAATCGACAGAATTCGCCTATATCGTAACAAGCCACGGCTACATTGATTGTTCGTTTGCTATGGAGCAAATGCTTCAGTTTTCTGAGTAAATAAATAAATTACTTGATGATATGATATTCATTGGCCTCGAATTTCAGAGCATTCTCTTTCCAGAAGCGTTCGTTGTGGACTGAGCTCCACTCCAACAGTTCAGAGTTGACTTCCTTGACATATTTATCAAAAGAGCTCAACACTCTGATGTTGCTCTCCAGAACTGCACCAATATCCTTGATTTCATTAATAAGCTCTTCATCCTTGATGTTTCCCTTGAGGATGGTGTCAATGACCTTCAAGAGACGGTTGTCAATCATCAATTCAAGGCAGCCGTTGGAATCTTGAACATTTTTAAATATCATGAAGGCAACTCTGGTGATTTTTTCTCTAGAGACCTTCTGCAAGATGTCGCAGATATGCTTGATAACTCCGAATTTCGCAGATCCGAACCATTTATCAACAGTGTCAGGCACAAAGGACAGCATCCAGATGTTGAGCATTGTGTAATAGATAAGTTGAATGTCATTTCCGCTTCTGCTTAGACATTCAAGCAAGTATGATGCACCTCCGTATTCCATAAACTCACTGGCAAGGTTTTCATGTTTATTCAAGTGAACAAAGCAGGAGACGAGCCCGTAGTCAGAAATGAGATCTTTATGGGACTTTTTGTTGAGAAGCTCAAGGATATAGGCCTTTTGTTCGTTGAAGAATTGCTCTCTTGGGAGCTCGCCCAAAATAATAGAGATAAGTCTGTTGGCAGCAAGCACAATGACGGGAGTATAATCCTTTTTGGAGTTGACAGTCTCGATACCTTTGAGCTTGGAGATCAAGTTGCTGTACTTTCCTGCTTTGATTTCATCGACGACAATTCTTAAGACATGTCGCTCTTCGGTGAAAATAGCATCAAGAGTGGTCAGGACATACTCCATTAGGTCTGACTATCTATTCAGGCAGATCACAACATCCAACAGAGCGTCGACGTAGGCTTCAGGGTCTTCTTGAAGGAGCTCCCTCTGACCTGTTTTGTTCTTCTTGTTGAAGAGTTTGAAGTTGTCGATGGTCTTCGCCTTGAGAGCTGAATCTTTGCTGGAGGATCCGAACTGATCGAAGCCCAATCTGGCCCGATGGGCAATAGCCTTGAGCTCCTAGTCCTTTTGATAGAAGCAAAGGGAGTAGCTGACGTATTTTTTATCTTCTTGCTGACTCATAAAAGATTTGATAAAGTCAACTCAGATTAGAATCTAAAAATATATCTAAAAATCGTCTAGTAGCATCATTCTATTTCCTCAATAATAAAAATGCATAAATATATTAGAACATCATCAACCCTTCTCTAATATTCTACTTTTGTCAGATATCATCACAGGAACTCCTTTGTAGCCTACATGCACTATCATCCTCTGTAGATGCTTGAAATGTCTGACACCTGCACATACTGTGCAACATGCCGCCATCAGTGTGCCATAACTGATCAGAATTAGGCAGATCAAGTTATGGTAAACTGAATTTAGCATACCGACACAGATTGAATTTCGCATATCGGTGATGCTTTAGCCCAAAACTCTACAGTCCAGTCCGTAGAAGGTGCCAGCTGTGAGGTTGGTTAGTCCATTGTAAGTACTTTAAAGAATGGTTTGGTAGGTGCTGATGTTGGCTTGAGTAGCTTTAAAGGCCGTATCATAGTTGTTGATGTTTGTTTGATCACTGTTAAGGGAAGTATTGACACTGCTCATACTTGATTGTCTGGGAATATTCCAATTTTTTTATAGGTTGACAACATAATTAAAGTAATTGCAGGTGTTGCTTCCGTATCTAGAAGCTAGGGTCGTCTCAAAAGTGTTATCTCCTGCTGCACTTTGGAACTGCTTCAGTATTTCATAGCAACCCAGAGGACAAGTACCAGTCGATGATAAATCTCCACAAGGGGTATTGCTGGCCTTCCCACCAGGACAAGAGTATAAATCATAAGACGGCATCCAGGAATCACCTTGAACATTCAAGGTAGTACAGGCAATATCAATAGGATAAGAAACAAGTCTGACAGCTGTAATGTGGTTAAGAGCAATCGTGTCGTTGACGTCTATGAGCCGAGCATTTAATACCTTGTTGACTGTTGATAACCCACTGGTGAAAGGAGCTGTCAGGTTAGCTGTTGAATAGTTGGGAATAACTAAATTGAAAAGCTGAATATTTTTTGTGATCAGAATCAGGTCTGAAAAAGTTGTATTGAAAGTTGGATTCAGATCGTTCATCATCCATCCTGTACCATCTGACATGCAATTTGAAAAGAAGTTGCCCATTGTGCTGAAGCCGAGCCTTGTGAACAGATCAGCTGTACCTGCCCCTGTTGATATTTTGCTATCTAGATAGGCGCAAGTTTGAGAAAGAGTTGGTGCCAGTGCGTCCAAGATAATCAGAAGAACAAAAGAAATAAAACCGAAGAAGAAGAGAAAAGAGCATGCAAAATACATGATGAGTCTCACCTTGACGACTGAAAAACAAGCTAAGATAATTGATCCCAAAAGACCAAGGATTGAGAGTGCGAAAAACAACCCATAGAATGCTTTCAAGAGTAAAACAAACTGATCCAATGATGATTGATTCTTCATAATGATAAATTTACACTAAAAAACTTGCTCCAATTTCCGATGAAATTTGTCAACTAAGTTGAGAAAGATGATATCCCAGTGACAGTAGAGGTCATTTGTGATTGAACTGTTGACTCCGTTGTAGCCGAAAGATTAGCATGGGCAGCCTTCATGGGATCCAGGACTGCATTGATCTATGTAAATATCGTACTAGTGACGCTGTTGATGGTTCCTAAAATGGTAGTACTATTGGTCAAAGGCCCATAGAACAAATTCTTAAACTCGGAGTTAACGTCAACATAGTTGATACCATCACTGCTGAAGGCTGTCGAATATACTGGGTTAGAATATGTGGCATAACTATTTGCTATTCCCAGCTCAAATAAATTTTGCTGAGTGGCGATGTTTCCAGCATTCTGAAGAGCCTAAATTTTAAACTAATTACGTTGTCATTTTGGGTCCAAATTGTATTGAAGGTTGAATTAAAAGATGTCAAATCTGTTTTGAAGGGCTCTAATCCCACAAAAAATCTATTCTAAACAGTCGGAGACAGCCTTCCGTACATCGTATCGTCAGCCACAGCTGCTGTTTTGCATCCTACATCGTTGAAGGAATAAACTATATCGACTCCCTTGATAATCCCTAAGATTCCACCGACCATTGTGACCAAGTAAAAAACAATGGTACAGTATGCTGGCCATTTGAGTTACAATTTGGTGTACATTTATTTTTCAGGTTTTCGGAATTTAGGACAAGTGGGATGTTTCTCTAGCTAGGTTAATTTATACCCGGCCACACGCAGCAGCAACAAAGAGGTATCCATAGAATGGCAAACACTGAAAAAATGATGAAGTGGGGAGCCATGATCAAAATGGTCTCAGTTTTTGTAGGAACAAAATTGCCATTATATAGTATCGACTCTATTTCTGCTGTACTGAGGTAGCTATACTGAGAGATATAGCTATTGCTTGATGCGATATCTTCTGATGAGTATTATGCACTGTAGTAGCCACATATGGTAGCTCTGTCAGCATTACGAGTGGTTGATATGTGTGTTTAAGATGTTGTGAGGGGGGCCGAGGAGCTCAAAATTAGACAGTTGATGATTGTGACAGTCCAGAATAAGTAATTAGTTATCCGAATTGATTGGAGACCTTTTGGCATAGTCTGGTAAGTTGTATTTGAAAGATAATTATAAAGAATATCATTTAATCAGTTGACATTACAATAAATCTAAGTCCAATCTTCTCCCAATAAATATTGTGCTTATGAACCCTTAGTTTTCCCTCTTAAAACGCAACAGGAGAGTACTCTTGATCATTTGAGATGACTTAGCTTCTCAAGTCAATTAATAGTTCAAGAAAAGCTCTTAATTTTTCACCTTAATTTTCTCAACATTTTTTTATCCCTAACTTAATGTATAAGCACTAATAACCGGTTCCATAAGCACTGTCCTTAGCTCTTTCTTCAAGGTTGTTGCCAGGTTATTTGGTAAAATCGCAAAAAATAAAAAAAAATCAAGAGCTGAACCTTCACAAACATTGTTGTGTTCAACTAATTTCAAGAATTACTTTCTACAACCATGGAAGGATGGCAAAATTAACTTCTTACAACGTTAACGCTCTGAAAACTCTGAGGAGAGAGCATTGAGATAGATGAGTATATTCATGTATGTGTAGGCAGCTGTTTAAATGATAGAAAAAATCATTTGAGCAGTAAACCTTTGATATTTCAAAGACTGATTTAGCATTTAGAGTTTTCCTTGAAGGCCATGTTAGTTTGCTGGTAGCATGTCTCCTTGCCAAAATAAGGGATCTTGGGACTGGGCTTATTAATCTTTTTGTAGACCATCTTGAGGTCTTAGAGGTAGATCTTGTAGGACAGCTCTTCTCTTTGAATGTTCAGGTATTTTCTTCCCATTTGTGCCAATTTTATTATGCTATTTTAAATCGAATGTAAGCCTACTTCTACCCTTCTATAGAAACGGTAAGCTTCATAGCTCGAAAAATCACAAAGTAAAATACGTAATATATTATCACGACATCAGCCAGGAGTGGCTCTAGTCAAAGGAGAACATGTATATGTGACCTGTCTAGCCTGCTGCGAAGACCATGTTGTCCCGCACTGCCATTGAAGTCATCGAATCTCCTCGATTTATCTCAGGTAGGGCCGTACCTTTCCACCAGACACGCTATCCTTCATCAAGTTGGAAATAGGTTACAGCCCTCCCAGAGGTACCCAAAACTCCATTTTTGTAAGCCACCATTCTCTCACATGGCACATACTTCCTATCGTTGGTGTTCATGTATGTAAAACCATTATGGTCATTAGTGGCAAACAAATTTTTGCCGATAGGTAAAAACTGATCATACCTTCCTATTTTTTCAATGTTGTGCTCCTGATCAATAGTGAATGATTCAATACCAGCAATGTAGTATTTTCCGTTGAATTTGGTGATTTGATTTAGAGGGCTATCCAGGTCCATGGTGTTGATGATGCCATAAGTTCTTCTATCGATGAAATTAACCAAACCATCATAACCCACTGTTATAATTTTAGAGCCCTATTCAAATATGTCGGTAACACAGTCAGTATGAAACTTCTGCTTATGTATAATGTCAAAGCATTTGTCCATGGTTATCAGCTCGCCTTTGCCATTGCCGACTATAATGATAGGTCCGTTGATGTGCAGAGAAGATAATTGATGTTCCAGATTGATTTATTTCTGAAGAGTCAAGGTCTCAACATCATAGAAGTTCATGAAGTAATTGTTTCCCACAGAGACGAGTTGCTACTTGTTCCTTCCCATGAATTCCAAAGCAGAGACCTCGAACTAGTCATGGATTTTTACCTTCTTGAAGTTGTTTATCATCTTATTAATATCAAATGGTTGACAATCACACCATATAAGCAATTATTTATCATCATTAGATCACTCCTTTCTGCCATTTGTTGACCTCTCAGACAATCAGACTAATCCAAGTTTTACAGTTAGGCACTTTAGGATTGTAAAAGTTAAGCTACTTACCGGTAAAGAATGAATTCTAGCCTCTTTTCAAACCTACGATAGAGCGCATTCATTAAAATACAGAAATACATTCGCAGTAATAATGAAATGATTGTTTTTGCTTCAGATATCAAACGCCAATTTTGATTTTCTTAGGAAGTTTCGGCATTCTTAACCTCAGAGTCACCATTAAATATATTTTTGAGGTTTAAAACAGAAATCAAGAACAATTGTTGATCTATTTCAATCATTCTTTGACTGCAGATGCCTCTTAACGAGATCCGAGTTTATGGCCATTCTGAACAGTCTCTTTTGGTAAGTTTGTTTAACCGTTTTTGATTAGCAGACAAGGAAAAATGGTTGTTTTAGGCCTCCTCTGAAATGTTGTTCCAAAGATATTTGTCAAATCTACTTTAATATGCCTCATATGATCAAGTTTCTAGAAATGCGATGTTAAAAAATCAAGGTCTTATTGAAACAGAGGAATCAATTTTTCTTTTTTGAAGCGCCCTTAGACCCCCATTAATAGATCCACACCATAAAAATTTGAAAATGTACTTTTCAATTATCATTCATCTCAGACAAAGATTTTGCTAGGATGATAGGCTTCCACCAAGAGCTACAGATGTAACAAATCTTGCTTTTGGGATAGTCAAAGATTCCTTATTTATCGGCTAGCAGGGGATTGAGGCGACTAAGCTTTTTTTTTTTAATGTAACCGAGCTGATGATAATATGATAATGACCAAATTAGCCTACCTGACAGTTGGTCCTGAATCAGCTTTTTTAAGGGCACCAAATCAAAAGGATAAAGATTACAGCCATCAAAACTATTTATATGCTATTGTTATGCTCTTGAACTCATAAGATTGATGGGACATATAAAAATTGTAAAAATCAGAGCTTTGTCTTTCGATAAGTTTCTCGATCGTGAGGCCCTAAGAAATTAGAGTGAACAGACTTGATGCTAAAGGGTTTTCCACTTAAGTTAGATTTTCGAAATACACTGCTATTCTTTTATTTGAAGATTTCTGATTGGTAGAGTTTATGCTTTGTGAGGATCATCTTCTACAAATTTTAAAAAATGTCCACCCTCTCATACTTGATTGGCACTTCTTTCTGGACAAATTATTCTCTTGATCTTTCGTATTTCTTCATTAGAAGTTACCATTGCTGCTTTTGCGAAGCCAGCGAAGAAGAGAAATACATTCTATAAGGGTTCTTATGACATTTTGTCTGAGAGATAGCTTTATCGATCTCAGCTTTGGTGATTGAGTTGGCGTATGTGAATATTTTCTTGAGGTTGAGGTACTGACGCACAAATTAGAGATTTTTGAAATTGTTAACAAAATCCAAGAATTCCATTTCGTCTTGGAACTGAATCTAGATCATTTATTTCTTTATGCTTTTTATAATGCCTAATGCTATCAATACTACAGCCATTTCCTTCTTACAAAGCATAAAATCCCACACCTTCTTGACAAACTCCACTGGAAAGTTGTACAGGAAGAGACTGATGAACCATTGGAAGAGCCACAAGTCATCTGTAATGTAAGTTTTTTTGAGAATACCGTAAACTATCGGCATCTTTTTCTCTAGTAAGATCCAGAAAACTTCACAGTAAAAGGTGACCAGCGGAAAGTCATCCTAGTACAATCCTATCGCCAGTATTTTATCATGAGTCATCATTTTGGTCATCAAACGGAAACACTACTCATCTTCGCAGCCAGAGATCATCAAAAAACCAACGGCAAAGTTCAGTCCTTGAGTATACCCCATATGAGGGAAGTACAAAGCTATTTTTTTGAGAATTTTCTACAACCTTAAGATGTTAGGTTTGTTACCAAAGTAGTTGACTTCGGGAAAGGTTCTGGTGACGTCTTTTGTTATTTGATTAAAGCAGGGATGAGTCTTATTGAAGGGTGCTTGCCAGAATGTTGTGAGAGATTCTTTTCCAATCATGAGGATGTTATTATTGAGTTCATGTTCCCAAAGCATTCTGTCTCGCTCACTACAAGTCTATTTTTCGAGAAAGCTGCTTTAATCACTTCCTTTACTATTGGAGAAGATATCCCCGCATCCTTATTAGGGATCAGTTAATGAGCATTGCCCCATTCGAATTATAAATTAAATATCAAGAAGAATGTTGAACCTTAAAAAATGAATGAATTCTACCAGCAAAAAAACCAAGGATCTCCTCAAGAAGCAATGTTATTATTTAATCAATAATAAAAACAAAACTATAAAGTAGATTAATACTTATGAACCAAAAAACTTCATAAAACTCGAGGCAAAGGTCGGTCCTCATTCAGGAAGTATATCTCAATATTTTTGAACAAAATTACAAACATCTTCCTCAATTCAACCTAGCGAATATCAATAATTTATTGAATAATGCATATGATAAAAAGATTCAGTAGTACAAGTACGCCTGATCAACCTACAAACTTTCCTCTCCACCACTCACCTTATTTTTTTAGTTTTCCTTCAGCAGTGTAAGTCTTGCCTTCTCCGTGAGGTTATCCATCACAAAATTCTCCTACATATCTCTTACCTGATAGAAAAATCATCTATCCCTTTCCATGAGGTTTGAGATCATACACTGGCCCTTTGTAAACGAATTTATTTTCGTATGTTATTCTAACTTCTCCACAAGAGTTTCCATTGACCCAGTCAGCTTCAATTATCCTCCCGTTGCCTAGTATTAACTTCCCTTATCCGTCTATTTATGATCGACTGAGGATTTTTTGTTCGTAAACTGAAGAACTTCTTTAAGAACTTCGAGAGACTGTTTTTATAAACCTAAAACTTGCCCTTGTAGCTTCAGCTTTATCTACTTTCCTTTACCTTGGAATCAAAGTATTAAATTTTCTTGCCCCATGGCCATGGTTCCTTCCACTATTCAATGCCATTTTGATTTTATAGGGCTCACTCCTTTGCTTTGTAATAATCGGAGTTGATAAATCCGAGATATTAGATGATAGCTAGGTCGATTGGATGATGGCAGCTCTTATTTATTTGCTGTCTCGCTATAGGACTAAGTCTTTTATCTTATAAAACCTGCTTTTGTTGAGTGTTGATCTCGATAGCGTCCTTTTAAGTGTTTTTTCAGCAAGTTCTTTGATTTTGTAGCTGAGGAGGCTGTATTATTACTCTTATACAGTTTCGTCAACCCATTTTTCGTCACCTTCCATTTTAAATTATGATTGATAGAACCTAATTGAAAGTAGAATATATTGAATCAAGTAATATATATTTTTCTTTAGTTTAAACTGCTTCGAAGCATTTCCGATGGATAGGCAAATAGTATCTAAAACTTATTTATTGATGATCTATTTGAAATTTTTCCATTTGATCAAATTGAGTGAGACTTACTTAGACTACAACATTGGCTAGAAAAAGCATTTTTGTTTCTCTTTAAAGCTCTTTTGTTTAAAAACTACTATTATCATTCTTTATCAGCATCAATCCTGTCGGCTTGATATCTTCGACTTGCGTATGATCGATTGACAAACTCTCAGAGCTTAAGGATGTTCATTGTATCTTTTTAAGAGCCTTGCAGGCATAGAAAAAACAGTAGGCTCTTTTGTTCTGCTATTTTCTTCCAAAATATTGTTTCGACAAAAATTTCAATAAAGGAAGAACATAGAATATCAAAAATAAACTATATAAACGAAAAATCAATTTTATTCTCCTGATTGGATTTAAAAAACCCATTTTTTGTAGTGGAGACCTCTGTGTTATCGAAAGGTTTATTTTTTGGTGGAAGAAATGAATATCAAATCACTATTTATTTGATTCTAAAATCGAAGGAAATAAGAAAGTTAAATTATGCTTATACGGATGAAAAAACAAGAATAACTGTGATTTTGGTTCAAAAACCATAGTTGTAAGTATCATCATATGTTTATGTTCAAGAAATAATGGAAAATCAGAAAAATGCCAAAAATAAACATAAATGAGCTTGAAGAATATTTTCTTTAGTGTTACCTTCTCAACTGAACATCAGAAAGGCTTCGTATTGCCACCATTAATATTCTCCTTCTACTGAGCCTTTTATATATTTAAATTCTCAATGAGTCAATACTTGACTAACAATCTCGTCCAGCAGATAAAGCACATATTTTCTCGGGCTTTCACCTCCACTGCTCAAGGAGAAGGCATTTAGGAGAAATAGGCTGTAAAACTGATCCAACAGTAAAAAAAGTTATCGAAAGGGAAAGATGAAAGGCAAAAGGAGTATGAAAAGTAAGTTGACAGCATTCTGGAAGAAAGAAAAAAGACACTCAATCCGATGTTGGCAATTAACTATGCTGATAACCCTTTGAAAGTTCTCTACGCCAAGGGTCAATTCCTCTATGAGGAAAATGGAAACAAAGTACTTGACTGCATCAATAACGTATCACATATTGGCCATTGTCATCCTTACTTCGTGATGAGAATTAACTCCCAAAATCAAAGACTCCTCACAAACTCTCGCTTCCTTTATGATGAGTTGATGACAGCCACGCATAAACTCCTTAAAAGAATTCCAAAGTAGCTTTGTGTCGTCACTTTCGTAAATTCTGGGTCAGAAGCGAACGATTTGGCGATGCAAATGGCTCAAATTCACACTCAGAAAAATAAGGTGATTTGCTTCGATGGCGCCTATCATGGCATTACCAGTAAATGTATCGAGGTGAGTCCCTACAAGTGGCACGGTAACTACAAAAAACCTGAGTATGTTACAATTGCTGATGTCCCCTGCTTCTACAGAGGTAAATTCAGGGAATCATAAAATCCAGTAGAAGACTATTTAAGCTATTTCAAAAGTCTTATTAGCGAAGATACATCCACCTTCATTTGTGAATACATGCAAAGCTGTGGAGGGCAGATCATTCCTCCAAAGAACTTTTATCAAGAGTTATACAAAGAACTGAAGGCTAAAGGAGTCGTTTGTATTGGAGATTAGGTTCAGACTGGATTTGCCAGACTTGGATAGGCTTTCTGGGCTTGTGATTATTATGGAGTAGTCCCTGATATTATGACAGTTGGGAAGGCTATGGGTAATGGTTTCCCAGTTGCTGCTGTCATTTGCACCAAATAAATAGCAGAAAGCTACAAAAAAAAAGATATGGAGTTCTTCAGCACCTACGGTGGCAATCCTCTGGCGGTGACTGCTACAAGTGCTGTATTGGATGTCATTGAATGGCAAAAACTTCAGGAAAATGCCCGAGATACAGGTGTTCATCTGAAAAAGAGATTAATCTAAGAAATCCTTCCTTATGCATGTGTTGGAGATGTGAGAGGTATGGGATTGTTCCAAGGAATTGATATTGTTAAGAGCAAAGAGTCTAGATAGGAAGATGGTGTCTTTGCCAAGAAGATCATCATGAGGATGAGAGAAAAACTCGTGTTAGTGAGTAGAGATGGCCCCAAAGCCAACGTCCTCAAGATCAAGCCTCCTATTGTCTTCAACAAAGAAAATGTTGACGTTTTAGTGGACAGGCTCAAAGAGACCCTTGATGAGCTCCTATCTGAATGATCAATATGCTCTTGGTATAAATATTTTATCTTAATTTGCAACATTGAACGTGAATAGAAATCAGTCAATTGTTTGCCTTATCTAATGGATTGTTTCAATTTTAGCTCTAAGCAATTTTACTTTCAAAGTTTCAATCTCTTTGCTTCTTGCTTTGTCCTTCTATTCTAGTTTTATTAATCTTGTTTTTTCCTCAAGTAAATTATGCTCAACTGACTGCTATTTTTGTGAAAGGGTCATAAACTACTTCTCGTACTATCTGACCTTGCTTTTGTATTCCTATAGTTAGTGATAAAGGCCAGCTATGTCCTAATCTTTGATTCGATTTTTTTATTTTATTTTGAATACCTATTGTTGCATTTATCTCGCATTTTATTAATACCTTTAGTGTTGGGCTTGTATTTTTTACTTCTCCTTCAACAAAACCTTGATATCAGATTGAAGCTTTTCGACATATCCTTCTAAATTGTAAGTCTTTTCTTCTAGCAGCTGTTTCTGAAATTCACTTTATTTCAGTTTTATTTTGACTTCCTCAAATGTATTTAGCTGATTAGCGACTAGGATGTATTTTTTGTCGGACTCTTAAATTAACCTTCTAAGCTATTTTTATCTAATTTGAAAGCTTTACAACTACTGCTCAAGTCGTCTTTGCTAAAATGATAAGTTATCTTTCTCTCGGGCTGTTTGGGCCTTAACTTCATTATTCTTTGCCTGAAGTTTGTTGACCTAATTTTCTAAAACTTCGATATCCTATTTCAGATGTTTGTTTTGTTGCTCAAGCTATCTGATGGTATCACCCTTGACTCCAAGTTCATATTCAAGCTAGCTGACCTATCTTAATTTTTTGAAGCTATCTTGTAAACTATCTGCTACTGTTTCTGTTTTTCTATCTGTTTTCCTTGCTGTTTCTTACAATAACTTATTCTGAGATTTGTTCAATTCAAGCTAATGATTAAGGTCGACTATTTTTTAATTAGCCGAAATAAGCTCTAGTTTTAGTCTTTATAGTTATTCAATTGCGCTATCAAAAGTTTTGTCTTTCTCCTATTCTCTGATTTTCATCTATACAAGATCTGACTCTGCTTGAGACAGGTAGCTTTTCATTCTCTGGAATTCAATTTCATAGTTACTTTGACTGTACTTATTAGTGCTGTTACTTTAGAGGAAGGACTCATACTATTCTTTCACAGCAATTAATTCCTAATGAGTTATTCTGAGATGCTCCTACTTTTCATAAAGTAGTCTTCTAAGCTATTTGGTCTCCTCATCTTTCAAGACTAGTAATTTCAGTGATTAATCGTAATTCTTTCTTATCTCTCTAATATTACTAAATCTGCTTGCATCTTTGTTCTATTTGACTGATGTGTTCAAAGCAAGTTGCTGTTGGATCTAGTTCTTCAGAGCATTCGTCGCTATATAGAGTTGTTTATATTGTTTTTCTGTCGTAGAAGAGTTTGACTATCGAGCATTGCCTTTGAGGGTTAGTAACTTATTCTTCATTCCTTGAATACGTTCAAAGTAGACTTCTCTTTGCTTTTGGGGGAATTTATATATCTGGTCGAGTAACAGTCCAAGATCATCGACACATTCAGATATTCTCTGAGTCAATGTTTATATGTTCATAGTTACTTTGAATTATATAATCGTTGAATTAAGCATTTTAAATCTAAAGTTATTCAAATGATTAAATTTACAAGCAGGGTTTTCCATGTTGACATTATTTTGAGGCTCCTCAGTAAATTTTAGCTACTTTTTATGTCTTGGAAACTATTTAATAATAAAATACCTCTTTTGGAAAATAGAAATGTAATAATCCAATCGAATGAAGATCTTCTCTAAGTTCGTATAAAGCATCAAGCCTTTGATCACCAAAGCTAACCTTGAAGCTCTGCACCGATAATACTATATCCGCTAGTTTAAAGTTTGGGAACTTGATGCTTCTCTCGCGATAGATCTATATCTTGGAATTGTCACCAGGTACTGCTAACCTTATTTAGATCGAAAAAGAACTTTTACTAAAAGAACGAATTCAGATGGTTCGAAAATGAGCTTCGAATCTTTGTCTGGACGATTTGCTTCTATACGTTATCCAAACAAATGGACATTAGCCAAATGGTAAGAGTGCTTTTATTCAGAGTGAAAAAGATTGGGAGTTCTTTGAGGGTGTATTCCCAAACAAGCAAACAATTTTGTTCTAATATCAGGCAAATACTCTTCTCAAAAATCACAACCAGTATAAAAAATGGGTCCACGAAGAAGATTCGCTGTTTGAAGAACTTGTCAAGAAAGATAACTATAGATTAAGATGGAGTGAGTTAGGAAAAGCATTGTATATTGAGTCCAATAGGAAGTATTTCAGAACTTCGAAACAATGTCGTTAGAGATGGCTGAATCATTTGGATCCATCGAAGTTAAAAAAATATTGGCTATAGTCTTAGGACTTTGTGTTAATCTAATATGTCAAGTTCTATGGTAAGAAGTGGGCTCTCATATCAAAAAAGCTTGATAACAAAAGAAACGAGCATTCGATTAAAAATAGATTCAAATCCTTACTGACTAAATAGTCTAAAATTATCCTTCAACCATCTCCAGAAGCCCAGCTTGTTGACAATATTTACAAAAAACTTTTGAAAAATACCCACAAGAAGAAATAATAGAACGAATAGGGGGCAATCAAGTAATCGGAAAATAAGTCTCCTCTTTCATACTATCAGGAACAAGATGACTATATCTAAGAACAGCCCTCTATCTAAAATCACCCCAGATAAGCCATCTATTAGTATGAATAGTCTTTCGATGCAGAAGGCAAAAGATCAAAGGATATTTTGAGCAATATATCACTCAATAGTGTATCCAAGTAAGTTGAGAATAGAGCAGGCAAGATACCCAGAAGCGCTGAAAATCAGGTATTTGAGTTTTCCAAATTGAGCTATTAACTGTCAAATAAAAAAGAGGCCAGCTAAGAAAAAGAAAGCCATAGTGAGCATGAAAAAAGAGTAAGAGCCGACCTTTTTCTTTAGGATGACCCATTCTAACTTCTCAAATCAGCCTTTTATAAATAATCCCAACGATGATTTCCTATACTATATTTAATCATATTATCACTCTAATGATTTAAGCACATCATCCAGGAACATCTTGAGCTATCTGACTGACTTCACGTTAGGTCGTTCTTCATGAATGAATTTATCGATAGATTTATCAAGAAGTTGAATACTTTCGTCAGTGAATTCAGATTAGTATGTGGGCTCTATTAACAGCTTAGAAAGCAAAATTCCAAGATTCCAGCTAAGAACATTTGCTGTACGATCACCATTGTAAGGTAGAGCTTCAGGATCTTTTTTGATTGTGATGAGAGAAGGGTTAGTCTTGTTGTAATTGCAAATTAAGAGCTGATCAGGATTGAATGGCTCGTAATCTGAGGATTCATATTTTCTCATGTAAAAAGTAGTTATTTTGCTTGCAATTGTGTATCTTTCCTTCTCAGATAGATTCACATTGCCTGAGAAAATTTACCTAAATATCATTAGTAGTACTATAGGAAAATATTTTTCAAAAAATTGTTTCGATCGCTTTTACTTTTCATATTTTCTTTCTTCTCAAAGCTTTTATATAAATTTTTGTCACTTATGTTCCTCTGGAAAGAATAGACCTTGCTTGGGCTTCCTGGAGGATCTTTTTTTCTGATATTATTCATCTCCAAAGCATATATTTTGTTATTCTTAGCAACCACTTCCCTTTCTAATTCAAGTATCTATTGCTGCATTCTTTTGATCTCAAAAACAGATCTTCTATTGTTGTTTCTTTAAACCTCCAGCTCTCCCATCAGCTTTTCGATTAGTTCTTCCAGTTCAGCTTGTATCTCGTCATCGAAGCGTGTTCTATGGGAGTTTCCTACTCTCGAATATTTTTTGGCAGACTTGATATCTTTAATTTAACTTTAGAGTGTTTCAATTTCACTAGAAAGGTTCATATTTTCAGTCTAAAGATTCCTATTTCTTTCTTAAAAATCATCTTTTTCTCTCAGTAGTGAATCTCTTTCAGCTTTGATAAGTTCGACTGTTTTTCTTAAATGCTCAAGCTCTTGATTTTTTTGATTGCCCCAAGTGACCTGCTTTTATCTATAACTTCTGAGCTCTTATTTGTAATTCCCAATTTATTCCTCAAGCCACCCTAAGATGTCATGAACTTATTCCAAATTGAGTGTGGTTTTCTCATTCTCTTCATACTATGTTTCCAGTTCTTCAATATTTTTAGACAAAAATTCACAGTTGGCATAATATTTTTGGCATTGTTTCTGGAGTTAATTGATCTTATCAACATAGAAACTTTCAGGCTTACTGAAATTTCCTTTGTTCTGATTGATATAGTTTTCGAATTATTCAATAGGGTATTATTCGACTTCTGAGTTGTTGTGGTTAGAACTTTTGCTTTCACTATACTCACTTATCTTCATAAACTAATCCTCAGCTACCTATCCTTTGCCTAGATTTTTACCGTGATTCATTATTATCAAATTTAAATACAAAATATCAAACATCAAACATCAAATCCAAATCTGTTCGACATTCAAGAGATTGGAGTAAATAATCATCGGAAGAGAATACATATCATTTTCCTGCTTTGAACATACTGAAGAATGATTTTTTCTCAGGTTCCTTTTCTTATTCGATTGTTGATTTATCAATACAGGATTTTGTTTACTTTGCCTACTTCAAATGGTCAAAAATCGCACTTTAAGTGATGCTGAGAACATTCCATATACTCTTAAGATTGGTCTAATATTTCTCTTACATACTCTTCATTCTCTTGTCAAGGTTCATCATTTTCTCCTCAATAGTTTCCACTTTCAGCTCCACGAAGGCAGAAATACTTTTATCAAGGGAAGCATCACTGATTCCTTCAACTTATTTATGTTTTTTCCTCTCCTCATCCATTAATTTATGAACCTAGCTAAAGGAGGCATCTTCGTTGAGCTCATGGAGGGGTCGAGCGTTAATGATACTCCCTTTGATTTCTTTAAGAATTTTGTTGTTGTCTTCTATAATTTCTTTCAACTAATTTTCGAGCTGTTGCTGAATCAAGTCATTCAGAAGCTATCTGATATCTTCGATGATTTAATCAAGGCTGATTTTGTCTTTGCTGATGCTTTTGTCTATTGTTTAGTTTTTGAGGAGTCTAATAAAGCCTTTGACAAAATTCTAATCTGCTAAAAGGCTTTTCCCGAGTGTTTAAATATTTAGTTTTTCCATAAATTATTGAAGTTAATATACTACAATCAAGCTTGATGTTTGCTAAGGTAATTATCTAAAATTGAAATTTACTCGTCTTCTAATATTTTGATGAACTTGTTGGTTGTCACCTTCTTGCTGTTGATCTTGATCACATTTCTCATACCTTTCGCATGGTCACTTATAAACTTATTGATCAGCTGATCGTATTCTGATGATTCTATTCTATCTGGCTTCGGGTCTTTTCCATCACAGATCAAAATTCTCATCATTGTGAGATCTTACTTGTGGAGCTATCCATTCGGCAGTATCTTAATGTAGTTTTTCAAGCGCATCTGGCGATTGAGGAGTTGTTGTTGCTTCCATTCAATATTCTTATTAAACACTTCTATGATATTCTCAAAGTTCAGAGGTAACATGAATATACTGTTGGGATTGTTATGAACACTGAATCCATAACGAAGTAGAAGTTAGTAGTTGTTCAGCTTGCCATAATTTATTGTGGGTCTCTCTCCGGCTTTGATATTTCTGATGCTTCTAATCCTGACAAAAGGAGAGCGTTTGTGTGGCATGTACATCATTTAAAACTAACAGTTGGGGTCAGCTGAATGATCTATTTTATCAATGAAAGGGGCTGCAAAATAGTATGGACTAAATCCTGCGGCTCTAATAAAGAGTCTTCCTTTGTTGCAGGCTTCTAAAAATTACTATTTTTATACTCTTTTGATCAAATCTTTTTTCATGTACTAAAATGCTAATTAGCTGCTTTTTTACAAGGCTTGACTCAAGTCGAATAAGTATCTCGAATTAATGTCTGATTTTTCAAGGCCACATTTGTCTTGATTGAAAACATACTCACTAAATTACCGAGCTGGCATATTTCCAGATCTTATTGTCTGCCTGTTTGCCAGAAGTTGAATATATATCTTCATTTTTTACATGAAATCTTTGTTCATTGACTCATATTCAGAACTAAGTTTTTTCATGATTGTGTCAATTTGTTCTTATTAGCCTGGTGTGGCAGCTGTGAATCCTGATGAAAAAATACATTCAGACATTCCCATTAGCATAAGGTCATTGTCTCTTTTGATTGAGTTTTCTGATGTAAGTGCAAATCTGCCTGATGATGTTGGTTGAAGAGTAAGAGGGTAGTTGACGATAAGATTATCTTTTTTTTGAATACCTGCTGAAAGAACTTATATTTTTGGTAGAAACCTGACGTAGCTCTTCAGGAAGGCCTACAATAACGCCATAACTAAGTTTAGGATATTGATTGATTATAAAAATATTTCAATCTTATTTTGATTGAAATTAGATTGTCTTTGGAACATCTATCTATTTTTAATCATTTGTTCAAAGCGAAAGAGGCAGCAAATGCAACCAATCCCGCAAATGCAGTCGTTTGATGATTTTTGCCTGCAGCAAACCAAGCTATTCCTCCGACTGCGATGGTCGCAATCGATGAAACAACAATTTTTGAAATCAATTGAGGTCGCTTGTTAGGTACATCCGTTTTTTTGCTTTTTTGATTTTTTGGTTATGCTGGAGCTTCATCTACTTTTTCCTGAACTAGCAGAGGTTGTTTTAATTCATTTTGTTCTTCACTTCCCTTAATGCTCAGTTCTCCTTCTGATTTTTACGATTTCTTTTCTTCTACTTCCTGTTTATTCTGCTCTTACAATACAGGAGTTTGTTATCTGATTACTTCTCGAGCAGTTTATTGGAGAATCTCAACACTATTTGACACATTTTGTTTAACTTAGCTTTAGTTTTAATTTTATTTGCTGGAAGGTTCTTCCGGAATTTTTTCAGCTTCAGCCTACTTCACAGAGTTATTTTTGTTAAAATCATTACTTTCAGAAGCATTGAGTTCAGAGAATGAAAGTGATTCTTTCATTTCATTACTTTTTTAAGGAATTGGAACTTCGATAGATTCTAGGACGTTTATTTCCTTGGACTAAGTTGCCGACATTTCTTCTGATTCAACCATTCTGAAAATTTTGTTATCGTCTTGATTGAGAGTCACCGGGTATCCTCTGATTGTGGCAATTGGAATTGCTGACTTAGATTCGTTTACGGATTTTTCCATAACAATAACTTCACTCTCATCGTTTTAAGGTAGCTTTTGCTTTTATTGTTGAGGCTCAGGAAGTTCGGCTGGTTCAGGGACCTTATTTTCTTCTTATTTGCGATGTTATTCCTAGGGAATTTTCTCTTCTATAGTTGCAGCAACTTGAGGCTAAAATTCCTTTTATTCGATTAAAGTAGTTTCTGCTGGAGGAGCGGGTTCCTCAACTTGTTTCTCCTATGATTTTGGTGGTTATTCCAGAATTTCCTCTTGTTTTTGATGTTCCTCTGATATTTGAGGCTCTGCCTGTTTTTATTATACTTGAGGCTCTGTTTAATGGGAAACAGATTCTTGCAAGACTTCTACTGATTATGTCACTTTGACAGACTACTAAAAACTTTCCTCCACTTTAGCAGGTTACTCTTCAGACTGCTTCTTAGATTCAGAAACACTTGGAGCTGTAATTTATACTGCTTATGGGACTTGCTATTAAAGCTGCTGTTGAACTTCTTGCTCCGGTTGCTTCTCATCAGCCTATTTTTCTTCGGGTTTATTTTCTTCTTGATTTTGAATTGACTCTTCAGGCTGTTTCTCAGATTCAGAGATACTTGGAGCTTAAATTTATACTGTTTTTGGGACTTGCTATTAAATATGCTGTTGAACTTCTTGTTCCGGTTATTTCTCATCAACCTATTTTTATTCAGGTTTATTTTCTTCTCGATTTTGAACTGACCCTTCAGCAGAATTAGTAATTTAGTTTTAAGCCACTGGAGATGGGAGCGAGGAAAGTTGATTTTCAACAGGGAGAGTTCCCAGTTCGTCAGGTTTAGCAATTGCCTCAACAAGATCAACTTTATCTTATTCCTTTCCTTCAGTGTTCTCCTCAGGAGTTGCTTAAATTTTGGGAGCTTCTTGGACATTTTCTGGTGTTTCTTCTTTGACTTCTGGCTCTTTTTGAACAGTGACATCACTTTCTGTTGGCAGGGTGCTTTCTGTAGTTGTTTTTTATTCTGCAGGTTTCTTTTAATTTTTCTTCTTGTTTCCTCTGGCCATATCCTTTCAAAAAAAGTACAATCAACAAACAATATATTACCCTATAAATAAACTCCAGCTATATTCAGTCTCATAAAGTAAGGGCATTCAATTAATTTAGAAGAGGTTGCATCTTTTAGTTAGATGGAAGAGGGATGTTGATTTTGGTCTTATATACACTCTTCTAATAAGTTATGAGTATTAAGATAGGCTCCCTCAAGGAAATATCCCAAAAATACTCCATCTTCTTCTTTGACCTCGATGGTGTAATCGTAAATATTTGATTCATTCAGTGGAAAGGCAAATAAAAGATCCAAGGAGGCATCGAGGCACTAAAATATCTTAGAAATTAAAACAAAAGAATGTTTTTTCTGACAAACAGTAGTCTCAGAAATAGAGTCATGCTCAAAGACAAGTTCAAATCATTTGATTTCGATGCTGAGATTGAGCAGGTATAATAGATATAATGCAGATAATTCCGAGTGCCTTTATGACTGCTCTCTACATCAAAAAGCATTACCACAATGCTCGAAAGGTTCTAGTATTCGGTGCAAAATGTTTAGCAGATGAGATCAGATAAACTGGGGCAAATGTTTGGCACTATACAGACAAAACAAATATCCACGAAATTCCTGAAATTGTGAAGTTAATAGATAAAGAAGTTGATGTAGTTGTTGTTGGCTATGATTACGAGATGAGCTTCACGAGGTTAGCATTGGCTTCTTTTCATCTGCAAAGAGGGGCTAAGCTACTTGGAACAAATCCTGATAAATTCACAATGGAAGCAGGGTTTAAAGTGCCAGGGAATGGAAGTATGTTAACTTGTCTCGAGTCAGCCTCTGGAGTGAAAGCTGAAGTTGTCGGAAAGCCAAACATTTTTATTCTGAACTATCTCATATAGGCCCACAAAGTCCAAAAAGAGCAATGCCTAATGATTGGAGACAACCTTGAAACCGATATTTAATTCGGAGGTAGTTGCGGGATAGAGACCTGTTGTGTGTTGACTGGCAATGCTACATAAGAAGAAGTAAAGAAGGCCAATACTGCTACTTACTACTGTT
>Ga0100380_10002170_pt1 | contig 21205 bp, 14 predicted proteins | sample CryGeymeta201504_FD_80417 | JGI IMG/M metagenome (GOLD analysis project Ga0100380, IMG submission 80417) | Groundwater microbial communities from Crystal Geyser aquifers in Utah, USA - Crystal Geyser metaG 2015-04 | ecosystem: Environmental > Aquatic > Deep subsurface > Groundwater | place... | reverse complement strand
TAAGTTTCCGATAAAGTCTCTTCTAAAGCGTGCTTGCTCTTTCAGGGTTTGAATTTCGCTTTGCTTTACGCTTGCCCATTCTTCCACATCTTTTTGCACTTCGCCCAGCATATCTCGGGCTCTGGTTACATCCTTTATTTTTTCATCGGTTTGATCTGGCGACTGAATAGAACGATAAAGCACCTGAATTTTGCCATGCAAAAACTTCTCAACACCCCACCAAGCCACGCCAAACGTGCTTCCAAAAATTAACACTAAAAAGAACAACCAAAACCAAACAGGGAAATTCACATCACCAATTAGCCCAAAAATCGTGAGTACGACTAGACCAACAACAGTACTGCACGCTGCAATAAACAGCGCAATTTGATTTGGATTTTCAATTTTCATAAGGAAGAATGAAGCTACAGAATTAATAACGAAGGAAAGCTATTCTTCGAACTTGTAACCCACGCCTTTTATGGTTTTGATATGATCGCTACCAATTTTTTCGCGCAATTTTCTGATGTGTACATCTATTGTACGATCACCAACCACCACATCTTCACCCCAAACAGAGGATAAAATAACTTCTCTTGTAAATACCTTTCCGGGAACTGAAATCAATAATGCAAGCAACTCGAATTCCTTTTTAGGAAGGTTAAGCTCCACATCATCCTTTACAATCACATAGCGATCACGATCAATTTTCAGCGACTTCAAATCAGCATTGCCTTCTGTTTGCACTGTCGACTCTTTTCTGCGCAGCAAAGCTTTAAGTCTACTAATAAGCACACGTGGCTTAATAGGTTTGGTGATATAATCATCAGCACCAGCTTCAAAACCAGCTATTTGCGAATAGTCTTCACCACGTGCAGTTAAAAATGCAATGATGATGTTTTTGGTGTCGGGCTTTTCTCTTAGTTGAATACAGGTTTCTACTCCGTCCATCTCAGGCATCATAACATCCAGCAGAATAAGATCTGGTTTTTTAGATCTTGCAATCTCAATAGCTGCCAATCCGTTGTCCGCAGTATATACCTTAGCGCCCTCTTTTACAAGGTTATAGCTAAGAAATTCTAAGATATCTGCCTCGTCATCTACAACGAGTATTTTTTTCTTTGAGAGCATAAGTCCTTCTGATTCTGAATCTGCGCTCGAATGTAGACTGGTATCCATCTAGTACTTTTTAATGATGAGTTATGAATAGGTTAGATAATCTTGGCCGAATATTAATCGAACATTAAGCTAAAGTAACCAATGCAAAATAAATGTATAATAAGGACAATTTGGCGCAAAAATTCAATGCATAACACGCTGACTTGATGGTTTTTACTTTTTCAAAAAAATCGGTAACATATAAATAACCCTACTGTAATGAGAGGTTTACACAGTGTGGATTGCTTTGCACCAAAATAAATCACAAGAAATGAAAAGAATTTTCCTAAACCCAATTAATGCAATGGCAATTGTTTTGTCATTAGGATTGGTAACTAGTGTATCTTCTTGTAAGAAGACTGAAGGCTGTACTGATGCGGCTGCAACTAACTACGATTCTGAAGCAGACAAAGACGATGGATCATGTGAATATGAAACCAATGAAACCATCACAAAAACTGGTGAACTTACTGCAAACGAAACTTGGACAGCCAATAACATCTACGTACTTGATGGAAGAGTTGTGGTTTCAAATGGTGTTACTTTAACTATTGAACCAGGAACTATCATTAAAGGTGCTGAAGGTCAAGAAACAGAAGCTTCTGCATTAATCGTTGCTAGAGGTGGTAAGTTAATGGCTGAAGGTACAGCTGCTGAGCCAATTATCTTCACTACTGTACTTGATGGTATTGTTCAAGGTGAAACTGAAAGCAAGCTTTCTAGAACGGACAATGAAAAATGGGGTGGTGTTGCAATCCTTGGTAAAGCGCCTATTTCTGCTGAGAACGGTGATACTGAAACTAACTTAGAAGGTATTCCAGTTGAAGCAGGTTACGGTAAATATGGTGGAACTGTAGCTAATGACAACTCTGGTTCATTGAAATATGTTTCTATCCGTCACGGTGGTATTTCAATCGGTGAAAACAACGAACTTAATGGATTAACACTTGGTGGTGTTGGTTCTGGAACAACCATTGATCACATCGAAATTTACGCTACTTTGGATGATGGTATCGAATTTTTTGGTGGAACGGTAAATGCTTCAAACCTTTTGGTATACTACCAAGGTGATGATGGATTAGATATAGACATGAACTATTCTGGTACTGTTTCAAACTTCGCAGTAATTCATGGTGATGGTATTGATACTGACGAAGGATTGGAAATTGATGGTCCAGAAAACAGCACTTACACAGAAGGTTTCTTCACGCTTGAAAACGGTATTTGCATGTCTGACGGAACATCTGACGGTTCTGCTGGTGACTTCAAATCTAAAGCTCAAGGAACAATAAGAAATGTAACATTTGATTACTCATCAATAGGTGGTAAGCCTGTAAAACTTAGAGCAAGCTATAATTCAGATTGCACTAACAAAAATGATGCTTTTGCTTACCTAGTTGCTAGTCCAGCTCGTTTAACGTTTGACGCTTGCGAAATGAGCGGTGTGAAAGTTTACGAAAACGCTGACCCAACGGTATGTGATGCAAACAATGCTGCTAATCAACTTCTTGCTGAAGGCGCAGTAACAATCAACGGTGCTGGTGCAACTATCAACGTTGCAACAACTTTCTCTTGGACTAATGCTGCTGCAAAAGGCCAACTATAAGACTTTGTAAAACTTTATAGTATAAACGTAACCAAAGCCCTGTGATCAGAAATAATCACAGGGCTTCCGTATTCCTAATCAAAGACTAAAATCTGAATGTATGTCACGGTTATTTATTCTCTCTCTTAGTTTTTTACTTTCTTTTTCAGCCACAGCCCAAAAAGGTTTTTTGCGCGGTAATGTTGCCGATGGTGACTTTGGTGGCGCAATGATTGGCGCAGCCATTACCATTGCCGACAAACCTGGTATAGGAACCATTACAGATTTCGATGGAAACTATTCGCTTCCCTTAGAACCAGGAACATACACAATAAACATCTCATTCATTTCTTATGGTACGCAAGCGTTTACTGATGTTGTAATCAAGGCAAATGAAGTAACAGTAATTGATGCTACCCTTACATCAGCTATTGAAGAACTAGGCATAGTAGAAATAACAGCCGAGGCACGCAGAAATTCTGAATCAATGTTGTTGATGGATATGAAAAATGCAGCAAACGTTACTGATGGTCTTTCAGCTCAATCCTTTAGAAAAATTGGCGACTCTGATCTTTCAGGCGCTATAAGAAGAGTTACAGGTGTTACCATTCAAGGTGGTAAATATGTTTACGTAAGAGGATTAGGAGATAGATATACAAAAACTGTTTTGAACGGGATGGAAATACCTGGGCTTGATCCTGATGCGAACTCAGTGCAAATAGACATTTTCCCAACAGTAATTTTAGAGAATGTTTCGGTTTCGAAAACTGCTACACCAGATCTTTTTGGAGATTTTACTGGAGGTTTAGTTGATGTAGTTACAAAGAGCTTCCCTGATCAAAAAACTAATCAAATAAGAGTTGGCGCAACATATATTCCTGGTATTAGTCTCAATCCAGATTTTATTCTTTACAACAAGGGTAAACTAGATTGGGCTGGTTATGATGATGGTTCTAGAAAAAACCCATATGACCCTTCGCTAAAAATACCCGACCCAGTGCAAAGAGATCCAAGTCTAGGAGAGATCACGTCCAATTACAATCCCGAACTCGCAACCAAGAATAAAATAGCATACCCAAACTTAAGTTTCTCATACAATCATGGTAACCAAATCACAAGAGATAATGGAGCTTCTTTTGGATACAATGTGGTCATGAACTACACAAATGAAAACACTTATTACAAAGATTTTCAAACAAATGTTTTCGTAAAAAATGCCAACCCCGATGTTACTGAGTTAAACAACTTCATCAGCACTAAAGGTGTTGTAGGTAAGAACAATGTTATGTGGAGTGGTTTAATAAACGGTTCTTATAAAAATAAAAAATCATCATATTCAATTACGCTCCTAAATACGCAAAGTGGGGAAGCATCAGCATCCGATAGAAAAAGTGCAAATACTGAACAGTCATCTTTCTTAGAAGAAGACATTCTTACTTATACTCAGAGAACCTTGAGTACCCTTATTGCTTCTGGAAGACATAAACTAAGTGCTGTTGAAATTAAATGGTCGAATGCATTGTCTTATTCAAGAGTTTATGACCCTGACTTCAGAGAAACTAAAATATTTGTAGGCGATGGCGACACTAATTTAAACGTGGGCAGCGGTGCGGGAATCCGCAAATTTTATCGAGATCTGCATGAGTTTAATGAATCGGCAAAACTGGATGTTTCGTTCCCCGTCACCTCTTCCATTAACCTGAAAACTGGTGTTTATGGAAATGCGAAATACAGAGAATTTAGTGTTATGAACTATCTACTCAGGAGATACAATGACTCACAGATTGAACTTGACCCTGATTGGTTTTTGTTGCCAGAAAATATTTACGCACCAACTGTGGAAGACTCAAACGAATTCTCAGGCTCATACATTAGAGGGAACGAAGAACCGTTAAATCAATATCAAGCTTCACAAATACTATTCGCTGGATACCTAATGTCAACGCATGAAATAACCTATAAACTAAAATTAATCTATGGGCTAAGAGCGGAAAAAATTGCAATGTTTTATTCAGGAATAGGTTTCGAAGAAGGCACAAGACAAAGCTTTGATAACAGAAAAACACTAGATAAACTCAATATTTTACCCTCAGTAAATGCCGTATATGCTTTAACCGAGAAAATGAACTTAAGAGCAGCAGTGAGCCGCACAGTTGCTAGACCTTCCTTCAAAGAAAAATCGTACGCTTCTATTTATGATCCGATTACGAAAAGATCCTTTGTTGGAAACATTGATCTTGAACAAACCAACGTTAATAATTACGATTTACGTTTTGAGTGGTTCATGAAACCAAAAGAATTATTCTCAGTTGCTGGTTTCTATAAGCAATTTGATGGCCATATAGAATTAGTATCTCAAGAAACTTCGCCAAATGAAATGAAACCCAGAAATTCTGGTAATGCTCAAGTCTTAGGTGCTGAAATCGAACTAAGAAAGGCTTTAACTTCTGTGGATTCAACTTTCCTTTCTCGATTTTTCGTTGGAGGTAATGCCACAATCGTTCAGTCTTTGGTTGATCTAAAAAGCGTATTTGTTGATAATCAAGGGAAGACCGAATATGAGTTAAGATCTCAAAACTTAAGGACAGAAGAGCCAATTTCACTTTATAGACCCATGGCTGGCCAATCGCCCTTTGCTATTAATGCTTCTATATCATATGATGATCCAATAAGAAATTTCTCAATTTCTGCAGCATATAATGTTCAAGGAGAGCAACTCACCATAATCGGATCAGGATTAAATCCAGATGTGTACACTGTTCCTTTTAATAGTTTAAATATAAATGCATATAAAAGCTTCGGCAAAGATTTAAGCTCCAGACTTTCATTAAGGCTGACTAACATATTGAACGAAGACAGAACGCTAGTATACAGGTCGCATGGTTCTGCTGATCAGATTTTTACAACATATAGACCTGGTGTAGGTATCAGCTTAAGATATTCTTACAACTTCTAAAAAATATCTAAGGTGACAAGAAAAAGGCAAATCAAATGATTTGCCTTTTTCATTTAAAGATTTTTTGGCAATACAATAACGCTCTAATAATACTGTAAATAAGTTTTAGGACTATTTTTTCATAAAATTAAAACCCATGAAAAAACATTTCCTTCTTGCCACGATCGCAATTATAAGTAACGCGGCCATTGCTCAAAGTCCCGATCTTCGTCCAATTTGGGATAGTTATCCAACACAATCAACACCTGGATCAACGATTGGTCTAGATGTTCGAGTTAAAAACTATGGGACTGTTACCGCCTCAAGTTCCTCCTTACAATATCGATTAGAAGACGGTCAAGGTACTCTGATCGCAATTTTAGGAACAGATGGTGTGTCTTCATTATCACCAGGCTCTGAAAGCGATGAGAACATAACAATCACTTTACCTAGTGTTGTTGATCCGTGTGGCGAATTTTTCTTTGTAGCTGTTGCTGATCATTTGAATGAAGTAAATGAAGGCATTTTTGAAAATAATAATTCTAGTGCTGTTCAGGTTCAATTAGCACCTGCGGATGCTGATTTAAATCCTTCGTTTGAGACTTGTCCTTTAACTACAACGTCAGGCGCAAATATCTCTTCTTCATTAAACATATTTAATAACGGAACTGGTCCAAGCGGAGGCGCTTCAATTCTAAAATTTTATTGGCACTCTTCACCTAATATATCAGGAGCTACGCTCGTTAGCACTGAAAGTATTCCAAATATAAACGCGAATGACGTAGAAAATGATGCTTATTCTATTCCAGTTCCTTCTAACCTACAAGCTGGAACATACTACTTAATAGCAGAGGTAGATGCCGATCATGATATTTGCGAAACTAATGAGTCGAATAATATTTCGTTATGTACAATTCAAATCCAAGGTCCTGACCTTAAACCCATTTGGTCAAATGTCCCTTCAAATGCTTACGCTGGAGCTATAATCAACGTTGACGTTACCGTTCATAATTTAGGTCCAGTTTCTTCCTCAAATTCATGCACATTGAAATACTATTGGTCAGATGACCCTACTTGGAATGTGTCAGATCAAGAATTGGGATATGATATTGTTTCTTCTATTAGTGCATATGACACAGAAGACGAAAGTGCCACTTTGACTTTGCCACAATCCACCAATGGTAGTCACTATTTAATTGCTAAAGTTGATGTACTTGAAAATGTATTGGAAACAAATGAATTCAACAACGAAACTTCCACATTAATTACAATCGGAGACCCGCCTTCGGTGTGCGAGTATAAAGAACAAATGCAAAATTGGGATTGGAGAAGTGAGAACTATGAATTTTATACTGTACAACAAGGTGTATTAAATGTTCCGTCACCATGGACAAGTAACAATTTTGGGGATCAAACTCAGTATTTCATTCAAACTCCAACAAAAGACTTTCAACCATCTGATGGATGGGTTTTGATACAAAAAGATTTTGGAACATCAACAGCACCCATATCAAATCCATATTTCATCCTTTATAATAAATACTCGGCTATTCTTAGGGCTTTTGTTGCACTATCTGATAATGAAATAAATCTAGGTAATGATAAAGTTGGAGTTTCGCTTGCCTTTGGTGATGGCTCTCAACGCACAGCTTTATTAGAACACTATACTGATAGCAAAGGAAGGAATCCGCTTTTTGAATTCAACAATAACATAGATGAACTAATCATTTCAAATGACTTTGGTTCAGCGCAACCTTATTATTGGCAACACGCAGACTTCTTAATGAATTATGACCCTTGTACATGTAAATCCAACGGTTACCTTGAATTAAAAACAAGAAAAATAGAACCCTCACAATTAACCTTCAATCATATTTATAACCTTCCTTTACCTTGGATAAATAACTATGGAATGGACGCTATTTACGGTACCCAATGTGAAGCTAATTCCGATTCTAAAACGTACGATATTTCATCATATAAGTCGTTAAATTCTGGCCTACCTAAAATTGACGTTACATTGGTTACACATCCAACTGTATCTTCGACTCTGAGCAATTCAATTGATGCAGGAATCATAAGTTCTTACATAGCTAGAGCTGACTTATTGGCAACAAGTGGACAAGAAAATATTGAAGAATCTGATAGCTATAAAGCTCTTGGTTTCGACATTAACATTGAATCAGATTATACTCTCAATTGGACTGAAGTTATCTCTAACAGTGTCTTAAGTATTCCGGGCTCTGACAACCTGAATAGTCCATTATCAAACAAACTTAATTACAATAATCCACTAGGAGTTTTCTCCCTCAACAAAATGCCCAAAATTACTTACGCCTCAGATTGGAATGGTGAAGTGGGAGAGTATCCTGGTTGTAGAGAATTCAGATATAAATTCACCGATGAGCTAGAGTATTCAATTAACCCGTTTGTCGGATTTGATATGGGTAAATCTGAAATAAAAGCCTCACTTTTTTTACAAGCAAACTTAGGGGCTGAAGAAGTATGCGATTATAATCTAGAAGAACAAGGGTTCTACGAGGTTGGAGACTTTGGTGATGGTTATGCCAAATATTGGATGACGACTCCTGTTGATATTGGTTGTATAACTTCGAGTCATTGGATGTTAAGACATACTTCTCACCAAGGAGGAGCAAAAATGTGGCTCAAAATATATGCTAAATTGGTGTCGGAAGATGGAAATGTTGGTTACTATACAAACCTTTATAAAGTGAATGTTCGTTTAGAATCTGGCGAACCGAACAATCCACATTTTGATAATCATTTAACATATGAATTTGATGACACCGATTATTGGGGAGAGAGTAATCATTTTGACTGTGGCATTTTCCAAGCTCCTGTGAGTGCAGAAGATGTTTGTAATTCAAAAGCATATACTGATCTTGTTGGAAGAGACTACCTAGGATCTGATAAATTCGATCAGTACGATAATGCCCCTTACAATGTATTCTCTGATGGCATTACTATATACCCAAATCCAATTTCTTCGAATTATTTAAACTGTGAAATTGCATTCGAGACAGAGTGCGAATTGAAATTTTCAATTGCAACTCCTGATGGAAGAATCACTTTTCTGAAAAATATTATATCTAATCCTAAAGGAACAGACTATCAATTCAATCTTGATAATTTCTCAAGCGGAATGTATTATTTAATCATCGAAAGTGGAAACAATATTTACACTCGTAAAATAATTAAAATCTAGAAACGAAAAAGGGCCGGCATCTTTATGATGTCGACCCTTTTTTTATGCTTCTACGTTTTACTTAATTGCCGCCTACCTTAAAGCTAGGTACAGGGCTGTTTTCAACCATTGGTCGGTATAAGGTTCCGTATTCAATCAGGTTACCACCTTCAAACTTGGCAAACATTGTTTCACCGTTGTAAGTTCTTTCTTGGTATACTTTCTTATTTAGTTTATTGTAAACAACTAATACTTGTGCTCCAAAAGGATCAACTCCATCTACTCTTGTGTCTCCGTTTGCCAACTTTGTCACTGATTGAGATTCTCCAGTTTGAGCAACTGCGAACTGCATACTCAAAACCAAAATGCTTAATAATAGATATCTCATGACGTTTAAATTTTGATCAAAGTTAACACATTATTTATTCAATGTTACGCTAATGTTACTAATTTAACATTTATGTTACCTATTTATTAGGTCAATATGAATTTAAAAAGATGTCTCTGATCTTCGATATTTAAAAACATCCCTCTCATTATCAATGCCCTATGCCTTGCTTCAAATCTCATAACATTCAATTAACATTAGAATTTGATCGGTAAAAAAAATTTCAAAATAGTCTCTCAAACACTGTGTTTTCGCCCAACTATTAACAAAAACGGTTCGTTTGCATTTAACCATTACTTAACCTCTATGCCCATTTCATAGCTGTCAGTGCGGCTACTTTTGCTCGCTTTAAGGGCTGATATGGAAGAATCATTTGGAGTGTTCGGAATATTAAGATTAATAGGTTCGCTTGGCCTTTTCATCTATGGGATGAAAATGATGAGTGAGGGCATTCAAAAAGTTGCAGGCAATAAGATGCGTGAGATTTTAGGTGCCATGACTTCTAACCGCTTTACAGGATTACTCACTGGTTTTATCACCACCGCGCTCATACAATCTAGTTCGGCCACCACGGTAATGATTGTGAGCTTTGTAAATGCCGGATTACTTACGTTGCGCCAAGCCATAGGGGTAATTATGGGTGCCAACATAGGCACTACGATGACGGCTTTTCTTATTCTAGTTTTTGGATTTTCAAAATTCAGTATTTCAGATTACGCGCTACCTCTGATTGCCTTCGGTTTCCCCATGTTGTTTTTCAAAAACAACCAGCTCAAGTCTTTAGGTGAAACACTGATAGGTTTCAGCGTTCTGTTTATGGGTCTTGATTTCTTAAAAGAAAGTGTTCCCATTATTACACCAGACCAGCTGGAGTTTCTTGTTGGTTTATCACAATATGGAATAGGTTCTACCTTATTATTTGTGCTCATTGGAACTCTACTCACTGTAATTGTACAGTCATCATCCGCTGCAATGGCCCTCACTATAATCATGTGCGAACGGGGTATGCCACTAGAAATGGCAGCAGCTATTGTGCTTGGCGAAAACATTGGTACGACCATCACCGCAAACCTCGCTGCCTTAATTGGAAACGCTCACGCCAAACGAGCAGCTCGTGCACATTTAATTTTCAACCTAGTTGGGGTTACTTGGATGCTCTTTGTGTTTCCATTCTTTTTAGATGGCATCAACTCCTATATGGCAACTACTTCGGTGGGAATGCCATCTGCTGAAAATAGTACCGCTACCAAATGGGCGCTCACACTGTTTCATTTGTCATTTAATGTAGTAAATACAGCTATACTAATCTGGTTTGTAGGCTTTATAGCCAATGTAGTTACCAAAATGGTAAAAGCCAAGACAGACGAAGACGAACACTTTTCGCTCGAATACATTGGTGGTGGCATTATGAATACGCCAGAGCTTTCATTGATCGAAGCGCAAAAAGAATTGGTGAAATTTGGTGGAATCACGCACAGAATGCTCCATTTTTTGAAAGAACTACTTTCAGAAAAAGAAAAACGCGAACAGCGCAGTAAGCTTGATCGAATTCAGAAATACGAAGAAATTACCGATCGCATTGAAGTAGAAGTTGCAGATTATTTGCTAACCGTATCGCAAGGCGAATTGTCTGAATCTAGCAGCCTGAAAGTGCGAAGCATGCTTGACATTGTAAGCGAAATAGAGCAGATAGGAGATATATTCTATCAAATGTCTAGAACCTTTGATCGTAAGATTGAAACAAAAGCTTGGTTTACATTAGAACAACGCAGAAACTTAGTATCGATGTTCGATTTGTTGGATTCAGTATTTGAAAACATGGTCTTTAACCTAGAGCACAAATACGAAGACATTGATTTGAAAAAGGCCGAAGCCATGGAAAAAGAAATCAATGACTTACGTGACTCTATCCGCAAAGAACACCTTGACAACATGGGCCGCGGCAATTACAATATAGACAGCGGCATGATTTACAACGATTTATACAGCGGACTTGAAAAAGCTGGTGATCACATCATGCAGATCAATAGAGCTATTGCTGGAAAGGTTTAATTAGGAATCACAAATGTGGGCGTAGTAACCACGTTGCTTTTGTTTCCTGCTCTGTCCAAAATATTGGTTTCAAACCGAATGGTATCACTGTTTTGACGAACTGCCCCGAATTTTTGCTCTAACGTACCTACCAACTTGTTATCGGTATTCACTTTCTCGCTAAAAGGAATTTTTGAGAAAAAGGCGATGTTCTGGCCAGAGTCTGGTTCGAATAAAAACCACTGACCATTTATTTGTTCATACAAATAAGTTTGGATGTCGAAATCTCCTGAACCATTTTCAAACCCAATGTCACCCTGACAATCAGTAAACTGAGTACGCAGCGTAAGCGAATCTGCATCAGAAGTAATTTGATAAAAAATGGTGTCAAACGTGAGGGTTGGAGCTGGCTCTTCGCATGTTTCGCGTTTACAAGCATAAAAGCCCAGCAGCATCATGCTTGCAGCCATTACTTTTGAACCCGATAGTTTAATATTTATTCGCATCACTTGAGTTCGAAATTACAGATTGAAAACCGATTATCGGCTTTACATACAGACGATGACTTCAAGTCTTTTGTTAAAGAAGTATTTGCGCATCAAGTAGAAAAAAATGCGGTCTATCGTTCATTTCTGCAAAACACGAATCGTTTAAGCGCAAACGAAACAACCTTTCTTCCTATCGAACTTTTCAAAAACCAACGTGTAAGTTGCGAGCTCACTGAAGAACTGACCTTCAAAAGTAGCGGCACAACAGCCACTGGCAGATCAACGCATTACGTTTTTGATAAATCACTTTATCAGTTTACGAGCAAGCATCATTTTGAACACTTATACGGTTCTTTAGGTAATTACAATTTGCTAGCGCTATTACCATCTTACTTAGAAAATGGAGAATCTTCTTTAGTATTTATGGTGGAAGATTTCATGCAATACACCAAGTCCGATTCTCAATTTGTGCTGCATCAACCAGAAAAGCTTCTTCAACTGTTGCAAGCATTGAGTGCCGACAAAAAACCAACGCTGCTTTTTGGAGTAAGCTACGCCCTACTCGATTTTTCGGAAGCACACAAAATTGATTTCCCCGAACTCATCATTATGGAAACAGGTGGTATGAAAGGTCGTAGACAAGAATTGACCCGACCAGAATTACATGCGGCCATTAGAAAAGGATTTCCAAACAGCGAAATTCATTCAGAATATGGCATGACCGAGTTGCTTAGTCAAGGATATTCAAAAGATGGCGAATGGTTTACCGCACCAAAATGGATGCGCGCCTTCACTACTGATGTAAGCGATCCTTTTGAAATACAAGCTACAGGCAAACGCGGCCTACTTGCTTTTATAGACTTAGCAAACTACCACAGCTGTGCGTTTATTCAAACGCGCGATATTGGCATTGTGAGACCCGATGGCACCTTTAAAGTAGAAGGCCGATTAGACCACAGTGACTTGCGTGGATGCAACTTGTTGTATACTTAAAGCATTTGGCTCAATACTTGCTAAATCAAACACCTAAATCTTCAGCATTATGAAAACCCTTATCGGATTTGCAATTATTGCATTGATCAGCACCAGCTGTGCTACCAAGTATGTACTAAACACAGGCACGATTAATAAGTATCAGATCTCGAATGAAGATCTTACTAAAATTCAGTTTTACAACAGTCAAGACATCGTGTTGACCCGCTATGAAAATGTAGCACAAGACAAAAAAACGGAGAAAGGAACCTTAAGTTTAAGCACCGGCAAAGAGCTTGACCAAGTGGTTATAAAAGCTGATACACCCGGAAAAGTGGTTAAAAAACTAGAAAATGGAAGCATTGCTGTAAGTTTTGAGCCAGACGACAACAAGTATTTGATTTTTGGAACAAGCAGCGCTTCTGACACTTATAAGTTACAAGCCATATCTTGGAAAGATGGCCGAGGAAAAATCAATTATGGAGGAATGACTTATTTCACCAACGCTGGTAGCGAACGCTGCTTTGTAAGTTTTAAGCTAAAACGTGAATACCGCGAAAACAAGCAGCTTCGATATGCAAAAGGAAACAAGGTTTAGCAGATTAAGCAAAAGTTAACACACACCCAAAAGCCCGTAAATCATCGATTTATGGGCTTTTGTATTTCAACTGATTTTACCCATTGCTAACAATGGTAAAAATAGCTTCACGATCCACTCGCAGTTTAGACCATTTTCGAAGATGTTTCTATAAAACTCGAAATAACCCTATTCAATGTTATATTCTGATTTTCAATGTTTTAAAAAATGAAAGGTTTTGATATTTTTAACCAAGTACTAATACAAACCATGCACTAAAGCTAATATGTCGCAGGTTCCTTTGTTGTCAAAATAAATCTGACGACATGAAAAAAATTTACTTATCGGCCTTAGCGATAACAGCTGCGATAAGCACACAAGCTCAAGTCAATTTTGACCCAAGCATTGACCCAACCTATATTACCGATGAGGTAATGGTACCCGAATCTCCACTTACAAAGCAAATGCTTTTTATAGGTGGTGTACATAATGTAGAAACCAATGCTACGTATGGCAATCCAGCAGGATCCTATCCAGCAAAAGAATGGCATGATTTCATTGGTTTTACAGCAGACGAAACAGACAACAGCCTAGGCTGGATATCTGTGAATCATGAAATGATCGTTCAGGATGATCATATTGGTGATGGTGGAGGTATGACGGCTTTTCGAGTGAAGCGCGATCCTAATAATGACACATTAATCATAATGGATCAAACCCTTGCTGATGGAAGAACAGGTAAGTTTTTCGCAGTAGATTTCGTAAATACCGTTGGCGAAACAGGTATGAACTGCGGTGGTATTCAGAGTTCTTTTGATGGTAGAATTTGGACTGCAGAAGAGTGGTTTAGGTCTAACAATGGTAGCATTGCAGACCGTGATATTTCTGATTTCGTAATTGGAACTGGAACTGTAAACGGACAAGCTGCACCAGCAGGATTCCCCGGTTTTAATGGAGATACAATTCAAAAGTTTCAAAACGTAAACTGGATGGTTGAAATTGATCCAAGAGAAGCAGTGGCAATCAGAAAGCAATACAATTGGGGTCGCCAAGGTTTTGAAGGTGGTTGCATATTGCCTGATAACAAAACTGTTTATCTTGGTGAAGACGGAACTCCAGGATGGCTTTCAAAGTTTGTTGCTGACAATGCAGGCGACTTCACTACAGGTAAACTTTATGTTTACAAGCATGATGATGCTAACAAATGGGTAGAAATTGACAACACCAACTTAGACAACATGCTAAACTACAAGTCGCAAGCTGTTGCAGCTGGAGCTACTATGTTTAACCGTGTGGAATGGGTTCTTTTCAACGAAAAAACAAATGCTGTTTATTTTACAGAAACAGGTAGAGATAACCCAGGTAATAGCTGGAAAGACGAGCATCAATCAGGTGCTGTGCATGCACCACACCACTTAGCAAGAGCTGCAGCTCAAGGTACTGGAGCAGATAGTACTAGCTATGTTGATTACTACGGCCGCGTGGTAAAACTTGATTTAGCCACAGACAATATAAGTGTGCTAATAGAAGGAGGGCCTGATTTGGCAGAATCTACAGGATTAGGTCAATATCCTAACGTGCATTTGTCTAACCCTGACGGTTTGAGTTCAATCACCATCAATGAAAAAGATTACCTCTTGATTTGTGAAGACTTGAATGGTCGTTCGTATGGTCGTGTACCAGCAGAAGTAAATAACTCTACTTGCGAATTGTTTATGCTTGATCTTGACATTGCTACTCCAAGTTATGATGATTTAGTGCGCATTGCAGTTGTGCCAACTGGTGCTGAAATCACAGGAGCCACTTCTACACCTGACGGCAAAACATTGTTGTTCAATTCACAACACCCAGCTGGTTCTAATGTATATCCATACAATCACTCATTAACCATCGCCTTAACAGGTTGGGATCAAATTCCTACTTCGATTTTCGAAAAACCAGCATTTAACGAGAACGAGTTCTCAATCTATCCTAACCCTGCATCACGTGTGCTTTACTTCAACGAAGTGCAAGACATCGCTATTTATGATGCAAGCGGTAAAAGAATCAGAGTTGAGCGTCAGGTTTCAAGCATCGATATTCTTGATCTTGAAGCAGGCATCTACTTTGTTCAAAACGCCAATGGTGTTAGCAAAAAACTGATTGTTCAGTAATCCTTTTTCAACCTTTTATAATTCAACGAAAGCCCGCAAAATCTGCGGGCTTTTTGTAGTTAACTCACTTTCAAGTATGAAATCGCTTTTATCAAAACTAGTTTTCACGCTCGCCTTCATTTTCATCGTTAGTGCAGGTTTTAGCCCTTCGCAAAATTCATTTTTGCTTGCGCAAAAAGAAAAAAGCCAAGCAAGTCTCACTTCCGTGAAAAGTGCTCTGAAGCAATTAGAAAAAGCCATCACAGATGAAGATTTATTGCTCGCTAAAAAGGCTTTTCACCAAGCTAAAAGGCATTATAAAAGCAGCGAATTCATTCTTGAATACTACCATCATTCTACCATCAAGAGCTTTGTTAATGGAGCACCGCTTCCGCAGATCGAAAAAAAAGTAGCTGACCTGAATGTGTTTGAACCACAAGGCTTACAGCGGCTTGAAGAGTTGCTTTATGATGAAGAAACCAACTGGAACGATCTGAAAACCATCAATCAATCGCTTGCTCGAAACCTTGATCAACTCATTTTATACCACCCACGCGTTGCAATTTATGATCGAAATATAATTGAAGCCATGCGCTTCGAAATTCTAAGAATCGCAACACTTGGCATTACAGGTTTTGAAAACCCTGCAAATACCGACAGTTGCTTTGCAGAAATTGCAGTAAGCTTCACTGCTATGAAATCACCCGCCATGCATTATGCCACTTTAGCTGGCAAGGCACCGGCCGACCAAGTAAACTACCTTTTTGAAAAAGGACAAAAACAGCTAGCAAATGCTGATTTCAATACATTCGATAGACTATCATTTATCAAAAATGTAAGCGATCCAATCTTCAAAATCCTTTATCAAATTCATAGAGATCTAGGCATTGAAACATTGTCAGAAACCAACTCTTCGCCCATCGCAACCAACTACAACGCCACTTCACTTTTTGACATCAATCTCCTCAACAAAAAATTCTTTCTAAAAACGGATATTCAATCGCAGTATAAGGAACAACTTGAACTAGGTAAACTCCTCTTTTTTGATCCAGCGCTTTCGGCCAACAATAGCCTTTCTTGCAGCAGTTGCCACCATCCAGAATTAGCTTTTACAGACGGCAAAGCTAAAAGCTTGGGCAATGATCAAAGTACCGAAGTTGCCCGAAATGCACCAACACTCGTAAATGCCTTGTTTTCGGGTGCATATTTTCATGATTTACGTGCAGATCGTCTAGAAAAGCAAACCGAACATGTAATGGTGAGCCCTTTAGAATTCAATGTAAAGCCTTTAGAACTAGCCGAGAAACTGAAAAAAAGTGAGGCTTACCGAGATCTATTTAAAGTTGCATATCCAGGTATGCTTGACGCAATAAAACCACACACCATTCAGAGTGCATTGGCCGCTTATGTATCATCACTTGTAAGCTGGGACAGCCCTTTTGATCAATTTATTCGTGGCGAAAGCGAAGAATTGAGTGCATCTGCGCAAAATGGATTCAACATTTTTATGGGAAAAGCTGCTTGTGGAACTTGCCATTTCGCACCAAACTTTAGTGGAATTGTTCCGCCTTTTTATGACGACACCGAAAGCGAAGTGCTTGGCGTGCTTGCGGCTCCAGATTCGCTAAACCCAACGCTTGACAATGACCTTGGCCGCTTTGCTAATGGCAAACGAAGTGAGCATGCAGAACATTTCATGTTTTCTATCAAAACGCCAACCATCAGAAACATTGAACTCACTGGGCCATACTTGCACAATGGCGCATTCAACTCGCTAGAAGAAATAATGTGGTTTTATAACAATGGTGGTGGCGCTGGCTTGGGCTTAAACGTTCCAAATCAAACCTTGCCCGATGCACATTTGGGCTTGACCCAAAACGAAATAAAAGATGTAATTGCCTTTATGAAAAGCTTGAACGACATCTCAAAATTTCAAGAAATGCCCACTTCACTACCCGATTTTGAAACCATCCCAGGAATGAAAAATCGCAAACCAAGCTCGTATTAGTATTCAAAAATTGGTAAGAAAATGTTTGTCAAACATCAAGGAATTTGGTCTTTTTACCTTGAAAATGTTTAAGGAAATAGTCTACAAAAGTTGATTTAACAGGCTATCTTGCTAGCTGAAGCAATGTGAAATAATAACAATCATTTTACTTAGTGTAGTTTTTACACTAAGTCTTTTTCATACATTCGCTAAAACAAGCAGATATCATTATGTCAAAAACAAGAATTGCAATAAACGGATTAGGAAGAATTGGTAGAACCACGTTCAGAATACTACTTGATAGAACGGATGTTGAAATCGTTGCGTTGAATGATCTGACAGATGTATCATCTATAGCTCAACTACTTAAGTACGATTCTGTTTATCGCAGATTAGGAAAAGAGCTCACCGTTGAAGGCAACACCATACATGTTGATGGCCAATCCATTGCATACTCATCAGAAAGAAACCCAGAAGCATTGCCTTGGGCCGCGCTGAATGTAGATGTAGTTGTTGACTGCACAGGGTTATTCAAAACGTATGAAAAGGCCGAAGGCCACCTAAAAGCTGGTGCTAAAAAAGTGGTGCTTTCTTATCCAGTAGGCGATGCTGCCATTACAAGCATAGTACTCGGAGTAAATGACAACCTCCTTGAAAACAATCCGAAAATTGTATCAAATGCATCGTGCACTACCAACTGTTCTGCGCCATTGATCAAAGTATTGGAAAATAATTTCGGGATAAAAAGAGGTTATTTAAACACGATTCACGCTTACACCGCAGATCAAAGAATCAACGATAGTTTTCACAGCGATGCTCGCAGAGGCCGCGCTGCAGCCGTAAATATTGTACCCACATCTACAGGCGCAGCAAAAGCATTGGGTTTAATATTTCCTGATTTGAAAGGTAAAATCACTGGTGGTTCATACCGAGTGCCAGTGATCACAGGTTCATGCGTAGACATGATTATTGAGCTTGAAAAAGATGCTACTGCTGAAGAAATAAACGCAGCAATGAAAACTGCCAGCGAAACAGATTTAAAAGGTGTTTTGGAATACAACACCGATCCATTAGTTTCGAGCGATATTGTTGCAAGCCCATTCTCAAGCATTTTTGATAGTGAGCTCACTTCTGTAGACAACGGATTGGTGAAGCTTGTATCTTGGTACGATAACGAATATGGCTACAGCAACAGATTAGCCGAACTTGCTGCTCGCGTTTAAAGCGATAGCCCTCATAAATAGATAACATTTTATATGTCAGACGATAACAATCAGAAAATTCCAGATTTCGACCTCATTATTTTCGGAGGAGACGGTGATTTGGCTTTTCGCAAAATTTTTCCTGCACTTTATCATCGCCTCAACGAAGGCCAGATTGACGAAAAGAGCAGAATTCTAGCCATCGCACGAACTGAATACCCAGGCGATGAATTTGGTAAAACATTAAAAGGACATATTCTTCAGCATGTGCCAGATGCAAACAAGGCCGATGTAGCCAAGTTTGTAAAAATGGTAAGCTACATACCAGAAGATGCAACAGATCCTAAACGAGACGAACGCCTTAAAACATGGTTTGACGATAAGAGCCGCGAAGTGCGGGCCTTTTATCTGGCTACACCAGCAGCCATTTTTGGAAACATCTGTAAATACCTAAATGACGAAGGCTTCATCACTCCTGGCGCACGCGTGGTTCTAGAAAAACCGCTTGGACGCGATTTAGAAAGTTCAGAAAACGTAAACACCGAGGTTGCCAAATATTTCCCTGAAGAACAGATCTATCGCATTGATCATTATTTGGGTAAAGAAACCGTTCAAAACCTGATGGTTTTGCGTTTTGCAAACAATATTTTTGAGCGAGCTTGGAGCGCACAAGATGTAGACAACATCCAAATCACCGTAGCTGAATCTATCGGAGTTGGCTCCAGAGGCGGTTATTATGATAACTATGGTGCTTTGCGCGATATGGTGCAAAATCACTTGTTGCAATTGCTTTGTTTGATTGCCATGGAACCGCCACTTATGCTTGAAGCTGACTTGGTGCGTGATGAAAAACTGAAAGTGTTAAAAGCGCTTCGTCCTTACACTACCGAAACCATTAAAACGCACACTGTGCGTGGTCAATTTACAAGAGGAAACACTGCAGAAGGCCCAGTAAAATCTTATTTAGAAGAAATAGAAAAGTTTGACTCGTCAACCGAAACGTTTGTCGCGCTCAAAACATATGTCGATAACTGGCGGTGGGGCGGTGTTCCATTCTATCTGCGCACAGGAAAACGCATGCCCCACCGCTATTCGGAAATAGTCATCAACTTCAAGCCTGTGCCTCACAATCTTTTCCCCGAAAGGAAAAAAATGGTGAACAATAAGCTTACGATTCGCCTTCAGCCTGAAGAGCGTATTGAGCTGACTCAAATGGTAAAAATACCAGGGCCTGGTGGATATCGCTACAAGCCTTTCTCTTTAGAATTGGATTATGCTGATCACTTTACGCAGCGCTTTCCAGACGCTTACGAGCGTTTATTGATGGACGTAGTGCGCGGCAATCAAACCCTGTTTATGAGACGCGATGAAGTGCGCGCTTCTTGGGTTTGGATAGAATCTATTTTGAAAAACTGGAGCGCCACTAAACAACCAAACATTCTTTACGAAGCTGGGACTTGGGGTCCTGGACATCGCATTATGAACTCTGAACACGAGTGGATTAGATCTCGCCACGTTGCAAAAGTTCAAGAAAACGAAGCGAAGAAAAATGGATAGAACTAATCTTGACTTGCAATTAGCGAATCGTATTGCTGAGGCACTAAATGCAGATATCGAAGCAAACAACTGTGCATCACTATTGGTCTCTGGTGGCTCTACCCCAAAAGGTCTATTTAAATTGCTTTCAGAAACAGAACTTGATTGGAGCAAAGTAACCGTTGGTTTAGTTGACGATCGGTTTTTGCCTGATGCGCACAAAGACTTAAATGCAGCCATGGTAAATGAGCTTTTGCTGGTAAACCAAGCCGCTGCAGCTAATTTTATTCCTTTGGTTTTTGACGCAAATGACTTTGCCAATAACATGGAAATTGCAACTGAAATGGTGCGCGAAATACCACGTCCATTTTCTTGTGTAGTGCTTGGTATGGGGGGCGATTCTCATACCGCTTCACTTTTTCCAGAAGCCGAAGCGTTGAAAGCCGGAATGGATAAAAACAATCCAAACGATTTGATTGGCGTAGTTCCACCAGTTGCGCCATATCACCGCGTTAGCTTTACGCGAAAGGCACTTCTAAATAGTAAAACTCTCTTTCTCCATATTTACGGAGCTGACAAAAAAGAGGTATTCGAAACCGCAAAAACATCTGGTGATGAATTCACTCATCCGATTGCTGGTTTCATAAATCAGCCCGAAGTAAGCCTTGAGCTCTTTTGGGCATCTTAAATCTTTGTTTATGAACTCGATAGTAAAACAAATAACCGATCGCATTAAGGAGCGTTCGGCAAAAACACGAACTGCATATTTGGCGCAAATGAAGGCAGCCGAGCAAGATGGAGTAATCCGTAAAGATCTTGCTTGTGGTAACCTTGCGCATGCTTTTGCAGCTTGCGCTGAAGATGAAAAAATGGATTTGAGCGGCACACAAAAAGCCAACTTAGCCATCATCACTGCCTACAACGATATGCTTTCGGCTCACAAAACCTATGAGCATTATCCAGAACAAATAAGACAAACAGCCCGCAGAGTGGGTTCTGTAGCCCAAGTAGCAAGTGGTGTACCGGCCAT
>Ga0100380_10002166_pt1 | contig 21211 bp, 18 predicted proteins | sample CryGeymeta201504_FD_80417 | JGI IMG/M metagenome (GOLD analysis project Ga0100380, IMG submission 80417) | Groundwater microbial communities from Crystal Geyser aquifers in Utah, USA - Crystal Geyser metaG 2015-04 | ecosystem: Environmental > Aquatic > Deep subsurface > Groundwater | place... | reverse complement strand
GCAGCGGCCTATAAACATGTGCCTTTGATGGAGCAAAATCCAACAGCAGCTGTTGCTACTAACGTTTTGGGAACTAAGATTTTGGCCGATACAGCCGTTGAGTTCCAAGCAGAACGTTTTGTCATGGTTTCAACAGACAAGGCAGTGAATCCAACCAATGTGATGGGAGCTTCCAAACGGATTGCTGAGATTTATGTGCAGTCATTGAGTCATAGCCATGTCAATACAGCTACCAAGTTCATTACCACACGTTTTGGAAATGTCTTGGGATCCAACGGTTCTGTGATACCGCATTTCCGTAAGCAGATTGCAGAAGGGGGGCCTATTACCGTAACCCATCCGGAAATTACCCGTTATTTTATGACCATTCCTGAGGCCTGTCAGCTTGTACTTGAGGCAGGAAATATGGGAGAAGGAGGGGAGATCTATCTCTTTGATATGGGACAACCCGTGCGGATTGTTGACTTGGCCAAGAAAATGATTAAGCTCAGCGGACTGAGCTTGGGTAAAGACATTCAAATCGAATATATCGGATTACGACCCGGTGAAAAGATTGCGGAGGAGCTATTGGCCGATACAGAAAATACCACCCCAACCCATCATCCGAAAATCACAATTGCCAAAATTAAACCATTTGAATACAGCATGGTTTCTGAGGTGATTGGAGAACTCATTACCTTATTGGTTGATGAAGACAATGAAGACATGGTGAGGAAGATGAAACAGATCGTTCCTGAATTCATTAGCAACAATTCCGTGTACGAAGCCCTCGACGGACTAAAAATCAACTAAAATCCCATTTCTGTGGATAAGCCGAAAGCACCTATAAGGAACCTTCAAATCGGCCTACTGTTAGGTGCTGGTTTATAGGTGTTTATCCTTCTTATTTTGAATTATTTTAAATTAAGAATTTGTTAAGTGATTATTCATTCATCTTGGCAAAAGGAATATATCTTTGCCGCGATTCAAGGGGAAACCATGCCCTTTTGAAGCGATAAAAAAATGAACAAAAGATTTAGCTTAGCAATGCTCGAAAAACCTGTTCACTCCATGTTCCGGTCAATCCTGGCGATGGGGATCTTCGTGTCTAGCCTTGTGCCTGTCTCTGCGCAAGACGTAGCGAATGGGAAATCACTTTTTGAAGGAAACTGTACTTCCTGCCATGCCATTCATGAAAAATCCATTGGACCAGCGCTGAAAGATGTTACAACACGTCGTCAGGAAGCTTGGTTGTTGAAATGGGTGCGTAATTCGTCTGCCTTGATCAAATCAGGGGATCCGATTGCTGTGAAGTTGTTTGAAGACTACAACAAAGTAGCGATGAATAGCTTTGAAAACTTCAGCGATGACGACATCAAAGATGTGTTGGCATACATTACTGAGGAAAGTGCAAACGTTCCAGTGGTAGAAAAAGAAGACCCAAAAGATCCTGAAAGAACTGAAACAACAGGTGCAGGGATGGGTGGAACAAGCACAACAGTATTGATGATATTGGCGGGTATTCTGCTTTTATCGGCTGTATTGCTTTACCGTATCAACGGGTTCTTGAAGCAACTCATCGTAAACAAGTTTCCAGAGCGAAAAGAAGAAGAAGAGGCCAATTGGTACAATAGCAAATTCACTCCGTGGATGCGTTCATTGAACCCAACGATTGCCTCTTTGGTAGTTATTGGAGCTTTTACCGCCGCTTTTGGTGGTTGGTTCTTTGTTTATGCCAATACAGAAATTGGGGTACAACAAGGCTACGCACCTACACAGCCAATCAACTTCTCTCATAAGATTCATGCTGGGGATCATGAACTCGATTGTAAATATTGCCACTCTTCGGTAGAGGTAAGTAAACAAGCGAGTATCCCGGCGGTTTCAACTTGTATGAATTGCCACTCGTATATCGATGCACACGAAAAGTATGACGACCCTGCTACAACGACTGTAGAAATTTCTCCAGAGATTCAAAAAGTACGAGATGCATACGCCAATAACGAACCAATCAAATGGGTTCGTATTCATAACCTACCAGATCATGCTTATTTCAATCACTCTCAGCACGTAAGTGTAGGGAATGTTGAATGCCAAGCTTGTCACGGACCGATAGAAACCATGGATAAAGTTGAGCAACACTCAAGCCTACAAATGGGCTGGTGTATTAACTGTCACCGTGAATCAAAAGTGGACGTTGGAAACAACGAATACTATGAGCAATTGCATGCCGATTTGGAAAAACGTGGTAAACGAAGCATTACGGTCGCTCATAATGGCGGTTTGGAATGTGGTAAATGCCATTATTAATTAATCCTCAAACGAATATCAGCAAGACAACTGATGGAAAATAAAACGCAATACTGGAAAGGAACGGAGGAACTCAATAGAGAACCGGAATTCGTTCAACTTTCCAAAAATGAATTTGCAGAAGGACTTCCTTTAGAAGAGGTTTTGAGCGAAAGTGACCTGAATCTTTCTTCCAACCGTCGCGACTTCCTGAAATATTTTGGTTTCAGTGTATCGGCAGTGGCCTTGGCAGCTTGTAATAAGGCGCCAGTGAAAAACGTAATTCCTTACGTGGTTCAGCCAGAAGAGATCACTCCAGGTATTCCTAATTACTATGCATCGACGTATAAAAATACGCCTGTAGTAGTGAAGACCCGCGAGGGTCGTCCAATCAAATTGGAAGGAAATACCAAGTCGACCGTTACCCACGGTGGATTGGATGCAGCTGGTCAAGCAAGTGTCGTTACTTTATATGATAGCAAACGTTTGCCTTTGCCAATGAAAAATGGTGAACGTAGCAAATGGGCCGTTATTGATAAAGAAATCAAAGCGAAACTGGCTGAGGTGAATGCAAAAGGTGCTGCGATTCGTGTGGTGAGTGGTCCGGTAAGTGGTCCTGCTACACAATCCATCATTAATGATTTCAAGGCAGCTTATCCTACAACCAAACATGTGGTGTATGAAGGGATTAGCTATGATGGAATCTATTCAGCCAACGAAATGTGCTTTGGTAAAGCCGTTATTCCAACCTACAGATTCGGAAATGCCGATGTAGTAGTGAGTTTTGGAGCGGATTTCCTCGGTACTTGGTTGAATACACTTCAATACACAAGAGAGTACACCACCAAGCGCGTTCCTACAAAGGAAAATCCGGTCATGTCGCGTCATATTCAGTTCGAAGGCAATATGTCTTTGACTGGAACAAACGCTGATTACCGTTTCCCACTTCGCCCTTCACAAGAAGGTCAGGCTTTAATGTCTTTGTATAACGCATTGGCAAAAGGATTAGGATTGACTCAATTGGCTACCCCAACAAAATTGGAAGTAGCGGGTAATGGAGTTGAAGAAAGCGCAAAAGTATTGTTGAATGCTAAAGGGAAATCTTTGGTAATCAGCGGATCAAACGATCCATATATACAGTCTTTGGTGAACCAAATCAACTTGATGTTGGGGAATTACGGACAAACCATCGACCTCGATAATTATTACCTACAAAGAGGAGGAGAAGTTTCCTTCCCTGAGTTTGTAAAAGAAGCTGGGTCTTTGGGAGCTGTTGTTTTCTTAAATACCAATCCGGTATTTGATACGGCAGCAGGTGAGCAATTGAAAACAGCCTTGGCGAAAATTAGCTTGACTGTTTCTACTGCCTATTATGCTGATGAGACTGCAAGTGTTTGTCAGTATGTAGCACCAAATAGCCATTTCTTAGAAAGCTGGAACTTAACAGAAGTAAGCCGTGGAAAATATTCATTCACGCAGCCTACTATCTCTCCAGTATTTGAGACCCGTCAGGCGGAAGAAAGTTTGGCCATCTGGTCGAATAATGCAGCAATCACCAATAACACATTTAACTATTACGATTATATCCGCAGCTATGCGAAGGCCAATATCTTCAACCAATCGGGAGCGACAAACTTCGATGCGTGGTGGAATGAGTCTTTGCATAATGGAGTATTTGATTTACCAGTTCTAACGGCACAAGTTCCTTCGAACAATGTGTTGGCGAGTGATTTGGTTTCGAAAATCAATACCAAAGTGGGTACGAATGATTTGATTCTCTATACTAAAGTTGGTATGGGAGATGGATCAGATGGAAATAACCCTTGGTTGCATGAAGTGCCAGATCCAGTATCGAAAGTTACTTGGGACAATTACTTAGCTGTATCGAAATACGATGCGGACGCAATGGGAATTGAACAAGGGTCTATAGTAAGCATCACTAAAGGATCAGCAACAGTTGAAAACGTTCCCGTTTTGGTTCAGCCAGGACAAGCACGTGGATCATTTGCTATTGCTTTAGGATATGGACGTACCCATGGTGTCAAAGAAACCATTGGTATTAACATGTATCCATTCGTAGGTATGGAAAACGGAACAGCTACTTATACTATAGCTGACGTTACCATCACCAAAATGGATGGTGAATACGAACTCGCTCAAACACAAACCCATCATTCGATTGAAGGGCGTGATATCGTTCGTGAAGCATCGTTGGCAGAATTTACTCATGATGCAGGTGCAGCGAACGATGATAAACTTCATAACCAACGCGAAGAAGACGGAAAACTTTTCAATCTTTGGAAAGAATTCGACTACAAGGGACATAAATGGGGCTTAGCGATCGACATGAACGCTTGTACCGGATGTTCAGCTTGTGTGGTTGCCTGTTCTTTAGAAAACAACGTTCCGGTTGTAGGCCGCGACGAGGTAAGAAGAAGACGTGAAATGCATTGGATTCGTATTGACCGTTATTATGCATTCCGTACAGAGAATAATGCATACGTAACCAAAGAAGACGATTACGATGAAATGGCAGACCACCAAAACGTAAAAGCGGTACATCAGCCAATGATGTGTCAGCATTGCGAAAGTGCTCCTTGCGAAACGGTTTGTCCGGTTCTCGCAACTACGCATAGCTCGGATGGTTTGAACCAAATGACCTATAACCGTTGTATTGGAACTAAATACTGTGCGAATAACTGCCCTTACAAGGTGCGTCGTTTTAACTGGTTCCGCTATAACGACAACGATAAATTCAACTATTACATGAACAACGACCTCGGTAAAATGGTCATCAATCCTGATGTAACCGTTCGTACCCGTGGGGTAATGGAGAAATGCTCCATGTGTGTTCAACGTATCCAGGCTGGAAAGCTGAATGCGAAGTTGGAAGGAAGAAAGATCAAAGACGGAGACATCACCCCGGCATGTGCACAAACATGTCCTGCAGGAGCGATCGTATTCGGCGACATGAACGACGAAACAAGCCGTATCTCGAAAGAGTTTGCGAACGAAAGAGCTTACCAAGTATTGGAAGAACTCAACGTGAAGCCTTCTGTTCGTTACATGACGAAGATCAGAAACGTAGAAGTAACAAAAGAAACCACCGCTCAACATTAATAAACAGAGAAAATGAGTTACGAATCTCCGATAAGAGAACCCCTAGTAACGGGGGGTAAAACCGCCGGTGATGTTACGGCCGACATCTGCCGTCCTCTGGAAGGCAAAACCACCAAACTTTGGTGGCTTGGGTTTGGCTTAGCCGTAATCTGCTTGTGCATCCTCGTTTATACCTTAGCAATATCCAGCTTCCGTGGTTTGGGTATGTGGGGTATAAATAAAACGGTAGGATGGGCTTGGGACATCACCAACTTCGTATTTTGGGTAGGTATTGGTCACGCCGGTACCTTGATTTCAGCGATCTTATTATTGTTCCGCCAAAAATGGAGGATGTCGATTAACCGTTCAGCAGAAGCGATGACCATCTTCGCGGTAATGTGTGCGGCGATATTTCCTTTGTTCCACATGGGACGTGTATGGATTGGACCTATCTGGGCCCTTCCATTGCCAAACGCCCTTGGATCATTATGGGTAAACTTTAATTCCCCATTGCTTTGGGACGTATTTGCAATCTCGACTTATTTCTCAGTATCCTTATTGTTCTGGTACCTGGGTATGATTCCTGATTTGGCCACCATCCGTGACCGTGCAACAACTCCTATTCGCAAGTTCATGTACCGTTTCTTCTCTATGGGTTGGAATGGATCAGCAAGAACTTGGGCACGCTATGAGGTTGTTTCTTTGATTCTCGCAGGTATTTCAACCCCACTGGTACTTTCGGTACATACGATTGTATCCATGGACTTCGCGACCTCGGTAATTCCGGGATGGCATACCACGATCTTCCCGCCATACTTTGTGGCAGGAGCGATATTCTCCGGTTTCGGAATGGTATTGACCCTTTTGATTATCGCACGTAAAGTGTTGAAACTTGAGTCGTATATTACTATTGGTCACTTAGACGCCATGTGCCGAGTTATCTTGTTAACAGGTTCTATGGTAGGATTGGCCTATATCACAGAGTTCTTTATCGCTTGGTACTCTGGAGTAGAATATGAGCGTTACGCCTTCTTAAACCGTATGGCTGGTCCGTACTGGTGGGCATACTGGTCGATGATGACCTGTAACGTGATTTCGCCTCAGTTGTTCTGGGTGAAGAGCTGGAGACGTAATCCGAACTTCATTTTCTTCATGTCGATTATAGTAAACATCGGTATGTGGTTTGAGCGTTTCGTAATTATCGTTACCTCATTGCATAGAGATTACCTTCCATCATCATGGGTAATGTATTCTCCAACTCCAACAGAGATTGGAATCTTTATCGGAACCTTCGGGTTGTTCTTTACTTTCTTCTTCTTGTTTGCCCGCTTCTTGCCGGTAATCAATATGGCAGAGGTGAAATCAATCCTTCCTCATAAACCTCATGCAGATTCACATGAGGAAGTACACACACCCCAATAATTCAGGGAAACATGGCAAGCAAGAATAAAAAATATATCTACGGAATTTTCGATGACGCAGGTTCCGTGCTTGGTTCTGTAAAGAAACTTCGCTCACAGGGCGTGGACATCCACGATTGTTATACTCCTTTTCCAGTGCATGGATTGGAAGCTGCAATGGGAATCAAACGTTCAAACTTAACTGTTGGTGCCTTTATTTGTGGCGCAATTGGTTGTTTGACCGCTATTGTATTCCAATTGTATGTAATGGTAGGCGATTGGCCTATGATCATTGGAGGAAAACCAAATGATGCATATTATCCATCTTTCATTCCGGTAACTTTTGAGTTAACGATTTTGTTTACCGCCTTTGGAATGGGTATCCTTTTCTTCATCCGCACTAAAATGGTTCACGGTAAAGTGGAAGACCTTGTTGATCTTCGCCAAACTGATGACCTATTTGTTGTTGCAATCGAAGAAAAAAGCAGTCATTTTGATAAAGAAGCTGTTAACCGTACCCTTATTGCTGAAGGGGCTTTGGAAATCAGAGAAAGGGAATACAACAAATGAGAACCATCAATAAAGTAGTTTATCTGTTGGCCTTTTCTGCTGTATCAAGCTTGGTAGCTTGTACCAGTGGAGGAGAAGATCCAGGGGTGGAATACGCACCGGATATGTACGTGTCAAAAGGATACGAACCAATGAGCCAACTTCGTGATCAAGAAAGAAGCATAACCTTCCAAGACACTGTTCTGTTGATCAATGCCGATGGCAAAACCATGCGTGACCCGGTGAAAAATACTATTTCCCGAGGTAATTTGGACCGCTATTTTCCATACGAAGCAAACAGTGCGGATGAGAAAGACCGTGCTGGACGTGAAGTGAAAAATCCACTTCCGTTGACTCAAGTGAACTTGGAAAAAGGACGTCATTATTACAATATCAACTGCCAACCTTGTCACGGCGACAAAGGACTTGGAGATGGATTGGTGGCTGCGAAGTATCCGCCAAATTATATTCCTTCTTATAAGTCAGACCGTATCAAGAACCTAGCAGATGGTTCTATTTACTACGTGATCAACCATGGATGGAACTTCATGGGTGCGTACGGAAAGGTGTTAAACCCGGAAGCACGCTGGCAAGTAGTTCATTATGTAAATTATTTGGAGCAAAATTAATCGAAGATAGATGGCACACACAGAAACAGTACATCTTACTGAAGAGAGATATACGATGACCAGCAAAACAAGAAATATTTTGTTTGCTTTAATCGGTATCGGGTTGATTCTTACAATCATTGGAATCTTCCAAGTGAAGGGAGCCGGAGCAGAGCACGCATCAGAGCATGCCGCCTTGGTTTCTAATGGCCATGAAGTTGGTCACGATGCAGGACATCATGGTCCTACATGGATGACTCGCGTATGGGCAAACTTGCTATTAAATAGCTGGTATACCTTTATCATTGCGGTTTGTGGCGTTTTCTTCGTAGCAGTAAATTATGCAGCGAATGCAGGTTGGGCAACTGGCCTAAAACGTATACCTGAGGCCTTTGGAGCTTATCTACCTATTGGAGGAATTCTGCTCCTTTTGGTTGTTGTGTTTGGCGGAAAAGACTTATACCACTGGATGCAGGACGGAATTATGGACCCGGAAGCATCCAATTACGATGAGTTGCTAGCCAGCAAAGGTTGGTTCTTGAATAAAGGATTTATGTTCGTTGTAATGCCAATCTTGATTGGTGTGATTTACTTCTTCCACCGCCTTTTTAGAAAATTCTCTTGGAATGAAGACAAAGAAGGAGGGGTAAAATGGTTCAATAAATCAGTCGCGTTTTCTGGAGCTTTTATCTTCATCTTCGCTTTCGGATTTTCAATCATCGCTTGGTTATTAATCATGTCGATTGATTCACATTGGTATTCTACGATTTACGCCATCTATAACTTTGCAGTAAGCTTTGTTTGTGGTATGACCGTAATCACCATGATTACCTTGTTCTTGAAAAACCAAGGCTACCTAAGCTTTATCAATAAAGAACATATCCATGACTTGGGTAAATTTATGTTCGCCTTCACCATCTTCTGGACTTATATCTGGACTTCTCAATACCTCCTCATCTGGTATGCGAATATTCCTGAAGAATCGAAGTATTTCTTCGAACGTTTGGATGGAAATAACGGCATGTTCCAATTCCAGTTTTGGGCGAATCTATTCCTTTGCTTTGCATTCCCTTTCTTGGGATTGATGACACGAAATGCGAAAAGAAACGCTACCTGGTTGTATATCATGGGGGCGATTATCTTAATCGGTCACTGGAATGATTTGTATTTATTGATTATGCCAGGCACTGCAGGCGAACTTTCAGGAATTGGTATCTTGGAAATTGGAATGCCAATTTTCTTCGCAGGTCTATTTTTGTTCATCGTGTTGAAATCCTTTGAGAAGGCCCCAACCTTCCCATTGAAACACCCTTATTTAGAAGAAGCTGTACATCACGATGTAGGTCCTTAGGACTTTCATTCTAACATATAAATAAGCCCGAGGATTCAATTCTTCGGGCTTTTATTTTGTCTAAGTTTCGAGGTTTCGAGGTTTCGAGGTTTCGAGGTTTCGAGTTTGAGGATAAGGTTGAGAATTAGTTCAAGAAAGAATAATAGTAGTCAGGTCGTGATTGGACTGTCCTGAGTATGGCGAAGGGTCGAGACCTCAGTCATCAGATGGCCCAAGCAGTCGAAACAACTAGAGAATCTTTGAGTAGTCCTTTGTTTGGATGCCTGGTAATCATTCAGTCTGAAAGTCTCCTGTCTAACCATCTCATCGTCTTATCGTCGACAAGTATCAAAGTTTCTCCTCGTACCAATGCAAAAGCACCGTTTCATCCGGCATGAAAAACTCATGTGAATAATGAAGACCCAGCTTCTTAAGAATATGGACTGATATAGAGTTTTCTGGCTGAACCATGCCTCCAATTTTAGAGAATGCGTAGGTCGATTTCACATAATCAATCAACGCCTTACTTGCTTCATAAGCAAATCCATACCCTTGATATTTGGGGAGTAGGGCATAGCCGATATCCGGACAAGGTGTTTCATTTCGGGTATGAATGCCCACAGTACCCATTGATTGACCTGATTCCTTCAGCTCGATTACATAAGGACCATTTTGTGTCGCATAGCCTGGAATGAATTTCTTAGCGATAAGTTGCTCTGCATCGGCCGAGCTCTTGATATTACGATCTCCAATATTTGCCAACCATCCCGGAGAGTTCATCAGTCGACATAAGAATTCAGCATCCTCTACTCGGAGTTGACGAAGACGAAGATTTTGGGTTTCTAAAAGGTGCAAATCTGTCATAAAACAAAGGTAATATACCTTGAAATGGCTTGATTATGAAACCAATGAATTGTGTTTGTCGATTTATGGATATTCAAATTGAAGCTACCTATTATCAGGTATTTTAATCCGAATCCCTTTCTATCACTGAGGAATATTCTAACTTAGTGCTTCTTTTGTATCCCCATGCTCAAGCGATTAATTTCTCTTCTTTTTGTTTTCACTCTTGCATTAGGTCTTTCTGCCCAAAACGCACGCTTGGTCTTACCGATTGCCCATACAGCGGAAGTTAATTCTGTGCAATATAGCAGCGATGGAAAGTATATAGTCACGGCAAGTGAAGATCGCTCCGTCAAAATCTTTGAAACGATTTCAGGAAGAGAATTAATGAGCCTTAGTGATATCAATGCCCCAGTGAAAATGGCGGTCTTTAGTTCGAATGGCAAACAAGTATTGCTCTGTTTTTATGGGGTTGCTGTTATTTATGAAATCCCGAGCGGCAAAAAGCTGTTCGTATTAAAAGGGCATACCGCAGGAATCAATCATATCGCCTATAGTAAAGATGGCCGCTATTGCCTCACTGCTTGCGACGATAAAACGGTGCGCATCTATAGCCCAGATAGCGGTGTATTGATTCAGGCGTTGGATAAGCACAGTGAGTCCGTGAAATATGCGGAGTTTAGTCCGGATTCGAAGCGGGTTGTGACGGCCAGTTGGGACCATACAGCCATGGTATATGATATTGCTTCAGGAGCTTTACTTCTTACGCTAACTGGCCAAGAGGGTAATTTGAGTACAGCTCACTTCAGTGAAGATGGAAGTCAAATCATTACGGCTTCATGGGACAAAACCGCACAACTTTATGATGCGAATACCGAGAAACTCCTTCATCGTTTTGAAGGACATGCAAAGACCGTAGTTGATGCTCGATTAAGTCCGAACGGCGAACTAGTGGCTACTTCCAGTATGGATGGCTTGCTGCGCTTATTCGATGCAAAAACAAGAAGCCTTATTACAGCATTAAAGCATAGAGGAGACGGAGTTTGTATTCAATTTAGTCGAGATGGAAAATGGTTGTATAGCGGAGATAAAACCGGAAATCTGCTTGTTTATGATATAATTAATAGAAAAAAAATTCCTTCCATTCAATCCCATAAAGGGGCAATTCAGGCCATGGCGATTCATCCTAGCAGACCTGAATTTCTAACCGCCTCTAGCGATTATTCTATCCATAGCTATCATGCAGATGGAACATTTATCCACTCCATTCAGGGACAAACTGAACCGATTGAGGATTTTGTGTTTAGTCCGAATGGCAAGTGGATGGCGGCGATCTACCAAGACAGTATCATCCGTGTAATTTCAGTCGAGAGCGGCTTGGAGGCGAGCAAGTTTATTCCTGGAGGCGTGCTTCATGCACTTTGTTTTCATCCGAACTCCGAATTACTTGCAAGCGCTGGGAAATCAGAAACGGTGAGTGTATTTGAAGTAGGACAAGGCCTGCAAACCTTGCAACTCAAACTTCCGGAGCCAGGCAGCATCCGACATCTCAATTGGAGTTCAGACGGCAAGTTGATCTTACTAAGTGGAGATGCTTCGGTGGCCTCGTTATTAAACTATCAATCAGGAAAAATACAAAGAACTTATGATGGACATACAGGACCCATCATTGCGGCAGACTTTAGCTCAAAAGGAGGCTATGTGATCACCAGCAGTTTGGATAGCACCGTGCGCATTTTCGATGCTCTAAGCGGTAAGAACATCCATACCTATACCGGCTTTAAACGGAAGCTCAACCATGCCGTGTTTAGTCCGGATGCACTGCAGTTTGCTTATTGTGAGGGTTATACCGTCTATGTGCACGAAACCCTAAGCGGAAAATTACTGCATACTTTGAAAGAGAATACGTGGTATGTCCATGACATGAAATTTAGTCCGGATAGTCGCTACCTGCTTACGGGTGGTTCGGATAGAAAAGCCATTTTGTATGATGTACAAAGCGGACGTTCACTTCATACTATTGATGGAAATGGAGCGCCCGTTTATTCAGTATCCTTCAATACCCTAGGTGATTATTTTGCCCTAGCCGGTGGCGATCAATTGGTGCGGGTTTTTTCAAGCAGCACTGGGAAAGAAATTCATAGTATGGAAGGTCATTTTGCTCCACTTCGCAAGGTGGCATTTTCTCCAGATGGTGTGCACTTGCTTTCTATTGGCCGCGGACATCAAGCGGTTCTATGGGACTTTGAAACGGGTAAGCAAATGTACTCTCGATTGCAATTACAAAACGGTGAATGGCTGTTGTATGATAAGGATTTTCGTTACGATGGAAGTCCGGGTGCGCGGGCATCCTTATATGTGTCCTGCGGGCTCGAACCCATTTCCCTCGACCGCATCAAAGACGCCCTCTATGTGCCTGGTTTAGCGCAGAAACAATATTACCATCATACAATCGATTATCCACGCTTGGCGGAGCTTGAACTTTGTGGCACCCTGCCAGAAGTGAAACCCAATTATATCAAGCAGGGAGATTTTCAATTCCAAATTACCCAACGTGCGGCCGAGGTGGAAGAGGTGGAGGTGTATGTGAATCACCGTCTCACGAAAACGATTCCAAAAAGCAGTCTGAAAACTGTGGATGGAAAACTCATGCTGGATATTAATGGGGAAGAATTGAAGCCGCTATTCTCATCCAATGAACCCAACCAAATAGAGGTAGTGGCTGTCACTAACCACGGAGGCAAAGACCTGAAATCGCGGGGCATTATCGAGTTACCCGGACAAGCGAATCAAGGCTCAGGAAAAGTGCCGAATGTCTATGCATTGATGATTGGTGTCAACGACTATACAGACGATAAACTAAATCTAACCTATCCCGTAAAAGATGCCAAAGCACTAGGAAATGCGATAGAAATGACGGCTGGCGAGTTCTTAGGTCCGGAGCATGTTTTTATGTACCACCTCAATAGCGAGGTGCGCGGAGGAAAAGGATACGCTACCCCCGAGCGGGATAATATCCGCAGAGCCTTGGCAGAAATCGGTGAAAGAGCCCAACCAGAAGATGTGGTCTTAATCTTTTTTGCGGGTCATGGTATGATGAAAGGACTGGTCGATCAGAAATTTACCCTGCTCACTTCAGAAGCCACCAAAGAAAATCCAATAGGAATAAGCACCACCGATTTGCAAAGCTGGTTGAGTCCGGAAGGTCCGCATAAGATGAAGGCCAATAAGATGATTTTAATCTTCGACGCCTGCCATAGCGGACAAGCCAGCAAAGAACTGTTTACCATGATGTCGTATAACGAGGACCGCACCAATCGAATTCGGCAAATGGAGGATTTACGTGAAAAATCCGGACTCCTCATTTTGGCAGCCTCCGCACCCAACCAAACGGCTTATGAGCTTCCTCAATACGAACAAGGACTGCTTACTTATTGCCTGCTCAAGACCTTAAAAAACAACCCCGATATACTCGACGACCGTGAGTTTGTGAACGTCACCAAGTGGTTTTTAGAAAGCGAACGCGAATTGCAGAAGGTGATGGAGAGCCTCGGTAAAACCCAAGATGCTCAGCCCTTTGGCACTTCCAATCTCCGCATTGGCATTGTCAACGACAGCATCCGTAGCGTCATCCATATAGCTGCCGACAAACCCTTATTATTCTGCCAAGGCGCCGAAAACAGTGAAACATTTGGCGACGACTTACGTCTCCAAGAAAGACTCAACCGAGCCCTGGAAGTCCGCGCCCGTGGTGATGACTCCAAAATCGGCTATGTCTCCCGACAAACCTCGGTGGCCCATTCTATCAAGGTGAAATATTCTGTTAAAAAGGGTAAAGTCAAATGCAAGGTCATCCTACTCAAAGACAATATGCCCTATTACCAAGGCGATATCACCGGCATGGATGGTGAGATGGACGCGCTTGCTGTGCAAATTGTGCACATGGTTGAGGCGAATGTGCATCAGTAGTCGAGTTATCGAGTTATCGAGTTATCGAGGTTTCGAGGTTTCGAGTTGTAAGAGTTTCGAGACTTAATTAAGCGTCATGGTTCAAAGCACCGTGAAAGGCCAGAGTTATAAAATAGTAGAGCTGTTATCTAATGAACGCAAAAACAATCCTTTATTCCGCTGAAGTTCGTACTCGGTGGTTTCTGACAATCATGATGATGATATGGACTTTATTCTGTGGAGTTATTCTTGGCGCCTTAACTTTAGGATTGATTGCAACCCCATCACGAATTGATGACCTTATAGGAGTTTGGCTTGCTATGATTGCTGCATTTATAGTTGCCATTAATTATGTTACATGGCAAATAATAGGAAAGGAAAGCATCCAAATTTCCAAGGAGTTCATAGAAGTATACAATAGTGGGACATGGTTTAAGCGAAGACTCAAAATCAATTTTTACGAATTCGAGGACTTGAATTTCGAACAGGATTCTAGAACACCTCATTGGATTGAATTCTGGGGCATTGGTGGCGGGAAAATTTCCATTCATTATTTAGGTCGAAGGCGGAAATTCGGACAAGATTTAAGTGAAAAACAAGCTATTGACTTGTTTGAAAAATTACAAAACGAGATTGAGGAAGTTCAAAGCAGACCATAAATAGAATAAGCGACGCCTAAATTGGATGACGTTATGAAACGAGAATTCGATAGATTGTTGCAACACAAATTAAGCTTATTCGGAGTGGTATTTATGCTAATCAACGCGCATGAACTCTGGACAAAACTTGATCAGATGTTGCGAATTAAAAATGGAACCTTATTCAGGCTTTCACCACCTGATTGGCTCTATGCTATTTCATTTATGCTGTATTTGACTGGCTTGTTTTTCGGATTTCAACTCATCAGAAAAAAAGTCACGCTCAGGTTGGCATCAGTAATTTGTATTTGTGCCTTAATTCTGCCACGACTAATTGAATTTATTTTTTTCATGCTAATATGACTATTCGCAAGACTTCGAGGTATACAGTTTGTATTTTCGTCCTGAATGCTACTGGAATTGAGGGATTCACGCTTAATTTTCTTCAGACCAATTAAATGAGGGAATGAAGGTAGTCAGCTGTGGATCTCAAATTTTGATTTCTTAGAATGTCTAATAACTCATACTCATTGAGTAGGGGTTTTCTCTTATAACTCACCATGGTGATGAAAGCTTCTTTTGCTTTCTCTGGGTTAAGGTCAATTATATCCGTGCAAAAATCATCGGCGCGTTTTGCACATAGACCAAAGGATAAAAGGTAATCTTCTGGGAAGTCCTTGATATTCTCGGTTATAATGAGGTTTGCATTTGTTTTAATCGCTGCTGCCAAAACATGCTTGTCATTTTCATCAGGCAATTCTAAACCAACTATTAGTGCCTGGTAATTTTGCACTTGGGCATCTGGAAAAGCAAGTTGAACATTTTTAATTCGTTTTTGTGTTTCTTTCTCGGTGATTCCTTTTCGCAACATGACATTTTTCCATTCTGAGAAAATATGGTCACTCCATTTAGGTATATACAAGTCAAAATGGGCAAACTAAAGCAACAAATCCCTTGTATACAAGGGATAGAATTCATTTGTATCAATCACACAGGTAAACTTGACACTATGAATCATACATCCCAGCTTCTTCGTCCAGATCCATCATTTCGATTAAACGATTTCGCTGTTCAGATTTTAAATCCTGTTTATAGATTCTCAGGTCTTCAAATAGTATGCGCCGGTGTTTCCCTATTTTGGTAAAAGGAATTTTCCCAGCTTCTAATAACTTAACCAAATGTGGACGAGAACAACCCAAGTATTCAGCAGCAGCTTGTGTTGTAAACTCAGAAGCTACAGGAATGATGGAAATTGGCATTCCTTTCCCCAATGAATCAAGCACCTTTATAAAAAGGTGAATGGCGCTTCTCGGAACCTTAATTCGATCTTGAGTTTCTTCCACTTCCAATTCAACTAAGTCTGAATGAACGCCTTTTAGAGAATTTAATAAAATGTCATGCGACACCCTCGCAATGCGCTGTTCCTCTTTCGATGGCTTTTTGATTGGATCTATTACATTCATGTGCTTATTCGTTTGTTGCAAAACAAATATACGAATTAAACGAAACAAACGAAATAGACGAAAAATTCATTATCAGTCCGATTAACTACTTCTAACACCATTTACCTCCACATCTTTTGTCTAACCTTCTAATTGTCTAACCATCTGACTGTCTAACAATCTGGAGGTCTAACCATCTAACAGTCTACATCGTCACAAACCCAATCTTATTCACCAAAGTATCCTGCTCCAAGCTGTTATTCTTGGTCTGATTCACTTTAGCATTGATATTCTCCGTCCCTTGAATATAAAGCTCTTGCTGCACGGGCAAAATGACATTATTATTCCTTCTTTTCGTAGTTTGTTTTTTGTCTTTGCGTTCCACTTCCACCTTTTGCCATACCGTATCATGAATGAGGATTTGCTCCGGACTACCCGCTTCAGCAATAAGTGTGTCGATGCGAACGGATTCCTTGTAGACGATTTTCTCTGTTGGGTTCAGCTGGTAAAAGGCGATTAATCCACTCAAGCAAAGTAGAACTACAGCAGCGGCTTGCGGGAGACTGAGTCGGTAATTCATCCAAACTGCTGCTGGTTTTTGGGCTGGGTGCTGGGCATCAAAGGCATCCATCAATGAGTCTTTTATCGTATCTTTTCCCTTGGCTTTGGCACGTTGTCCGATGAAGGATAAGCCAATTGCAGCTTCATGCATGGCGGTGAATTCTTCCTCGCTGAAATGGTGCAGAACTTCTTCTTGCTCCGAGGATGAAAGGGTGGAAAAGGGGCGAGTTAGGAGAGAATCAAATATGGAGTTAGGAATATTATCTGCTTTCATCGACGAGTTGTTTAATGGGTTCACTGAGTTTTTTTAATAGGTAATAGAGTCCTGATTTAACAGAGCCTTCTGGCATATTTAGAATCGCGGAAATCTCTTTGACGCTCATATCTTGCTCAAAGCGCAATCGATAGAGGTCTTGTTCTTTTTCGGTTTTATTGCTCATAAGCCTCTGAATATGGATGGCTAGAATCTGACTATCTAAAGAGCGAATGAATTGTAGCGTGTCGCTGTATTCTTCATTGTGGTTTTCTTGGAGAATACGCTGTCTATTGCTTTCATCTCGTAGGATATTCTTGCAACGGTTGGCAGCCAGGCTATAGGCCCAGGTAGAAAAACTTTGGCTCTTTGAATAGCCATGGCCCGGACGCATAATCTTCATAAAAAGCTCCTGCACCACATCCTCTGCGGCGGCTTCTTCCTTTAAAAATCCTTGGGAAAACCAGCGCAACTTATCAAAGTACCGGTCGTATAAGGTTTCAAAGGCCAGCCGATTTCCAGCAGCAATGAGCACCATAAGGCGCTCATCACTTTCTTGCGTTATCTCTGTTATTAAAGCCTTTCGCACTAGTTCATGTTCAGGTGTTCAAGAATTGCTTTTTCTGAAGGGTTTCCTTTGCTGACTTGAATGATATAGTCTCTCATCCAGGCCATTTTAGTCAAGTCACCTGCGAGTTTGTAGTGATCGTATAATTTCAGCATTGGCACGATATAATTTTGATTCATGATTGGAACCAGGCCTTCAGAAAGGTCATCAAAATAGGCGTATTCAATGTAGTCTAAAGCATAATTCTGTTCAAAATTTTTCTTTAAAAGGGCCCGCTCATCGACAGACTCTTCGCAATAGAGGTAGGCTAGTCCGGTGAGGTAAAGTTCATTTTTTACCGAATCGACAATATGGGGTGCACCCATGGCCGTATTGCCCACATAAACAGGAAACCCTTTGGTATTGGTTGCCATGGTCTCGATAATGGTCTTTTGGAGGTAGCGTAAATGCTTCGGTGAAGTTTCATCTTTGCTATCCCAATCTAGCGTTGTGAAATTCTTGATGCCAAGTTCTTTATAGATGCGTTCCCGGTAGTCATCAACTAAGATGAGACTGAGGTTTATCACCTTCACATCTTCACGGAAGCCCATGGCCTGTAAGGTCCAGGCAGGGTAGGTATCGTTATCGCCCGCAGTGAGGAGAATAGCATTGGGTTTTAGTCCGGTTAAGACATTATGGTTATAGTACATCATGCCCGGAGATACGAGCCCTTCTTTTTTCCGTGCCAAGCAGGCCTCATTGCGCATTTTAAGGTCACGGCTGATTTCTCCCTCGTTAATTACAAAGTCGAGATGCTCCCAGCGGCCTTCGCCCATTTCAATGGCTTTTTCCAAATGATGGTGGTAAGCAAAATCATTTCCATGGTCCATCCACATGCAAACATGATATTCGTAGGCATCTGGTATCGCTTTGCCCATGGCTTCCATCACTTTATCCATTTTTGCTTTGTGTGCTACTGGATCTTGCGCAGTTTTTGGATCAGTACGTAATGCATTGCGGTTGGCATAATAGTAATTGTACCAGGCCTTTCCGTCTTTCGGATTGGTGTCAATCACCTTCTTCCATGCGACAATCTGTTCGTGGTACCATGAAGTTGATTTTTTCACTAAGGCGAAACTGTAAACCGCTTCGGCTTTCTGAGCGCTCAATTCCATCAAAGGAATGAAGCAGAGTAGGAGAATGATAAGTTTTTTCATAATGTGTATTTGGGAGGTATACACGTAGCTGCTCCATTAGGTTCAAAGTCGATTGATAGTATTTGTGAATTCTTAACCAAAGTCAATGTGCAGCGGTTTTGTCGCCTCTAGTTTTGCAGCATTAATTCTAAGAAAATGAATGCTGAATTATCCATAAACAAAAGAATGAGCGCAATATGTTGCCTAAAATATGGCAGTCCTGATGTGCTCCAGCCAAGAAGACTGCCAATTCCTCAGCCGGCAGAGAATCAGGTTTTGATCCGTGTGATGAGTACAAGCGTGACGAGAGGTGATTTGCTAGTGCGAGCCGGTAGTCCATTTCCGATTCGCTTTTTTACTGGGCTAATAAAACCCAATAACCCTGTTTTAGGTCATGAATTTGCCGGAGTGATCGATACCATAGGACCAGGAGTGCAAAACTGGAAGGTGGGAGAGAAGGTGATGGGTTCTTTAGGAATGAAGTCAGGAGCTTATGCTGAATACTTAGTAACGGAAACAGCCAATATAACTTCAATACTTGAAAATATTGAGTTTGAATCTGCGGCAGTGTCACAAGTAGGTGGATTAACGGCACTCTGGTTTTTAAATAAGATGGACATATTACCTGGACAAAAGATATTGATATTTGGTGCCTCTGGTTCAGTTGGTTCAGCCGCACTTCAATTCGCCAATGCAAAAGGAGCAATGGTCGATGGTGTTTGCGGTCCTCATGCAATAGAAACAGTGAAGGGCCTCGGAGCAAACGAAGTATTTGACTACACAAAATGGAACCCCAAATCGGGGAATGAAGCTTATGATGCAGTATTCGACGCAGCGGGAAAGTTGAGTCTGAATAAGGCCCAGGTTCTTTTGAATGAAGGAGCACGCTATGCCACTGTATCCTACCGTGTTCCTTTGGTATTGAGCAAAAGACTTTTCAAAGAGCGGCAAATAAAAAGTTACTGTGGTTTAATGCAAGCGACAGCTGATAATAGAGCGGAACTACGCGACGCTTTGGCCGAAGCAATATTTCGACCCCTAATTGATCGCTGTTTTCACTGGAACCAGCTTTCACGGGCACATGATTATGCCGAGCGGACAAAAAAACTCGGAAATATTCCCGTTCGATTTTTTACCCATTAAAATTAATTGACATGAATAGAGAAATGAAAAAGCTAGCATTACTTGCTGGCATTGGATACCTCGTGATTTTTATCTCAGGCATCTATGCAAACTTTACGGTTATTGAACCCTTAAAAAGTGTTTTCGAAGACACTTCTATTCTTCCCTTATTTGAAGCGGCAATTGGTGATTTGCGTATGGCCATAGTGGCATTTGTATGTATGATCCTTGCTGACCTTCTTCTCACTTGGGCGTTGTATGAGCTCTTTAGGGAACAATTCCCGAAGACGGCACGTCTCGCCGCATGGCTCCGTTTGGTCAATGTAGCTGTCTTTGCAGTAGCACTTAAAGATTTGATGCAAATGGTATCAGTTATTAATGAACCCTCCTTGGGTGAAGAGCTTAAACAAATCTTTCTAGAACAGCACCTACAATCCTTTGATTTTACATGGCTTTGCGGACTGCTTTTCTTCGGAGCTCATTTAATTCTTTTGGGGTCAATTTTATGGAAAACGGGTAAGGTAACCCGCATTATTGGTGGCCTCCTTTATATAGCGGGATGTGGATATTTAGTGGATAGTATGGCACATATACTTCTTCCAAACTATTCAGAGTATGCCGAGCTATTTGCCCTCACAGTTATTGTTCCAGGGGTGGTCGGGGAACTAAGTCTCACTTTTTGGCTTTTAGGAAAAGGCCTCTTTCGTAGCAAACAATTAATCAATACAATATCATGAAAACAGGTGTAAAAATTGGCCTCTTGGCCTTCACGTTAATCTTTTTAAATTCTTGCTCAAAAGGCTCCTTTGGAGATGCATGCTTTGATGAAGAACAAAGTTCCGATCGAATCCATTTCGACATTGATTGGGACTGTGAAAAAGATTCAATTCCTAACTAAAATTAAAAACCCGGATTGCTCGTTAATTCGGGTTTTTTTTTGCTTTTTCTGCGAGTCTCTTTTTCAGCCTACTTAATGATTCAGGTTTAACCCCTAGGTAGCTTGCCAGCTGATACTGTGGGATTCTTTGAAAAAGTTCTGGTCGCTGATTAAGTAAAGTGAGGTAGCGTTCTTCAGGGTTTTGTGTGAGGTAGTAAGCCAAGGCTTCTTGCGACTTTCCGAAATCCGACTCCACACTAATTCGGCACATGGATTCCATCGCCGGATATTTTTGAATAATTTCTTTTTCTTTCTCGTAATTCAATACAATCACCTTGCAAGCTTCGATGCACTCTAAAAAGTGGTTGGCGGGAACTTGATTGTTAAAGGAGTTGAGACTTGCACAAGATTCGTTTTCGGTATAGAAAGCGGTAGTAATGTCTTCACCCTCACGCAAATAATAGGAACGGATGCAGCCAGACAAAACGAAGTATGCATCCCTGGCAACCTCTCCCTCTCTTAGAAGAAGG
>Ga0100380_10002146_pt1 | contig 21308 bp, 23 predicted proteins | sample CryGeymeta201504_FD_80417 | JGI IMG/M metagenome (GOLD analysis project Ga0100380, IMG submission 80417) | Groundwater microbial communities from Crystal Geyser aquifers in Utah, USA - Crystal Geyser metaG 2015-04 | ecosystem: Environmental > Aquatic > Deep subsurface > Groundwater | place... | reverse complement strand
GCTATCACTGGTGCCATTGACGGAGCAAATAGAGGAGGTTGCGAATTGTGTTGGTAGGTTAAGAGTCAGAGAATTTGCTGAGATGACTGCTGAGGTCAGAATGACCACTGTGAGATTTTGAACTGCATTGACTTATGAGTTGGAGGGAGTGAGAGAAATAATGAGATGAGGAGAGGAGAGCTGCAAAAGGATGGCTGTCGCTAGGAGCAGCAGCATATTGAGATTATTATCTTTGTTATTATTTGTAAAGGGAACGCTTTTGTTTATAGGAATGATAATGACAATCATTGTCACTTAGAAAATTCTATTTTTGGATGAGGACTGGAAACAAATGCAATATAATTTATTGCTATATATCCTCAATGAAGGACCAAGCAATGCAGATCCCAGGTCTGCACGAGGAGAAAAAAAATTTCATTATTATGGAAAACCGCTCCCAAGACAGGCACCCTCTCCACCTTGCCAATTCAGCTAACTCGGACCCACAGTGGCCACCTTCCCGCAATCTTCCAATCGCCCATAATATCACCCAACAATCGCAGCCTATCGAAGCCCCAGTCATCCAGTAGTCTATTAGGACCTCACACTCCCATGCCCCACTTCCCTACAACACTAGCAACTCTGAAGTGAGCCAGTCAGTAAGAAGTATCAACCAAAAATTAGGTGATTTGTCGACCCGGATCAAGGAAGGTCGCCCAGTGATGATATCATATGGAGAACAAGGCAGACCACCTGTGAATGTACAGCAGACCACGATATCGAGGGGGAATAATGTAATCAGTGGTCAACAACAAGTTCAGTTCAGGTACATCCAGTAAGAACAGCAGTATCAACAAGGAAGGAACATTCAAGGGCATCATTCTCAACCTCATTCACAACAACAGCAGCCACCTATTCAAATTATCCATCCTCAACAGCATTATCATCAAATGATTCTACAACATCCCCAACATCCTCATACCTCCCCGCCTCAAATCATTCCAGGACATTTTCCAGCACCATCAATAAGCCAGCCTACTCAACCTCAGTAAATTCATAAGCCTCATTCTTCCTCTCAGCATACTTCAATTTGGTAGACGCGTTATCTAATGGTCATGGACCGTTTCGAGAATTTCACTCAAAAATTTTCCTTTTTGACTGGATAATATACAATGCTTCGATAAGAGGTGGATAAATGTGAGAATCTGAGTGAGTTTGAGGAGCTCAAGCATGATGTGGAATCTTTTGATGAGAGAATGCAGGAAGCCGAGAAGGAGCTAAGGGACATCCTTTAGAAAAATAGGGAAGATAAGGAGGAAGCTATTGATTGGAGAACCAAGTACCAGGAACTTCTTAGAAAAACATAAAATAAAGAAGAAAAAGATAACGTGTCAGATAGATAGTCACCTTAGCTAACCGGAAAATTGCAGCAATTGGAGCACGAACTCCTAGATATTGGTCGGCAGCACAAACAGACCACTGAGAAGCTAAAATAACAATCAGCTCACTATGAAAAAAAAATCAATCAGCTCAACGATGAGCTTGAGAGAAAACTTTCATAGATAGAGTCATTTGAGCGCAAAGTTCATCATCACACTGACACTATCAAATCCAAGGAAGAAGAGATCGCCACATTGAGAATGCTTGTGTAGAAACAATCACAGGCTCAGTTCAATACTTCCATTCCAACCGATGCTAACGATGAAACCTTGAGCAAGAAGATCCTGACCCTGAAGAGGGAGAAGGAAGAGTTAGTGAGGAGTCTGGATAAGAAAGAGGAAGAGCTGGAGGACGCCATGGAGAAAATCCAAGACTACAAGATATAAATAAGGAAGAAAAATGACGAAATCAAGAGATATCAGTATCTTGTTCAGGAGAAGGACCAGCAATTGATCTCCTCTATTTCAAGCCAGGCACAAAGCAATTCTAATTTAAACCAAAACAACCCTAGAGATAGTTAACTCTACGCCAGCTAGGTGAAAACCATCAAGGACAAGCTCCAACAGTATGAGGACCAACTCATGCAATTTAATGCCTAACGTGAGTCTCTCAGCAAAAAAGCAGGTCAGTATGAAGCAGACCTCAAGATCAAAAATCAAATAATCAAGGATCTCGAGGAAAAGCTCAACAAGCAGAACGTCAACAACAGCTAAATCAATATCAGCACTAGCCAATAAAAACTTGATGAGTCAAGTATTGATATAGTCCAACTCAATGAGAACATGGTTCAACTGCAGAAATATTATCAGCAAAAATGTATCGAGAATGAACAATACAAAAAGATATGCAGTGAGTACGAGGGCATTATTAACCAGTGCAAGCTCTAGTACAAAGAACTTCAGGACAAGCACAAGTAACTGATTGATAGATACGATGAAATGAGCAGCAAAATGAAAGGATCACGGGCACTGTCCAAACAATCGGAAGAATCAGAGGTGTCTCTCAAATCTAAAGTTGAGGATCTAGAAAAGAAACTAAAAAGAATCCATTAACTATAAGTAGAAAACGAAAAACTCAAAAAAGAGATCAATGGAATTGAGGAAACCTTCAAAAAAGTTCGTCAGCAAATGACTGGCAGCCAAAGCAGCTAATAGTTGCAACTATTAGAGTAGGCACTCCTAAAAAAAGATCAAGAAATCACCAGGCTCAGACAAACCAAAGATCTCCTGCAGAGTCACAATGATTAAATGACCCTGGAGCTGCAACAGTTGAAAATGAAAAATAGTAATGACTTCAAGACCCAGGAGGGATAAAAAGGCTAGCTGAAGCAGCAGCTTGTGACCCTCCAGTTCAAGCTGGAAGAGTACTAGAGAAAGAAAAATAGTCTCGAGGAAGTTAAATCCATGCTGGAAGAGCAGATAAGCCAAGTGACGACCTAGCTTCATGGCAGAATCGAACAAGTGCAAAGACTAGAAAGTTAGCTTCGACAGGAAAGAGTCAAAGGGAAGGCTTTCTAGAATGATTTACAGATCCATTTGACCTAGACAGAAGAAAACAAGCTCAGGCTGAAAGAGAATGAAAGGAAAAGCCACCAGATCGTCAAGGCCCTTCAAGCTGAGCTGGACAAAAAAAAAGAAGAAGCTATCGCCAAGACTAGCGAATTAGTGTTGCTCAACAACAGAATTGGCGAGCTGGAGAGTAAAATTAAGACCAAGGAAGGACATATCACTGAGTTGGAGAGAAACAGCGATTCCCTCAAGAATAAAATCAGCAGCTTCGATACATATCTCGATGAAATAAAATATCTGAAGCAAAAAATTATCTAGTATGAGTCCAAGGTGTCATCTCTGGCCTTCAGGCCTCTCTCCAGAAATAATCATAGTGAGCCCACCCAGATCTTCGAGAGAAAGGTTATCTATCAACTCAAGTTGTAAAACGAAGCCTTAAGGCAAAAGTTGGGAATGAGTATCAAAGTTTAGGGCAAGGCCGAGAGCGAATAGGAAGTCAGGGAAAGACTAACCGACTTCAATCATAGACTCGAATAGGTCATCGGGTAGAACTTCAGCGGACAGCTGAATTCCGAGCAAGGTGAGCTTTTCAAGAGATATGAGAGAGATAGACGTAAACTGATCGAAAGGCACAACGAAGAAATTACTCAGCTAAAAATCAAGATACTAGAACTTCAATCTGGCAGCAGTGAGCCGGTCAATCAGTTCCCATCAGCACAGTCAGTATACAACGAGCAGATCCTGTTCTACCGCTAGAAAAACCATGAACTTGAATAACGTGTGGACAACCATATCAAGGTAAACAGATAGCTGAGAGAAAGCATTTAGAGATTGATGAAAGGGCAAAACGATGAGTACTCCATTAGCTACTACAAGGATCAGCTGAACAAAACAACAGAGATAAACATTGTTTTACAGGAAAAAATAAGGAGGCTTCAGGCTGAACTGAAAAAATTGAGAGAGGAACTGGACAAGTGCAACAGCCGACCTGTAGATAACAGCACAGAATTGTAGGTGAGGATAGTTGAGCTAAACAGGAGAATATCACAGTTAGTCATGGAGATCAACCTCTTACAAGAAGATAAGGTCAGCAGCAACAGTACTATCGCCAGCCTTGAGCAGCAACTTTTCAGACTCAAGAATGAGATTCAAGAAATCAACTCAAGCAAATTAGAACTATCCAGAGTTTATAAAGAAAAGGAAGGTCGATGGGAAGAGGAACTGACCAAAGTAAACAATAAGGTCAGATTGCAGATATCTGAAATCGAACGCTTGAACGAGCTCCTCAGCAAAAAGTATTGATCTATCTTATTATAGACAACAAACAGAAAGCACTGAGGTTCAAGGCTACAAGTTGAGAATCAACTAATGCCAGGAGTAGATCCGAAAGCTAAGATTGAGTCTAGAGTAAAGCAATAGCAACCAGGAGCAGCTCAGACGATAGATCACTAAGCTTCAAAGCCAAATTCAAGCACTCTATCTCGAAATCCAGAGATAGAAAGAAAACACTGAAATGGCAATCAGGAAACACAGCGATTACGACCTTCAGGTTACCAAGCTCAGAAACACTATAGTTGAGCTTTAAAACAAGCTTAGAGGAAGAGAAACGGCTAATGAAGAGTGGAACTACAGAGAGGGTCAGCTTCAGCAGGAAATAACGAGACTAAATTCACAGCTAGGGCTGATGACACAATAAATTGAGAGAAACAAATAGTACGGACAAAAAAGAGTCAATTAAAAGGAGGCAGAGTTGTCGAGGCTGAGAATCGTGGTCAATGAGAAGAGTGAATATGTTGTGCTGCTGGAACAACAACTCGCTCAGGGCAAAGTACAGTCTGGATAGGTCAACCAGCAGATTTATTTCCTGGAGCAGTAACTCAATAAAGTGAAGGGACAACTCAGCATCAAGATCAGCTAATATGACAAATTTAGAGTCTCTCACCAGGAATAGATAAACGAATTAAGTGGATCATATCAACTGAGAATTGCTGAGCTTCAGGAGACCATTCGCAGATTAGAATATAGCCTTGAATCAGCATAAAGAAATAGAAGTGATAGCAACACCTTACAAAATGCAATTGGCGAGCTCGAAAGGCAGCTGATGCAACTGCAGAGAGCCAAGGACGAGGAGGTTACCAGGCTAAGAGAGGCTATCAGTCGATTGGAGCGAGAGTGTCAAGAGTACATTGGTAAAGAAAACCAGTTCAGAGCTAGAATCAGTGAGTTGGAAAGAATACTCAGAGAAAAAGAAGCATAAGCTGAGGAAAAATGTAGAGTTATTAGAATTGATAGTGAAAATCAAATCAGTTCAAAACTGCAACTGATCCATTCCTTAGAACAGCAGATACTTGATCTAAAAGCTCAATTAACCAGCAGAGATGGCAACGGTCAGTATCTCCAATCTATAGTTGCTCAACTTGAATAAGAACTCCGCATAATAAAGCTTCAACTTGAATAGAAGGACCTTCACTTACGCCAAATTTCCCAACAACTTGCTGTCCTTGAGTAGAGGCTTTACATTTTTGAGCAGGAATAAAGTAGATATAGAACACATATAAGTTAACTGGAGAAGGAGCTTCAACACTTGACTCAACTGCATCGCAAATTGTATGAAAGCAGTATTTACACAATGTAATACTTGAGGAGCACTCTGATTGGAGTGGAAACTGTGTTCCAGGAAGAATAAAATGTAGGCTATGCTGTTAGTCAAACTATTGGCAAGTTTATCATGCAAGGCTTAGAGGAATGCCAAGTATGGAGTGAGGGGCTCAACGTATGAATGATAGTATTCATGTTATATGGCATATATAATTAATAGATCTTGAGAGATGAACCTGAGTATGGTGTTTTTAGTGCTGACTATCTTCATCGCTTACCTCCTATACGATATGTACAAAAAATCACGTCAGCAGCAAGAGCTAGTCCAGGCCCAGCGCACGGGATCTTCTCCACCATCAAAACTTAAGCCAACCTATCAAGCATAATGTTCTCTGCTCCATCGCCTCCACAACTAAAAAATCGACTCTTTCAAGCACAAGCACCTCTCCATTCATCTCGACGAAGACAACCCTAACGCAGATTGCTTACCTGCTGATCTGAAGCTTGTCAGCAGCATAATCAAGCAACTCAGAGAAACATACCAAGTGTACCTCCTCGTCTGTAGGAAAAAAATAGTTAATAATATGCTGATATAAGCCATCAGAGAAGGAGGAGCCTCTGAGATAGGCTATGACACGACAGAGGGTGCAGTGGCTGTTCTGAGGCAATTGAACTGTGGAACTCACTTGGAGGGAACTCTAGGGTTGTGCAACATTGTTTTACAGTATTTACCAGCTGTATGGTTGGCCAACAACTCCAAGCATGATGCTACTTATCAATTCAAGAACGAACTAGAAATGCTGCTAAATTTGGAACTATCTCTGAAAAAGGGAAAAGGTATCAAGAACGACTGAGACTCATCTGATTTGATTATTCATATGACTTGTCCTGCTTATCTGACATTTTAATACATGATCGGAACGTGATATGAGCAATAATTAATTGTCAGATATCAATGCTGCCCTCCTTTTATAATTCAGATTTTAGAATTTGACAGCAACCGTTATGGACGCTCTCGGACTCGCTCCCTTTCACTGGAAAACAATATATCCCAGCCCTAACTCCTTTCGACCATCAGCTCGTTGGGGACATAGCTCATGCATCGTTGATAAAGATCTCTTCTTGTTTGGAGGATTTGCCAGTAACTGTCCCTACATGCAGACACTACCTACATGAACGACCTTTGGGTTTACTCCATCTAAACAACATCCTGGAACCAAGTCAAAACACATGGAGATATACCTGCATGTCGCTCGAACAGCACCCTCAATTATGACCCCGTTAATGGGCAGTTATTGCTTTTCGGAGGTGGAGGACCCAACAGGCAACGCTTCAATACTATAAGTATGCTAGATCTATCCACCTTAAGCTGGCTTGAAGTCAAACCTTTCTAGAGCGAAAAGGCCCCCTGGGAGCGGACATACCATACCGCCGAATTCAAATATCCCTATCTGATAGTATTTGGTGGCGAAAGTGCTGAAGATATGGGAGATCTATGGATTTACAATGTTCTTACTCTCAGTTGGCGTGAGGTGTAGTCCAAGGCTGGTTCACCTTGCCCCCGTAGATTTCATTCATCTTGTTTGGTCGACAATGACCTATATGTCTTTGGAGGATGTTGTGGAAAATATTAATGCCTCGATGATTTGTATCGACTTAACCTTGCATCCTTGTTCACCAACGATAGCACAGAGGGCTTGGAGTGGAAATAATTAGAGCTCCAAGGAAATTCAGTTGCAAGATGGGGACATACCATGCATCACTTTGAAGGATAACTCTTCATTTTCGGGGGCAGATCCAACTAAGACTCTAACGAGTTACTTTGTATCTCTCTTTCAGAAAGTAACATTAAAGTTCTAGCAACCAAAAACGACCCTGACCCAAGAAGAAGACATCATGGGGGCGTTATCGGCAGTTGTCTTGTTCTATTCGGAGGCTTCAATGGTTCTTACTTCGATGACTTCTTTTTTATTAATCTATACAAACCAGTAAGATATGCAAGGAGGGAAGAAATGGTATACTATAAAAGTCGATAGTACATCTTGGACAAATAACACAAGCCTGTTTACTTCTGGTAAAATATCTTGGGGAAGTATTTCAGGAATGAGAGTCAGATGATTGATTTTTTGAGATCCATCAATGGGGTGTACTTTGAGGAGCAACTTTCGACAATGTTCATCACATTGATCAGAGGATGGGGTCCCCTTCCTCTGAACAAAAATCATACTGAGCACTTAGATATTATTCCCCCTGAAGAACCACTAAGTAAAAAGGCACTTGTTTTAAACTTCATCAAGGAGTCTTACCTTTCGATTCAAGATTCATTCTAACAGTCACAATAATCCGATGTGGTTTAGCTAGAAGGGTATATGTTCTTGACTTACCTTTCAGTTTTATAGAAACATTGGCAAATGAAAGACAATATTCGCTTCAATCGCAACATCCTTATGCCTTGCTCTAAGGCTTTGCTATCATTCTTCAGCCCCTACTTCTTCTGTCTTTTCAGTGGATGTTACAAAAATGCATCTATTGTTGACGTGCAAGTAGACTGTGACTGGGAAGTTTTCAGGATAGTTCTGATGTATCTCCATACAAACACTCTTGTTGTACCTTCTCCATTAACATATACTCTTCTCAAAAAGATAGCTCTTTTGGGTCAGTATTTGAGTCACTAACCTCTCGTTTCCATCTGCCAGGAGGCCCTGATGAGTATGGTGACTCGATGCAACGCTAAGGAACTTTAGAATTTTGCAAAAGAGGTCGGCATGGAAAGGCTAGAGGAAAGGTGTGCTTTAACTGGATTGAGCTAGTTGAGAAAAAGTAGCAAAGGTTTGAAAAGATTTAGTGGGTTAAGTGACAAAGCGAGTAAATTGCATGAACTTATGAGCTTTGATTTAATGCATGGAGGTGAGCACAAAGATAAAAAAGGCTTGTGCAGATAGGGACAATAAAATTAGCCTCAGGAGAACCTTCTTCTAATTCATAAAAACAGCCAAGGAAGTCAAGGGAGGTCTTATGTTTGATGATGAATATTTTAATAGTTGCCCATTCAGTCTATTCATACTACTTTCAGCAACTAGTATATTGTGCATTTACAACAACAACTGATCTTACATTATGCTCCAATTCGGTTGAAAATGTTTGGCTAATATTGTCTGAATAGGTGATAGGAATAATAGGGTCGGAATAAATAGGTGGCATATAGAGGGGATAATCAGTATCCTTGACTCTTGAGATTTTTGGCCAGCTCCTCGACTCTCTTGTTGAGTTCTCCCGGGTTTTGAGGAACACCGTTATCCATCTTGTTCTGGATGTTGAAGGTGCCGATGATGTAGTAGTTCTTGGTGGTTGATACACAAGCTCCTCCGTGTTCCTGAGTCTAAATTTAAGTACCTTTTTGAGGTAGAGGTGCTGGTCTTCCTCATCGTAGTTGACACGATAGTACTTCTGGTTATACAGTCTCAAACCAGCAGGGTGCTTGGGTCTTCCACCGTTTCCCATGGCCTCAATAAAGTTCTTGCCTTCATCAACAATTATTTTGTTGGTCTTGGTGGGGTCATTTTCATCTTCAAGATCGAATTCGTAGACTGGAAAGGCCTAGATGGGAAGGTTGGTGGCAAGAATGGCTCCATTCTTTGCGACGATGTAGGCAGTTTAGGCAACGTTGCCTGAGGTGAGGTAGTCAAGATAGGGTTTATATGCTTCGGCCATCAGATATGATATGATTATGAACTATAACCAACAAGAACATATAGCACAGTCCCCCTTATTCATCTACCCATAACAACCAAACCCTCAGAACTGACAATTCATCGAGAAACATTCAACCTTATTATTAGCAAAAAGAAAAAGGAGGCTATATCATAAAAATACTGACAAAGAGAGCCGGATGGACAGACCAAAAATAATGGAGTTAACTGATTCTTGAGAGGAATACCTCTATATCTGGATTGCTTGAAGGACTGGAGCTTGCGATGATATTATGTGATTAAATCTGATAATAAATAAATTGAGATGGCATAGGAACAAGTAGCAGTCAAGTTGGTGGTGGTCGGTGATGGTTCAGTCGGAAAGACCTGCCTCCTCATCAGGTAGCTCCTTTCTCATATAGTTACACACAAGACAGGTTCCCAACCGAGTATGTCCCCACAGTCTTTGATAACTATTCGGCCACAGTCAAGGTCGACGGTCGTATGGTCACCTTGGGACTCTGGGATACAGCTGGTCAAGAAGAGTATAATCGATTGAGGCCTCTTGCCTATCCCAATTGCGACGTTTTCCTCATCGTCTTCTCGGTTGTCGAACCCTCTTCCTTCGTCAATGCTCGCAAAAAAGTAATATTTCCTCGATGCAGTGGTACCCTGAGCTTCAAGAGAACGTGGGAAACGTACCAAAGATATTTGTGGGCAACAAGACTGATTTGAGAGAAGAGTTCGCAATGTACAAAAAAGATCCCAAGGAAGCTCCCATCATGCGAGAAACTGCAAGAAAGATCATCGAGGAAGAATTCCAATGCAAGTACATGGAGTGCAGCGCCCTAACTCAGGAGGGTCTCAAGGCCATTTTCGACGAAGCAATGAGGATCGTCATTCAGAAAAAAATGAAGCCTATTGTCAAGAAAAAACAATAAAGCTCATTCTGCAACCTTATCTGATTTGCCTACATCTCAGCCTCCGTTACTCCTTTTATCAAAATATCTTTAACATTTTGACCAATCTACCTGACATAAGCTTATGTTTAGCTAATATATTGACTTTCTTAGTGTGAATCTAATTCTTAAAAGAGGCCTCCTGTAATGAGACCTTGTTAACTTTGGGAAGGGAAGAAGGGGAGAGGGAGGAAGAATTTAAATATTAATATTTAATAATATATTGTTTGCCACAAATGAAGTACCTCGCTGCTTACGCCCTTCTCACTCTAGGAGGCAAAACCGATATCAGTAACCCCTATTTAATTCAGAAGCCGCAGACATTAAGTCTCTCCTCGGAAACATCGGATCTCAGGTCTCAGACGAAGAAATCGACAGAGTCATCAGCAGCCTCAAGGGAAAGAAGTTGAACGAATTGATCGCTAACGGAACTAAGAAGGTCGGTGGTGCTGCTCCCGCCGCTGTTGCTGCTGGTCCCGCCAAGACCGAGGCTCCCAAAAAGTAGTAAAAGAAGAAGGAAGAACCAAAGAAGCAGGCCCCTCCTCCCCCCAAGGAAGAAGAAGCTGACGAAGATTTGGGTGGACTCTTTGACTGATGTCATCGATCTATTTAAAATCCATTTGCATATCATTCATAAACACAACAGCATATATCGCTTCATCAATCCACCATTCTTCATCTTTTAAAATTTACCTTAAATCATCATCAGGTAAAACAATATCGAAAAGATTCTTGTGGGATGTTCTGATAAAATTGTCTATTGTTGGTTGTGAATTGACGGAAAATAGATGTATATATAAATAGCCTCAGTGGTATTCTCATCTGAACATTGTGAATCATCAACCGCATTCCAACAATGCACTTTTCAAAATAAACCAAACCAGAACGTTGCAGAAACAACAACGAACATTTGGCCAGCAACCCGATCTTCTTCTGTCTTGATCCTGACTGTGAGCACCAAAGACTCCTCTGCCCACTCTGTGTTCAGTAAGAAAAGCACAAATGCCATAAAATTGCCTACATTAGCGACAAAATAGATCCTTTCTCTAGACTGGTTGCAAACGCTTACGCTCCTTAAGCACTCGAAAAGCATAATTCACTCCATCAAAAGGCAGTCAATCTAGACAACACTCTTGAAAGTATTCAGGGATAAGTCAACTCTATATTTTGCTCTATTAGGAAGAAGCTAATCGAGCCAATCTATACTTTAGCAGGTACTTTCAGCGCCTAAATGATACAGGATGCTCTGAATACTATTCAGAATAAACCCGACTAACTTGAGCTGATTGAGGCAATTGCCTAGAAGATAAATTACTTGATTTAACACCAGCAAAATCCGACAGAGTTGAGCCGTTTTGATACTTTGGAAAGAGAAGCAAACAAGACACTAAAGTAAACAGGAGAATATGTTAAAATGCTGTTAAAAGATATGTTAACAAGCTTCGATTCTGTTGACAAGCTAGAAAATAGCTCAAAAATACCAAAGTTTAGTCATTTCCGAGGTTTCAGAAACAAGGACACAAATCAGCTAACCGTACCCAAGATATCAGAATAATAAATGCAGATACTTCTCAAACTCCAAGGTGTCACACATAACTATGCCAACATAAAATAATAGTTTATCTAGCCTGCAGCAATCGATCATAAATAAGCTGTCATTCCCAACGCTGCTGAGGTTTCAAAGAAGATCAAGCCAAGAAAAAATAAGCTAAAAGAAGAGTCAAAGTAAAAGAAAAGTGTTTTCGATGGAAATGCTTTGAAAAGAGCTCCTTCTTCTATTATATAAAATACAGACAGGAAGAAGAAACTTTTCGAGGACTCAATAATGCCTTCTGAAATTGGAACTGTGAAATAAAACGAGAGTAGTCATCTTATGCAACCTGAGTCGGAAAATAGCTCTATGTCTACCGAAGAATGGATAGTGAGTCCTTTAACCCCTCTATCAAGTCTATCTCCTTCCAAATTCAAGTATATTAAGACACTTCGCGTCGACATCCTATAATCTGAGCCAAAGTAGCTGTTGACCAAACTTCGAAAAATGACAAAGCTTGAGACTTTGATAGTTTTTGATGCATTAATGGTTGACTAGCACAATGTCCAAGAGTTTGTCAAGTATCTTCCAAAATCGATTAAGAAAATATCCCTCAACTGCGCCAACGACTTCAACCGACAGTGTATTTAGATAATGGTAGAAAAGGGTCTTAATAAGATCGAAGTGCTTGAGTATTACTACGATATCCAAAATCACTTAAGATAGTTTGATGAAAATTTATTCTTCAGATTCACTGAAGAAGGCGAGCAAGGTGTGAGAATAGAACCAATGTAATTCGAAAGTGCAAATTACCTCGCCCAGTGTTTTCCAAATCTTAAGTCGTGCTGGATAAAAGCAAAGAAAGTCAAGCCTGGAAAGAAAACTATTTATATCAACTACGGCCAGTTGGAGTCTCTTGTTATTGGATAAATATAAGAATCAAGCAGCTCAAAAATAACAGCCGAGCCAATAAGTCCTTACATTAGCTCAGCTATCCTGGGAACCCAGAATCTGAGGTCTTTGGCCATTCTTGGTCTCCGTTTTGACCCGACTTTCTTTTCCGATCTTGTCTCAAAAAATGGCAATCTATAAACCTTACTTTTGTAGCTTTGTGTAGGGGTAAAAGAGTAAATCCTGGTGAAACTTACGAGTAATCCAATGTCAAAGTTGAAAAATTTTTCAATAAAAGAGTGCACTGAAATCAGAGGGTCGTTTATTCAGAATGTTCCAAAAGCTGAAGTATTCATCATGGATCATGCAATTGAAAAAATTCAAGGGTCAAGCCTGCCATTCAGTAGCTTTGAAAACTGTAATTCACTGATACACTTTAACCTATTTGGGCAAGCTTTCATGACCGATGGACTCCTATAATCCCTAAAAAACTCAAAAGGCCTAAAATATCTTAACATTGGGTGCACTTGTATAACCGATGCTTGTGTTCCTCATTTCGCAAACTTCCCTGAACTAACCACTCTTGTCCTTGACGAAAACACTATTTCAGCAAAAGCTATCTACGACATCTGTGCACAACTACCGAAGCTAGAAAAATTGAGTATCTGTGGCTTCAATGGTAAAAAGAAAAAAGGATAAATCAGTGTAGCTTTGCTGAGGTAGCTTGGAGTGGAGATTCCGATGCTGAAACATTTGTCAATAAGAGGATGTTGCTAGATCGGTGTGGGATTTGATCTGGCTAATTTTCCAAGTTTGAAAGTTGTAGAGTTCGATAATACAGTGGGAGACAATCTTATTTCAACACTAAGATGCGCAGGCATTAAACTTATCTAAGAGGTTGAATATGAAAATTGATTTTGTGTTTTCTTGGCTCAGTAATTATTTTTTGTGAATCGATATAAAATAAATAAAAATGAATAAGGATTACGAGTACTATGAACGAAAGGTCAGAGATCTTCTTGTCGAAAATTCTGTTCTGAGATAGCAGCTGGTAGGTTCTTCTCGTCATCAAAGCACCATATCTCCTCAAGCTTTGCTGGGTACGCCATCTCTAATCTAGATCTGCACTCGAAAAATGAAAGACTGGAACGGCAAGCCTACAAATACGAGAAATCAATTAAGGAAGATCTATCAACATACCTGGCTGAGTCAATGGTTCAAGGAGAATGCTATTACAAAGACAGGTACAATAAAATGCTAAGTCAATCCAGAAACCATTACAAACTATACCTTTGAGCTACCATGATCTCAGTAAATATCACTTTTCATTGCTAAGATATTAAACTATAACTTCTCTTTGTGTTCTGGCTTGAAAATATCAATAATTTGCCTTAAGTAATTTTTGTTGGCTCTTCTTATATGTACCTCTTACGATTAATAAAATTAAGAAAAGTCTAATGAGTGCTGCTGAAAGATACTCTCTTCTCAAGCAAGGATCTCCCTCCCAGGTCGCTCTTTCACATAATCTCCAGCAGCTTACAGACATGTTAAAGCAAAGGTAATTATTATCCTCTTCAGATAGCTGACACTTCATGAGCTGAGAAAAAAGGTGGAAGGTCAAAGGAATTAGATGAAAAAAATGTCAAAAAGTATAAACTCCGCCATTGAAAAACAATAAAAGCAATGTACAAAGGAAGGACATCCCAAAATGAACAATTTACTTAGTTCCCCAAAGCTCAAAAAGATGTATCAGGAACTACAGGAAGTTTATCAAAAGAACGAAAACATAAAGGTCAAACTAGAAGCAATGAAAGACGAACAGCCTTAAGCCTTTATCGAAGAGTACGTAAGGGAGAATATAGAATGGAAAAGCTGAGAGCTCAAATACAAGCCCTCGATCGGAAGACATAGAATACACATAAGTAAAAGACGATGTTAGTAGAAGAACTTGAACTAAATAAGAAGAGACTAGAGTAACTCAAAAGTAACTCTTGTCTGATTGAGTTGGAATAAAAAGAGCATGAGTATTAGTAAATTCTAAAAGAAAGCAAAAATTAAGAAAAATCCATCACTACTTTGACCACTACTTTTCTTCAATTCAATAGTTATTATCACCATGTCAAAGATACTCTTTAAAAGGAAATTCCAAGATAGGAAAAACCATTATAAATTGATAAAAAAGACCTTAAAAATATAGTTGATTCTTTAAATGATCTAGCAGATAAAAGAAAATAGCTTTAGCGTTCAACAGACCTCAAAAAAAGAGAAGCATCACTTGCGATTGATTAACTAGAGAAAAGCGTAAAAGAAAAGCATAGAATGATTCGATAGCTCCAAAAAGATATTTTGAGATCAGGGATTTAATCAAAGAAAGTACCTTTATTTGCCACCGAACCTTTGCACATATAAACCTTCAACAATAAGTCTAATCAGATCAACCCTGAAACAAAACCTATAAAGAAACCTTTAATCAATAAAGTCTACATGATGTAGAAATAAGAAGAACGAACAATAATAGTTGGGTAGTGGAACAGATAGGGTATAGTCTCAAGCGATAGAGGTGAAAGTTGGTAAAACAAAGTTGAAAGAGCTAAAAAAATAGTTTTTATGCATGTTTCTGAGTCAATCATTGGGATTCGAGCTGTTTACTCTGACAACAATAGAAATATCATTTAAGGAAGAACTATGTTGCCTTAATCAGTCCATGCTTACTCAGAAACAGAGATCTTGCTTGATGATGTAATTGCCATCGAGTATTATCCACAATTAAGCCCTATTTATCTGAAATTTATACAAAAAGATGGGACTCATAAATAGATTGGATGTTCGTAAAATGGCAAAGATAATGAAAGAATCAGTTTGTAACGATATGTCATCAAATGGGTAGAAGTTCAAATTGGGCATTCATTGATTGGACTGAGACTCAATCTCGATGAACGAGCTATGCTAAATAAAGCAGAAGAATAAACCCCTGAAAAATCTCAGCTCACGAACAGATCTTTTTCCAATTCTAACCTCAGCCGAAGAAAAGTCATTTTAAGAGGAAGCTCATTGGGAAGGCTAGGTGAAAGAACTCTGATAGATCATCGTCTGTCTTTAGGGAAGAAGAAGGGATCATGATGTTGCAAGTGATGTTTCTATAATAATTTAAGTTTCACAAATGAACAGTGATACATTGAAGTACCTTCAGCAGGATAACATTGGAAAGGTCATCGCCAAAGGACTTGCCGACGTCTACAACAGCAAGCCCTAAGCACCAGTTAAGTACCTTGCTGATTGGCTTAAAAAATATTCTCTCAACCAACAGAAAATTGTCATGCTCAGCAACTATGAATCACTCAAAGCACAAAGATTAAAATAGTTTAATTCAAACGTTAGATTCATAGAATAAAGAGCTTTGGAAGAAAAGTAGCTGGAAGTGAGATCAAGCGGTGAACTTCAGTCATTCAAAGATAAGGTCCAAAATGACGAGTATCAGAAAGAGCTGCTGTTTAAGGATCTCCCTGAATTTATTGAGAAGAGACTAGGGCTGACTGGATGCTACATTGGTTATGTCAAACATCCTCCTAAGCAAATCACTGATTAAGATGAGGATGACAATGCCCACCTCGACACAACTCAGCCAAAAATGATCAACTACATTGGCTCAAGTCTTTCCCATTCAAACTTGATGCTCAATCAAACTCTATTGCTTGATAAGGGCGTCACTGGAGGAGCTTTTGCTCTTTCTCTTGATGATCCTGTTCCGGCAGAAGACGGAACCGTCGAAGTAAAAGAAAAGTATGTGTACATCCCTAACGTTGTCAAAAACGAAAACATGCACTACTTTCGGCTCCCTAAATTAGGAGCCTACATTGCTGTTCCACTGGCTTACAACTCATACCTCACTTAATCTATATTTGATGCTGCTCTGGAGGCAAAACAAAAGTATCTTGACGAGCTGGAGGAGTTCAAGAAGCAGAAAAGCTAATCACTGAAATAAATTTAGGTGGAAATTTAAGCTGCAACCCAGAAACTCGAAGAAGCCAAATAAAAAAATGATGAAGCAACTATTGAAGCAGCTCAAGGGTAGCTTGAGGAAGCCAACAGGAAAAAGCAGGAGAAAGAAGAAGAAAATTTTGAAGAGGAAGAAGCTGAACTTCCAACTGAGAAGAAGGAATTTGTAGTTTGTGGAGATACTATGGGACAAGATTGTGAGATATCTCCAATCAAAAGAGAACTGGTGTTAGAATTGACCAAACATTTTAGAGATAGCTGGCAGAAAAAGGAAAAGGAATTGCTCTACAAGGACGTAAACTATCAGATCAATATCCGCAAAGATCAGGAAAAAACAGCTGAAGAAATAATTGAATATCTCTAGAAATGCGCTGAAATCCCTGCTGAGACAAAGGCCACATTTGACGAAATCGAAGACGAACAACTGAGATAGTATAAGACCAAGACCTGGCAACTTGACACCTTAAGAAAGGAAATTCGTGAAGGAGATAAGTATCTTGCTGATTTTTTCAAGCTCAAAAATTTTAGAGTTGTAAAATTCAGAGGGCTGATCCAGACACTCCTGTATTTTTTGCAATACGAAAAAAGCAAAATAAATATCGAAGGTAATATCCTTTCTATATAGGAAAAACAAGGCTGGACTGGAAGAAAGTTAGAGCCAACTACCTTTTTGCTTAAACCTTCAACGCTTTCTTGAACTACAATACCGAAGGTCCTAAAACAGAGGACTATCCCTTCTATTCTAAAATTCAATATGTCAACGAGCAGCGTACATTTACATTTAGGTAGTTTAAAAATACAGCGAAGATGATGTTTATAAGTATAACATTGGATTGGGAGCCTTACTGACGCTGACCAAAAAAATGATTGCTCACAGAACGGCAAACATATAGCTGCGTAGGAGTCAAAAAGAAAAAGAAAGGCAGCAGAGAGAAGTCGTGATTGAAGAGAATAACAAAATAACGGAGGAAAAACAACAGGCTCTGTAGAAGCACAAGCAAACTCTTTCAGGATAAGAGGTCGAGGCATTCAAATAAGAAGAGTGGTCAGCTGAATATGATAAAGAAAACCCACTCAAGGAAATTCCACCATAGATAATCGATGATGTTGACAATGATTTCTGATGATTAGTAGGACTACAGATGCAATATTGACTATAATTACAAAAACAATAAAATGAGTGAGACAGAGAAATATCTCAACAGCATTCTCAGCAAGCGTCTTGGCTCAGTGATAAACAACAGTGCCTCCACCCAAAATGCTAACACAGTAGCTAGAATTCCCCTCGCTGAGTAGCCACTCGAAAAAATGCCAACTGTTTTCAGGAAAAAATATTAAACCGTCGTCATTTCAGAGCAATCAAGAATGAGAGACAGCCTTTACAAAGAAATGATGGAGTCACAATACGAAGCCGCCAATCAATAGCCAGTATAAAGCCATAGGGTTTAATACATGGCAATCTCGAAAAGATTGACCCAGAAAAAACAAGAGCCTCTAATCAGTCCTACAGTCGACATAAATAAATACTAATCTAAAATTAGGAAAACAGCAACCCTAAGCCCCGACTCAATACATTCAATGGAGTAAATTCCTAAAATGCAAGCTCGCAAATCTGAGTCAGTGTATTCTGATAATGAGGAAATGCTCGGCTCAGCTTTTCGACAGCGAAAAAGGAAAATATTCAACTGATTTGAATTTATGACCATATTTAAGCAAAATATCCTAATCATTATCCTCAAAACTGCATTACGAATTTTCTCTCCATTTAAGATATAATTATTGTTCGAGCTCTCAACTCTTATATCCTCAGTTTTAGCTCCATTTCTTATTCATTTCGCTAATCTTTTATATAACACCAGAGTTTTGGATCCCCATTGACTTCTTACTTGTTGTATGATAATCGCTATCTCAGATCTACGCCTTTCTAAAGCTAGCTCTTCAGCAGTGTTGACCATCGAGGATCAATAGTTTAGACCTCGAATTTGTTCATGCTCCTATAGGTATCCAATGCTAGGAAACTAACAGGAGGAGGATGAAATGTCAGGTTTGTTTTGGCCTCGTTTAAAAGCATTTAGAACCGAGAAACCTTTATTTTGTGAGTATCCTATTGTCTCTTCTAAATATTTTTCTAACTATGAATTCTTTTGAGAGGTGAAAGTGGTTTAATTGTGTTCAGAGAAGGAAGTTAGTTAACTTTGTCTCTTTTTGATATATCATATTGAGGCTGGTCGCTTCGGTGTCTGATAAATTATCGAGGAGGTAGGCCTTGAGTAGGGATCTTGAATTCTTACTTTCTATGCCTTTCTTGATATATAGCTGGGGCTGCAGCTTTAGAAGTTACTTTCGGAATAATTTCTTCTTCTTTTCTCGGCTCCTTAAAAGAATTGCGCTCAGATGAAGGATGATTAAATTTGTAAGGCTTTATTCTTTAGTAATTGTGTCCTTTATCTTCTCCTTTGTATGATGTACTTCTTTGATGGATGATAGGAGGACGAGAAGAAGAAGAGCTACTACTTTAAGAGGAAGAGCTATGCCGGCGGTGGTTTCGACTATGATCGCTTCCTCTGGATTTTCTATGATGTTCGTATGATCTATCTTTCTCTCGACTGCGATGGTCATAGTATTTATTGGGGTATTTCTTCTCCTCAACTGTTTTTCTTGACCCTCTATCATGAGAATCTCTTCTTCTCAAAAAATCGTCCCTCCTTGGCTAGTTCTATCTGCCCTTGTGGCCCCCCTCGTCTCGACTGTGATAGTACTCAAATTTTTTGTATTTGTCCTCATGCTTGCGATTCTATCTTGATCTTGAGCGTGACTTTTTGTGCCATTTTTCATTCTTGCTATTTTTATGGTTTCGATCATACCTCTCTCGAGAGTCACTGCTACTGTAGGATCTTTTGGAGTCATGGCGACCGTGTTTGTACTGGGCGGGCATCTATAAAATTAATATTATCTTTGGATATAAACAAAGAATGATCAGGAGCCCATAAACTGTTCGTATTTCAAATCGTGTTTGCTCATAAAAGCTTTTGCTTCTTCTTCCTTCACAACTCCAGTCACCTTGTTTCCAGTATACTTTAACCTGTTAATCTTCTTTAAATGCTCAAATTGGGCATAATAGTCTAAGCTGTGATGGTCCAAAGCTCTTTCCTTATCGTTTTACTTGGCTTGCGATTCTATAGCGTCTGAAATGGCAATAATTCTGTTGATGTTATGCCTTCCGATCTTAAAATCATTTCTCTTCATTTATTTACTTCTGCCAATGGTCCTACTTTTGTAGTCTTGGAACCTTCGTTTGTCTTCTTTTTATTGATAGTAGTCTGCAAGGTGAATGCTGGTGAGGAGCAGATTGGGATAATACTCTAGGTTGGGATTCAAATCGAATATTTATTAGCTATCGAGGGCAGTAATTTTTCTTTTCATGAGATTGTCCTGCATCGGACCGTGCTCTCTGACTTGCTGAATGATAGCTTTCAATTCATTTCTGTTGATCATTTTCGAAAGAGAATTATGCAAATTTTTTTCATCGAGGTTCTGAATTATACTCTCAACAATTGCCTTAGAGATGCTTCTTATTTTATCCAGGTTGAACTAGATGTTGTCAAAAGCATTCTTGATGTGAGTTGTCAACGTTTTTGTACATCTCTCTATCTGATCAGCAGATACTCTCTATTTGTAGTTATCTCTCAAAACAGTCTCAACAGCTTGCCGAATTATGTTGTTATACTATTGTTCAGGTTTATTTTGGCAAAATGATATCATTGTCCTGAAAGGCAACTCAAGAGCATATTCCTTCCTGAAAAAGTTGGTTCCGCAAAATACGAAGTGAAACCTGAATGGAAATTATTTCTGGCAAGCTGTGTAGAACGAAGGAACAAAGCTTTAGCTCATGACCATTTATTCAATGTTGTCCATAAAGACATACAAGTTGTCAAGCTCCATCGTCAATTCAGGATGCTACTGAATATTCTTTTTGAGCTATCCTATCCAGCTATCTAGGTTGTAAGGCTCTTTCAACTTGCTGAAGGTTACATCCCTTCTCCTCAGCTACTTGCTCAACTCTACGTTGAAAAGCTTGAGAAAATTTGATTTCTTATTCGCTAATGTGCAGTTGATTTCAATATGATTGACTTTGCTCTATTCAAACATCCTCTTCAGAAGCTTTGTCTTTCCTGATGCTTTTTGCCCGTACAGAACGAAAGATATGTTGGCCCTTAGCAGTCGAACAAGCACTTCCGGTTTTGGCAGCATTCGCGCTAATATTTATATGAAAATTAATCAAAGTTTATAAAGCCAAGAATTCAAAGCATCTTTATTAGAAAATCATCAATCTGCTCTTTTGAAGCCTATCTTTTTAGTAAAATTGCGAAGCTCATCGACTATTTAGGCTCTGGATTTGATACTTCTATTTGCTTTTTACTCATTGGCAGCAGTGCTTACTCTTTTGTGAAGCTTGTGCATGTAAAAAGCTGAATGGGGTATTCTGTCTCGAGATCTAGCATTCATTGAACTTGGAGATTATTTTTCAATCTCGTTAAGACCAGTAGTCTTATTCACTTTTTTCTCACCCCTTGGGATCAGAGGATGTAATTATCTATAATTTCGAGGATTGTTTTTTTGTTGATGATTATGCACAGAGACTACTCTTCTTTTGTTTTATGTGCTTCGAAAATTGCCTTTTATTCCTCTGCTTGGTAAAGGAGGTGCATGATTGCTT
>Ga0100380_10002123_pt1 | contig 21464 bp, 28 predicted proteins | sample CryGeymeta201504_FD_80417 | JGI IMG/M metagenome (GOLD analysis project Ga0100380, IMG submission 80417) | Groundwater microbial communities from Crystal Geyser aquifers in Utah, USA - Crystal Geyser metaG 2015-04 | ecosystem: Environmental > Aquatic > Deep subsurface > Groundwater | place... | reverse complement strand
TGATGGATGGGACCAGAGCCATCAACGTCAGGAAGATGATGGATATGTGTGTAATTTTGGTCATTTAAATCTTAATAATATGCCAACAATCAGAACCAATCTATGTCAGTCCATTTTGAATGTTTTTATTGCTGCCGAAGGGGGGCTACCCCACAAGGAGATAATGTTCTTATTGGATTTATTAATAAGCCGATTTCTATAATCTTCAAAAAATGATGAGCTATACGTCAGGCTTCAAGCCTAAAGCGAAGTACTCAGCACCCGATCTCCAATCTCAATTCCTTACTAGCTACGCTATGGACAATACTCGCAAATCCGTCGCAAACCATCATGCTCTTCCCAAGGTAGACCATTCTTGACTCAGAAGGAAAAAGTATATCGAAAGGTCAATACCGAGAACAATGAATCAGAAACTGTTAATGAGTTCATCAAGTACAGCAGCAAGGGTTTTAAGCCGCAGTCGAAGGGAGGATCACCCATTGTCAAAAAGAACATGCTTTTCTAAACGACTAGCCCAACTCACAAACTCTGCTTTGCCAACAATCCCGGCAAAATAAAGAGAGTCAAGAAAACCAGTAACCTCAATGAAAAGGCCTTCACAGAAACAGGCCCCATCATCCAACGGCCAGTCAACCACGAGTTCCCAAAGGGTCCTCAAGAAAGAGAAAAATAGAAAATACCCTTTTCCTTCCAAGACGACAAGCATTACTTCTAAAACAAGAAAGAAAACCTCTTAACCAAGAAGGACTCTCGCAGTAATCTCAATCTTTACATGAAAGCAAGGTTGCACACCGAGGGTACCATGGACTCCACTCCTCCCATGATCAACTCCTATGATATATAGCTGCTCTAGATCATCGGGCAGGGCACTTTTGGAAAAGTCTACAAAGGAAAAGTCAAAAAAACTGGTGAAGTGGTAGCAGTCAAGAAGGTCTTTCAGGATCCAAAATACAAAAATCGTGAGGTATAAATCGTGAACATGCTAAAAGGAGATTTTTTGATGAAGGTCATCGGGACCTACGCAACCTTCGAGGAAGGAGGCCAATTTTTGAACATCGCCATGACCTATTATGATGGAGATTTATACAGTCTCATCAAGCAACAGGGAAGAAAAGGACTGTCCACTCTGGACATCAAAATCATCAGCTACCAGATCTTTAGAGGACTCCTCTATATTCACCAGCTGAAGATTGCCCACAGAGACATCAAACCTCACAACATTCTTTACAAGGGGAAAAAAATAGCTATCTGTGACTTTGGATCAGCAAAAATATTGACAAATGAGGCCAATTTACCTTATATCTGTTCTCGGTGCTATCGAGCCCCTTAACTCATTTTCGGTGCCACTCACTACACCTCCATGATCGATATCTGGTCAGTAGGCTGTGTTATTCTGGAAATGATTCAAGGCTCTCCTCTGTTTATCGGCGAGAACAGCGTCGACCACTTGATCGAAATAATAAAGGTTTTAGGAACTCCAACGAAAAGTCAGGTCATCGATATGAATCCAAATTACGACCTCAATGACTACAAATTTCCCAAAGTCAAGAAAAGATAATGGAATAAGGTAACAATATTTTAATTTAGGTCTTTCCAAAAGCTGACTCTCTGCTTCTAGATTTTTTGTCGCAAGTCATGATTTATTCTCCTACTCATAGATTAAACGCAGCTGAAGCATTGGCCCATTAGTTTTTCGACGAACTGAGATAGGAACCAATGGCTTTAGCTTTGCAAAAACAATTCGGCCTTCATTTATTTTCCTTTATGCCAGAAGAGTTGAAAGGTCAGGAGCATTTGGTACCAAAGTTATGCCCTCCTTGGAGTCGTCCTCAGAAAGAGAACTACTTTTATTGATGATAATCTTTTCATATAACAATTGATACTTAATGCAGTACGAGCGCTTCTTCAACTAGCCTTCAAAATTCAATATCCTCAGCATCTCTCCAGTCAAAGAGCTGCAGTATTTTATTGCTGAATATCCGAACCCAGAACTGATTGACAGCCTCTTCGAGTTGCAAAAAAATTATAGCTATTATCGGGCCATCGCGGGAGATGGAAACTGCTACTACAGAGCAATCATTTTTCAATACTTGAAGGTGGCTGACCTTTCCAACAAAAACAGCCTTTTCCCAAGAGCAGACCTCCTAAGATGCAAAGGACTGCCCTTTGATAGAAGAGGCGGCATCACTTCTGAAGGCATCATTGACTATATCTACACCAACTATCTCTGGCCTTTGGAGGATCTTAGCGCCAAGGAAAGAGAAAAAAGACTTGAAGAATCATTGAACAAATCAAAAAACCTAGATGCATCTCTGATTGCTTACTTCAGAGTACTCAATCACAACTATCTGGCGAGACACAGGTCTGATTATTAAATTTTCTCAGATGCTGGCATCGATCAAGATTTGGATAGAATCCTCACATACGGTTAATAGTCAGAAGGAATCGAGCTATTTACATTGTCGATGGTGTTGGAAGCTAAAGTTACTATTGTGGTTGTTCATCAGCAAAACTACACTCAATATGATCTCAACAACCAGCAGTATCGGCACAGCTTCATTGTTTCCTACAGACCTGGACACTATGATATTCCCGTCAATGCTAGTTAAGTTGATAGGAACAGTGTTGTTAATACTCCTGCCCCTCCACCTCAATCTCCAATCAAAACCTTCGGCTCATCAATCTTGAACAGAATAAGTCAGCAAAGACAAGCCAAGTCATTCGAGCCTGAAAGAATTGTCATCAATCGAATAGACGACATACAGCTCCTCAGAAGAGTGTCAGAAGGGAACAAGAATAAATCTGGGTAGTCAAGAATTATTAGAAACTGCCCCCCTGAAAAAATGAGTTAATTCAGAGAAAGCATCAGTAGGTCCAGTTTAAAATTTGAGAATAAGAGAGTCACAACAGAAAAGTAGACCGAATCTAAACCTCAAGAACTTCGCGATTCCAGGTCAACAAAATTGCCCAGAAACTCTCTCGTCAGTCAAAAAGAAAAGGCCAAGAACAACAAGAAGCTATTTGAAGGGATAATATGCGTCTTTTTCATTTTTGTTGCAGGAACAGCTGCCTTCATGATCTGATATTTGTTACTATCATCCTCATGCAGTTTATAATCCAAACCATTAGATTTAAATATCATGGATCAATACTCCGGCAAGTAACATTCAGCTTAACCAGCGAGCCTCCCCAGTTCTCCTACGCATCATCAGGTGCCGACAACTTTGGGCAGAATAAAATTGAAGACTCATGCAAACCTGTAATCGCTCTGCTTCTCTTCGGCTTCAAGTTTGTCCCCATCATCATGTACTCATTGTCCTATTCAGGTACGTATTCTCTCAAATAGTTATCTAATCCTCAAGCTAGTAACAGACCAGTACTTATCAACTTTCATCGTGATCGCTCTTCTCGTGAGTGCTGATTTCTGGGTGACTAAGAACATCGCAGGCAGACAGCTGGCAGCTTTGAGGTGGTACACCAAACTCAGTGAGGACAACACTTAGAAATGGTGCTTTTAATCCTCAGATGCCCGTAAGCCTGCCACATGCAATGTCATGGTCTTCTGGTTGTGTCAGCTCGTCGCTATACTTTTCTGGGTTTCCATTGTCCTCATCAACATAATTACTCTTTCAGCATTCTGGGTCTTTTTGGCCATTTTCTGTTTGCTACTTCTGGTGTTCAACTTCATTTTCTTTTTGTAATGCAAAGGTTAGCATCAATAGAAGGTGAATAGTCTAACGAAGAGGGCAGGTATTCAGTTTTTCGATTTGAACTAAGAAAAGTGATCAGAATAGCATTATGTGATACTGTTTGAGTAGTATATTCGTTTAGTATTATAAGTTAGCAGTTATGGATCGAATGACAAACATACAGGAGCCGTTCTTCAGAAAAATGGTGAGACCAATCCCCAACAAAAATTAAATCAACAACACTCCAATCCGACAGAGAGACCACAACAAATAAAACAAGGTGCACAATCAGCATCATTTCAAATAAATCAACCACAAGCGACAAGAGTAAGAAGATAGCATCAATCCTTACATCAATGAATCATCAGTTGCCAACAGCAGAACCGTGCCCAAAAGAAGAACCTCCCTGCCCACAAGAGCATGCGTCAACCATCTCGATACTGAGGCTGAATTCAAAATATAAATCGATGGGGAAAGTCTTAACTACTGCAGCAAATGTGCGGCTCATTTGGCTAGCAATGGTTTCAAGGTCGAAAGAATCATAGGTGGCAAATCTCCTCGCAGGATCATTCCAGAAAGAGTGAGATCTCCCGCATACAGTAAACGCAGGCAATAGTTGGCCCATTTTATTGAGGAATTAAAAAACCTCGAAGCTGGATATCAAGAACGTGAAGAGCAGGTAGTCAAGACTATCCAAAGCCATGAAATAGAAAAACAAACAATCACCAATTTTTATTCATCCATGTTCGAGTACCTGGAATACATCAAGGATGAACATCTCAATTATTTAGAAGAAGAGGCAAGTAGAAACGTACAAATTGGAGAGATCTAGGCCGATGAGATTGGATAAACAATGGAGGAGCTCAAGGCTATGAGGGAAGACATTGAGTCCAACGTCGATAAAATTGTTCAGGAGGTCGACGAAAATAGCTATAAAGAATGTATGACCTTCTACAGTCAAAAGAAAGAGGTCCACTAGCATCGCCTTTCTGAGCTGGGAGTCGACCTCAGGCCAGCTAACTGCACTACAGCTGACTGTGTGGAGGAGAAGCTTAGCGAATTTAAGGGATTTATTGACGAGTTAACAGGTATTATGAGCTCTAAGGCTGATTCGATGTACTGATGGTGTGATACTCTATGCATTGACTTGATTATGGTGGGACAAGTATATTAATGAATCAGAGGAAGTAGGGGAGCAATTGCATGTAGTTCACGTTCTTCTTATTGTCCTCACTGGCCCCGTAGACTGTGAACTCCTTTTCAAATGAAGAGTTGATCTTCAGGATCGCAGCCTCGTTGTTCATCTTGTAGCAATAATTGGGAGCCGACCAAACTGTCACCAAATGCTTGTTGAAATGCCACTTGTACCCCTCCTGAACCAATTGATGGGCCCTCACTATCAACTTAACCTCGTTTAGATGTTCAAATTCCTCAACAACTTTCCTGCCAAAAAGCCAGCCAGCCATTCTTGAACTGGGCTTCCAATCTTCAATATCGTCCTCGGGATCTGACCACATCAGATCACATATGGGCCCTGAGGGAGGGATTTCAACATTTCGTTCAAGAGTCCTGATAGTATCAATAGTGGTTCTTTTGGGAGACAGACCTCCGTGTACACAAAAGACCTCCCCTTCAATGACTGCAGCCAGAGGAAGATAATCGAAAGTATCTGTGAAGTAGTTCCAGACATTGTGATTGCCATATTTCTTTGCAATTTCGTCGTAGAAACCGTAGACAGTAGAAATGTTCCTTGATTCGTGATTGCCCCTCAACAACACCACTGTTTAAGGATATTTGAGCTTGTAAAGGAAAAGCAGCAGAATCGTCTCGACTGAGTTGTAGCCTCGATCAACGTAGTCCCCCAGGAATATGTATCTTTACTCAGGAATGCATCCGCCCTTCTCAAACAATTCCAACAAGTCCCAAAACTGCCCATGAACGTCACCGCAAACAGTGACTGGAGCTTGAACTGGCTGAACGTTAGACTACTAAAATAGGAGGGCCTTCACTCTCCGACAGAGGACCCTGACATCTTCTTCGGGTATGATTTTGCACTCCAAGACGGTTTCTATTAGTTCGTCAAGATTTTTCATTTATTTATAAAGACTTTATAGAACTCTTGCCAATAATCCTCCTGTCTTCTCATCAGCCAGCTCTGAAAAATACAAAAGGATTTAAAAGATATGAGTTGGAAGTTTTAAATACTTTTCCAATAATCGAAATCACATAGTTATTATTATATCTCAACGAACTTATGCAGCCATATTCTCCTTATCCTGTCCGCAGTCCTTTGTCGGCCGGCTATCAGCCCAACCTATTCACGAGTGCCAGACAACCCCAGGAGCCCATTCCTTCAAACAATAGACACAAATCATATCTGCTACAGAAAGTTCAAGCACTCATTCCTTACCTTGCATAGATCCTTCACCAGAATGAAGACAGAACTTCAGGTATTGTGGGAAAACTGTCAGGCCTGAGAGATAATCTTGACTTCATGTTTGAGGACCTGGAAAAAGAAGTTGCTCACTCAGGTGAAGAAAACTAAGAGCTCAGACAACAACTGAGAGCTGCTGAACAGAACTCGAGGGTCAGAGAAGTCAAGCGAGAGAATACTGAAGCAAGGAGACGGCTTGAAGCATAACTTTAAGAGCTAAGAAGAGAAAACGGAAAGTATGGGCAAGGCGAAGATGCGATTAGAAGCTAGCTGAGGAGATTATAAGAATAGAACAGAAAGGCTCAGCAGGTATGTGAATAGATGAAAAGGCAAAGCGATAACCTGGAGAGAAAGAATAGATAAATAGAAGGAGGAATCCATATAGACGAATAGTAGTTATAAGCATTGAGGCTCGAACTATAAAAGTAAAAAAGAAAAAGTGTTGGGGTCGAAGAGTACGCTCGCAGAAAATATCAGTAATATGAGCGTGCCTTGGTTGAGGAACAGAAACGCAACGAAGAAATAGCCAACTCTAATCGTGAGTTGATCAGAAAAGAACAATAGAATGAAAGGAAAATGCAATAAATAGCAAGATAGATTGAGGCAGAAAAAATCAAAAGAAAAGAAGTTGCATAAATTGCCAGCAAGAAGGCTCGAGAGCTGGAAAGCATGAATAATCAGTTGATGAGACAACTTGATGAAGGATAGTATCAACTCAAGCAAAGAAATAACGATCTTAACAAGCTCAAATCCGAACAAGACAGAGCTGACAAATACATCAGATAAATGTCAAGAAAGTCCGACGTCAACAAAAAATAAATTGAATTGTTCATCAGAGAGCTGGAAGCCGAAAGAAGGCAGACTAGTACCAATCAGGAAGGTGTCAGCAGAAAAATCAATTCAATGGAAGATGAAAAGAGAAGGCTGGAGGAAAAAATTAGAAGTGAAAATGAAAGGGTCAGGAATTACGAGGCTATGTTGAGAAAAATAGGTGATGAAAGAGAATAAGAAAGAAGAAAGACTGTCATGAGTGAAAATCAAGCCAAAAGAAGTCTCGAGCAGTTGAACCAAGAGAGAGAAGAGCTGAGAAAACTACTCGAGATGAACGAAAAGGAAAAATAAGACAACGAGTAGTATATCAGACAAATGCAAACCCAAATGAATCAAAAAGAACAGCAGATGTCTGCTTTGATCGATGAACTCACAAGAAAAAGTGCTCTCAATGAAGATGAGCTCCTTCTTTTGAAGCAATAGGTAGATCAGGAAAGAAGAAAAAGTATGGCAGATCAACAAAAAATCAAAAAAATATAGGCAGTTCTCAAAGACAATACGTACAAAGCTGAAGACAGAATCAGATAGCTCACCGAAGCTTTGGAGGCATAAAGAAGAAAAAGCATGGCAGACGAAAAAAGAATGAAGGATATTGAAAGAGCCCTTAATGAAAAAATATATCTGGTAAATTAAATCAACAGAAGAAAATCTGAAGGCGAGCAATAATTGGTGGCTCTGAGAGATTAACTTGAAAAATAAAGAAACAAAAGTTTGGTAGATGAAGCAACCATCCGAAAACTTGACGGTCTTGTTAAGGAAAAAGAAAAGGAGCTAATTGAAAATAATAGAATAAGAATGAAAAATGATACAGATATTCATAACCTGAAGGACGCTATTGAAGAGGAAAGAAGAAAAAGCATGGTTGATGAAAGAAAACTACAATAAATGCAAAGGCTCCTCGATGAAAAGGTCAAGCTAGCCAACGAGATGAATGGTCAGATGGCAGTTTATGCAAAGAAAGAGCAAGATGATGAGCAAGCCATTGCCTTTTTGAAAGAGGAGATTGACAAAGAAAGAAGGAAAAGCACTGCTGATCAAGGGTTAATCAGAAAGATGGAAAGCCTGGTCAAGGAAAAAGAAAGAGCTATTGAAGATAGCAAGAGAAGATTCACCTCTCTTTAAAGCTAAGTCAAGGCTATTCAAGACGAGCTTGATAGAGAAAGAAACAAAAGCTTGGCTGATGAGGCTACTATCAGAAAGCTTGAAGATTTGCTCCAAAGAAGACTACAATAACTTGATCAGAAAAATGAGGAGTTCGAACAAGCTGCCCACAAGATCCAAGTTACTGAAGAATAACTAAATTTCTTGAGAAACGAAGTTGAAAACGAAAGAAGAAAAAGCACTGTTGACCAAAATCGACTGAGAAAGATGGAGCAAATGATAGCTGACAAAGAAAGAAAGCTCGAGGATGCTCAAGAGGCATTCTTGAGAAGAGACACTGACATAAGAAGACTTGAAAAGGCTATTGAGGATGAAAGACGTAAAAGCATGCTTGATGAGCAACGAGTTCGTCAACTCGAGAAAGAGCTTGAATCAAAAGTCGACTAAGTTGGTGCTCACTATGAAAGATTCATCGCTGCTCAAGATAACTATCAATTGTCAGCTGATGAAATCGAAAGATTGAAACAAGAACTGGAAAGGTAGAGAAGAACAACTATGGCTGAAAATGACTTAGTGAGTCGTCGAATTCAGCAGATGGAAAAATAAAATAAGGAACTCAGAGATAGAGCTTTCAGAAACAAGAGTGACATTGACAAGCACAAAGGATAGCATGCCGAGCTGACAAAAAAAAATAGAGAGCTTGAAGCTATTATCAATGAATTTGGAAGAAAAAGCAATATCAACGAGCGGTAATTAGCTGAACTGAGAAAACAGTTTGAGGCTGAAAGAAGGCAAAGCATGTCCCTTGAAGATGCCATTCTTCGTCTGCAAAGAGATAACAAGAACAACTCCTCAATAGCCAATGACCTCAAGAGCGAACTGACTGAAAACAAAGCTGAGATTAATGATTTGAATGACAAAAATGGAAAAGCAAAGGAGATCATTGAGGCCCTCAATGAGGAGAATGAAAACCTTAGAAGTGACCTTGATCATCTTCATAACGCCACCATCAACATCACCAACTTTACAGAGGAAATCCACTCTCTCAGAAGAAAAATTGAGGATGTTGATAGGGACCTCAAACATGTTGACTCTCAAATTGGATCAGCTCAAAACTAGCTTTCTAGACAAGAAAAAGAGGCTGAATAAAAGAAAAGAAGAGTGAGAGAGCTGGCTGCTGAAGGAAATGTGCATGTTCAGATTCCAGATCCCCAGGCTTACGTTCCAACGAGAAAAACAGAAGGCTCTCTTCACTCTGAAAGTACCTAGGAAGAAAAGAATCACGTAATTAAGGTACTTGAGCACGAGAGTAAGCTTTATAACTTCGAAAAGAACTTCTTGAGAATGATGAGTCAAAACCAAGCTTATCCTCAAGCTCTCAAGCCAGCTGGCTTCAGGGTATCTTCTCCGATTTATGAAGTCAACGAGAATACCCCTTATTGATGATGTGATATGACTTAAGTTAGGAGTTGTCGATTAATTATATTTTATATTTAAAACTTACATGCACTCCTCTTTCCAAAGCACGAGCTACAACCATACACTACAGGGGCAGATTCATGGTCCAAGTGGTCTCAAAATCTTTGCAGGTTAAGATTTAAGTAAATTATGATTGATGAAGCAAGTGGCGATCGTAGAAGAATGCAGCAGATTCAATCTGACATTTGGTGGAGGCAACAACAAGAGTAGAAGGATAGAAGAAATAAGATGAAACAAACATAAAATGAATTTTTTGATGACCAGACACTTCAGATAACTGAATACAGAAAGCAACTTGAATAAGAAAAAGCCAAGAGATTGAAAGATATGGAAATAGCCACCAAGCTGAACAACCTTCAACAGATGGAAGAAAAAATCAACAAAGAAGCTCTTGAAAGGGAGTTGAATAACAGAGAGAAACTCGATCATATCGATTACCTTACCGGCAACGATTTCTACACAGAAAACACAGTAACTGTTAATTGACGCAGCAAACTTGTCAGTCGATGCTAAGCAGAAATAGAGTTGTACCATATCATTGGAAAGGCATGAACGATGATCAGAGAAGACAGATCCTAGAAGAGCAAGAAAAACAGAGAGTCGAGAAAAAAATGCAGAAAGATCTAGAGGCCGAAGAGGATCGACTGTTCGCTCAGCAGATGTAGGCTCAGCGCAAGGCAATAGTTGTTCAAGACAAAGCTAAAAATAGAGGCCTTCAGGATGTGAGGAAAGGAATGGACGAGTACAACAAGCTTAAGGCTCAGGAGATGAAGAAGAAAGCCTTCAATGCCTATAACCACACCCAAACCTATAAAAACTAGTGATGATGATTCCATACTTATATCATTAGTTGTTTATTCAGCCTCACTTAATTTTTGATTAGCACTCTTTGATCTCAGCCGGGTTCATCTTAAATATTTTACAGAGAATGCCAAAAGCCATCTTGGAAGCTTATTTGGGACCAATGATAAACTTCATAAACATCTGCTTCATGAATTCTTAGTTGGTCTTCTATTCATTTTGCTTAGCTTTACTCTTAGACATGCTCTCGATGTTTCGTTCATAATTGTCACGACTAAATTTTATCACAAATACATCTCGGCTATCTCTTTTTTGAGAGCATCAGCTTAATAGAACCAAATGTACTTTCGGAGTGAAGAGCCTTTACTTTATTTTTCTCATCTTCGATGCTTTTCAAGAGGATTGTTTATTTTTTGACGTATTGAATTCGCTGCTCCCGACGTTTGTTGAGGGACTGCTGATTATGCTTGACAATGTGAGTCAACATCTTTGTGACAAGCTCAAGGTCAGGAATGGCAGCAAATTTTTCCAGACTGTCCATGAACTCTTTACATTTTTCGATTTAGCATAGCTCCTCAACAGCATCATTACTTTCCTTATCTTTTGAAGGAGTCAGGAAAAATATTTTGTTGGTGACTGTATAGAGGCTGGCGATCTTTTTGATGAGCTAGTCATATCCTTTTGAGGCGAACTGCATGCCTTTCTGATGCTTTTCAACGAGTTGGTTGCTTTCTTCTAGGGATTTTTGATACCTCAGCTGCCTCTCCTCATATTGCTTTATGATATTTTATGAGTCGCTTTACAAAATTTTGATCTCTAAATCTTGGATTTCTTACTTTTTTCATATTGTTTCTTCATCTCTTCGTGATCTCTTTCCTTTGTAACTTCATTTTTACCTTCTGAATGAGCTGCCCTTTGTACTCTTCGATTTTAGCCTTCGCCTGGGTTAGCAGAGCCCTCAAATCAGCTATCTTTTTATCCTTCTCTTAAACGCTTTGGGACATTTATAATATCAGAATTTATCTATATTGAAAAAACAAAAAAATCAATTTTTCTTGTCGCTTCCAAGCTCCAGCAATTTTTTAAGGCCTTCGAGATGTCTTTTGATGCACGAATGATCGATTCTTTTGGAAGTCAAGCAATGACTGAGGCCAATATCTTTCATATAGATGTTGAGGAGCACCCTGAAGATGAGCTGGTATGGGGAACTATTTTTCACTCCAAGGATCCGCTTGATCTAGGTTGGCTTGATGTAGTTCTTGTAGTTAATTTTAAACTTCTCCAGCCACCTGAGGAAATCTTCAACAGTGCACTGAAGTTGATTTTTTGAGATCACTGAGATGATGATATCATCATAGGAGTTCAATTCCAGTATGTTTTTGAAGAATATTCTGAGAAGATTCGAAGCTACATTCCTGTTTTCCTTTTGCACGTTGGTCGTCCTATTGCTGTTCTTTTATAATTCCTCTTTTGTCTCACCATTTTTCCATTTTGATTCTTCATTTTTTTCTTCGTATTTTTGTAAGACCATATTTTCCATCTTCTTGGGGCTGTGGTGCTCAATGTCGGACTTCATCTTGAAGATCTATGGTTTGTTGGGCGTTGTTGAGTTGAAATTGAAAGGAAGGCTCATGTAAGGATGAGGAACTTGAAAAACGAAGTTATTGAAGTCAGAGTGGAAGGATGATGGATTGAAGTATGTGTATGGGTAGAAGGCATGACTAGTGAATGGGTTCATTGCTTTTTGACTTTTTGTTGTTGAGTTGAGAAAATATTATAATCGCGCATCACTTCGAATTCCAATTAAACTTCACAGATATAACTATCCAAAGAATACGAAGAACTCCTTTTGAGCTAGCTTCTAACTCCTCAAGATAGCTCTTTTTCTTACTGGTCCTTTCTAAGTCCCAAAATCGAAGATCTTTATTTGAATTTGCAAACTTTGTTTCGGGAAACTATTTTGCAAATGATGCGATCTTAAATAAAATGCTTTGATATACCCACTACATTTATCAAACTGTCTCCCCTCAAGCAAGAAAGTACTCTTAGCTTGGTTGCTCCTCTCAAAACTGAAAACCTGCATTACTGAAAAAAAGTTATAGAAAAAGGAGGAGTTCGTTTATGCTCAAACTGGAGCGATGAAACAAGATGAAGGAAAGCGTTCTTTTACCATAAAAATATTGGTAGAAAATAAGAAACCAAAATGTTAAAAAGGACATGTGAAGAAGAAGGAAATCGAATGTTACTCTAAATTGTGAGATAATAGGCTGCAAAGCCCAAGGAGGCGGAATAGTTTTATCCATTTTTTGCCAAAAATATCAAGACCTTTAACTGCAGCTTCAAGCTGGCCTATAGAGTTATATATGATAGCAAACACGTTAAATAAAAATAATTTATAAGGACCACCTCAGTTAAATTAATATCGAGCTGTATGCATTCACTTCTGCTTCTCGCATCTCAGCTAAGCTCACAGTAGCTCAAAAAAGATATCACCATTCTTGTATTGCCATTTAAAACAACAAAACTAGTAAATATACGAACAGGTAAAATCAAAGGCTCATACACCCACTATATTCCTCCCTGCTAGCCCGATGGCTTGGCTGCCATAAGATAAAAATGTTGGATTGAACCTCCTGTGTTGTTAACGAGTCTGCCGGAGCTGGTTTCTCTGTTCGTAAATGGGGCTCTCGATACTTCGTTGTTCAATAGCATGTGCTTCACTATCCCGATATCCCTGATGGAAAGATCTATTGTCAGATATAGCTCTGATTTTCTAAGGACCTTCAAGATGCCCGGAGTAACTTTTAAGACTATCTAAGTCATGCTTTTCTTTCATTTAATTTGTTCGGGGATAGTTTTCTCTATGGTTGATTGGCTGCCTTACAGAATACTGCTCATGATATTGGACATGCTATTGGAGAGGGACCGATCCTTTTCGGTTGGCACCCTGAGGCTGATACGTCTCTGGCAGGATATCTCTTTAAGCTTCTTCTATTTTTTGGGCCTCGGTCGGTTCATGATAGATACTGCTTCTTTATGGTCGCATAGCATGATAGTTTGGTTGCTATCGATTTCTGCTATCCTTCAGCTTATTTTAGAGCTACCTTATTTACCTCTCGGTTTTGTCCAACTCCCTTCGATAGTTTTGATACTGTCTATCATGATATTAATGCGAGGAAGATTTCTATCTTCGATATGGATTGTAGATTTGCCCTTGCTGCCTATACTATACTGGTTTTGTTTCCTATCGAGGTTGTTAGTAGTAAAGTGGGGATTCTTCCTGTCTGCTATTATATGCTGCCTGCTCCCTCTCTGCCTATTCAGTCTTCATCTTCATCACCTTTTCATGATAATTTGGTTCATTTTGCCTGTTCATCTTCGATAAAGCTTACAGTCTTTTCCTTTCATCCTATTTTTGTTCATACAATCTCATCTTGGCTCGAGCCTCCTCATCCTTTTTCATCCTTTCCTTCTCCTGAATGTATTCTTGAGCCTTGAGTCTGTTCTTTACTGCCTGACTTATCAATGAATTGGTGCTGGCACCATCAATATCCTCTATGTTCAGGTTTCTGAAATATTGTTTGGCTCTCGATGGCGAGCTGATAGGCTCAGGATCGATGATATGTTCATCTCCAATGGTTGAGTAATACCCTAGTCTTTGGAAATGTTTTTTATTAGTCGGTTCAAAGTGCTCTTTTCCTTGAGGCAACTAGACAAGAAAAGAGGGCATCTTTCTGTTTTTCAAGGCAGTATCAGGAATACCTCCTTGCTGGTAGTAAGGGTTTGATCGGTAATAACTAGACCCATTCAGCTCAGCCATTGTTATTGTATTATCTAAGGAGTTACATTATGGAGAACCTCATTACATTGATTTTCCCCTCCTTTGAAACAAACAAGGTAGAGTTTGTTATTTTGTGGCAAACAATAAAATTAATGAACTACAACGAATCCCATTTCTACCATGCCAACCCTTACTATAAACAGGATTATCTTCCAGATAGAGCATGGTACAATCGCTAAGAGAAATCCTTCCCTTCCTAAATGCCCTCAGGCAAAGATTTTCTACCCAAAATTGGAAGAAGACATTTCATGAATAAATTCAACCATTCTGAAATCTAAAAAGCCAGTATTTTGAAGAGTCCCTAACGCTTTCCATGCGAAAACAGAATCGCTCTAAACAAGAACTATATGCGTAATTTGAACACCATTGATATCGAGGGAGCCTCGAGCAATACGAGAGTTAACTAGGCAGTCAGAAACAGATTTAGAGCTCAAGTGCAGCAAAATTTAAGATTCAATCAGTCCCTTGATTTGAAAGAAAAGACATAAGAACTCAAGAGGAGGCAAATAGCATAAGAATACTACCAAGCCATGTGCGAGCAACAGTAAAAACGAAAATAAAGAAAATAAACTGGAAATGAAAGCCGAATCAGCAACCACCCCAACCGAGAAAGAATCGAGCTGAAACACAATCCATAAGTGAATCAAATGTTTCTCAATAAAGATCTAAGTGATGAATACAAGAGATACATCATGCTCAATAGCAGCAACAAATTTAACAAAAATATTCCTATCGTCAAAACAGACTCTCAATTTTCTACTTCAAATAGCTACAACTAAAAGAATCAAACCTTAGACTCAACTCGATAACTCAAAAAATATCAAGAGTACCCCTTTCCAGCCCCTGAAGGTAGCACCTTGACTCCGAATCTAGCCAATATAAGGAAGAGCAATCCCACTAACCTTTCCATCAATCTTGCAGGCCAATCGATAGTCGCGAACTGATTTGTATGAGATCATTAATAATCAACAGAATCAATTATCCCTTGATAAGCTCTATTTGAGTTGATCCAAAAGAAGGTCCCAATGGGAATCGCTTCTCACATTGAGGAGCTTCGTCAATCCTTTTTTGAATTGCTATGCTGAACTTATAATTTATTTTTGGCTGTCCCATTACCTGACGACCTCCTTGATCCACTTCCAGCTCTTCTTTAGCTTCCGAGTTAGTTTGGGCTATCCTTTCAACTCGGTCAGATAGCACTCAGCCATCTGCAGAAAATGACCAATGAAATTGGAAGACTTTCTAAGCTATCTGCCAACATCTTGCTCTACCTTTTCAGCCGGGGACTTTTCTCTGTGAGTTGCATAATGTGAACTTGTTTTAGATTATCTTCGGTCGCTGTGCTTCTGGTTAATTGTTTTTTCGCTTTTATTTTTGACAATTTTGGAGTTGTAGGCTGTGAATGAGTGCTTGTCATCTCTGCTGATGGAGTGTCTCTTTGTCTCCTGGTTTTTAGCAAGAAGCATATGTTTGAGATCAGCGATTTGCTCTGTGTATTATCTGTATTCCACATTTTGCAAGTACTAAATCTTTTCTTGAGCCACAATCAGCTAGTTTTTGCATTACTCATAAGCTATAGTGAGCTACTACTGGAAATGTTTCATTTGCTGAATGAAGGTTTCTTTATTTTTTAGTCTCTCCTCCAATATCATGTTCTTCTCTTTCTCCCTCTTCAAATCGAACTCCAACAGCAGTTCGTATTACTGGACAGTTGCATCAGGTAGAGGTCTAGAAGGTAAATCTCCTGCCGACTCTGCGTAATTTCTCCTGAGGATCATTCGTTATAACCGTCAATAGTATATCACAGTTGATAGTTTTTTCTGTCCTATAATAAATCCACAGGATGCAGTATCGTAGTACGCATTTCAATCCCCGAAAAGAACAATTCAGATAAAACTTCGAAGATTCATAAGCCAACTACAGCGACGTCTCAGGACAACACATGAACAACAGCTCAGGCAGACCAGTCCAACTCATCAAAATAGAACGCAATGGGCAAATTGTTGTAGGAGAGGAGGCCCTCGAAATCATCGCCAGTTATGGATAACCTGTAGGTTTTGCGAGTCTAGCTGGAAAAACAAGAACAGGAAAGAGCTGTCTCCTTAATCGTTTGTTACACATCAAGGGATAAGGCGTATCTGTTTCATAAGGTAGTTTAGAGTGGATTCATCAACTTCTAGCTGCACAGAGGGCATTTGGATGTGGTCTGACCCCTTCCGCAACGACAAGTACCATAATTTAATCTTCTTCATCGGTAGTTTAGTGCTTATGCAGACACTGAGGGCACCGACAGTTTGGTCAAAGACCCATAAAACGACACTAAAATATTCACCTTGGCAGTCCTCATCTCATCTTTCTTCATCTATAACAGTGTCGGTAGCATTGATGAGCGGTCCTTAGGTGAACTGGAAATGGTGACAGCCTTATCCAAAAAAATACGAACAGGTGAAGGTTAATCAGATTCCGGTCAACTCATCAGATTCATGCCAAAATTTATGTGGCTTCTCAGAGATTTCATGCTGCAAATTGAAGATAGAAATTTCAAAAAAATATCACCCAACACTTACCTCTAAAATTGTCTGTCAAATTAATAGGATTATGGTGGTGATTCGACTCGCATCAAAAAGAGCATACTGACCTACTTCCCCATTAGATAGTGTCTTACTCTTGTTCGTCCTGTTTACGAAGAATAAATGATATATAACCTGAACGAGCTGGAGGACAATCGACTGAGGGGATAATTTTTATAGGGAGTCAACACTCTTCGAAACAAGATAATCGATGGCACTGGGCCTAAAATTTATGGAGGAAGTTAAATTACAGGTTCTGGTATGGCAGTTATGATCCAAAGCTACGTCTAGGCCTTCAATAACGGCAGTGTGCCTAACATCAGATCAGCCTGGGAGCAGATAACAATCGACTAAGGAAATGAAGCCTACCGCAAAGCTTTAGATGTTTATGAGGTTGTTTTCGAAGAGGAATTCGGCAATTAGCAACCTCAAGATGAGAGGTAGCTGGATAGGAAGCTAAAAAGATTAAGATCTGAAGCTATGAATAAGTTCAAAGATGAGGCAGGCAACAATATCAAAGATCATCGGGAACAGTAGAGGAAGCTCTAGGGTGTGATCAATTAAAATGAAAGCCAAATTATCGACGAAAATAACAAATTGTGCTAACAACACAACTTGAACCTCATAGCTATCTTTTCCCAAGGCATCAAAGCCAAGCTAGAAAGCCAGTACTACAAAGGTCCTGAAGGAGCAGCTGAACTATCAAATGACATCGAATAATGCAAGGCAAAGTATAATGAATAGGCTGTTGGCCGAGGTAGGGGCGAACCTTTGACCTAATTTGTAACCACTCTCACGCCCATGATCATGCTGATCCAGAGCAGTGGACAGGGAGAAAGGGAAGCAGAGGAAAGGGAAAGGTTGAGAATAGCTCAATAGGAAGCTGACAGAAAGAGAAGGATGGATCTTTAAAGAGACAGGAGTAAAGAGGCTCAACTGGGTGCCAAAGAGAGAGCATAAGGAATCAAAGGTCGGAAGGCCAGTCGCAAAGATGCTGAACAATAGAAATAAGGCAAGACAGGCTGTTGTGGAGGCAAATGTTAGATTATGTGATTTTATGATATTGACACTTCATCAATCAGCTATCAGTGTTCTTGTGCTGCGCATAGAGCAATCATCGAAAAGTTAACATTGTCAGGGTCTCTGTCCATGAACTTTCTGATCTCAGCAGCTCCCTTCGCCAAAAATTATTCCTCAGTGCAGGCGCCATGGTCAACCGGACATTTTTTGAACCCATCCAACTCATACAATCTTCCATTTTTCGGGACAAAAGAAATGAAGTGAGAGTCACAGGTGGAGCTCACATTAGACTGCCCTTCATTGACGGCTTGGATATGTTCATTTCGGATTTACTCGCTGTTCTTGAAAATATCGGCTCTGGCCTCACTGTCTTTGTTCATGGCCTGTTGACGAAATTTGTCAAGGAAAGAGTCAGGTTTAATGAGTTAAGGATGTTTATCAATGGCGTTGATGGTGATATGGAAAAGAGCAATTGTCCCGCATGCATTAACTGCGTGCTGCTTCATGTAAAAAACATTCGAAGGAATTTCCTCTGGCTTCAAGGTATCTGCTTCTTTGTTCTTAAATTCATTTTGAGCAGGGCTTTCCTCATAAAGCATCATGATGCCCAGAACAGGTTTAGGAATCATCTCAAGTCCCCACTACTCAAGTGAAAGCAGCTCTTGGAATGAGAATAGTTCTGTCCTGAGTCCCATTTTTCCAATGAACTAGTTGATAACTTCTGGATTGCTCTAAAGGGGCATCCAATTTTGCTCGCCTCCCACCTGACCTTACATATGACAAAGAATTATTACTCGCATAATAATCAGGTAGAAAAGGGTCTCATAAAAAAAAGAAGGCTGAGAAATGGAAGTACTTGAGATCATTCGAAAATTCTTGATGAAAATGCGGTGATAATATAATTTTCTATTTTTGGAAGAAACATGGAAGTCAGGGGAATCCTTCGCAACAATACTCTTACCTCGCTTAACAGAAAGTCCCTCAGCAAGACCAACCTCAAAACACTCAAGCAAAAGCCCGAAGAAGATAAAGAAGCTCCCAAGCTTGAACAATCACCATACCGCAAGCACCCCGCATTCTCTTATCTGAGAGGAACCAGTCCTAACCACAACGAGTACAAGAAGTTTGTCACTCTTCTCTACAAGGGTCTCTTCTATTCAGTTAACAACCTCAAGGGCCCTTCTCAAGAGTACATAAAAAAAAAGGGAGTCAAGCTGCCATAACCTGCAGGTACATTTTGATTAATCAAGATTCGAAGAAAAAATTTCTGGTCTTGGACCTCGATTAAACGCTTATACATTCAATCTTTGACAAGGACTAAAAGACAGATGTCACCCACTTCCATAAAGGTGACGAATTCAAGTTCAATGTCCGACCATATTGCTTTGAATTTCTGTCCAACATGAGCCAGCACTACAATGTCTATGTTTTTACGGCTGGCACTCTTGACTATGCCGAGCCAATCATCAACTACCTTAACACTCCCAAAAAGACCATTTTGGGATTCCTGCACCGCAAAAATTGCATGGAGACCCAAAATGGTTTTTTCATCAAAGATCTCAGAATCATTCAGAACAGGGGACTAAAAGATATCATCATGGTTGATAATCTTGTCCATTCCTTCGGATTACAAATCAACAACGGTATTCCCATCCTAGAGTTCCTCAGCAACAAAAATGATAAAGAACTGGTCGGACTCGAAAAAACTCTGATTGAGCTAAGCACCAAGGAGGACGTGCGTGAGCACTTGGAGGAAAAGCTAAGATTGAAGAATGTGCTAGACATCAACGAGAGCGAATTCTTGGGTGTGGATGAGTATACAGCTCAGAAAATTTGATGTATTAATCTACTTTTGCTATCAATTAATCACAATCTATATTATCCTGAACACTCATTCAAAGGTATACTGACAAATGAGGACATTCCGATTGTATAGGCAGCATCGCTTTGCTTCTGGTTCTGGTTAATACATAAAGAAGGAATAGTGACATATATTTTTGTATTAGCTGGGCTACTGTGAGATATATGCTTCTTTCATAAACCATTTTTATATATTTGCCGGTGCAAATAAACCGCTCATTCACATAATTTATTCACAATGAAACAGAACAAGAACCAACTCATCAACAGCTCACTCACCCAAAAAAGCTCCCTCCTCGACTTCTACCACATCAAAAGAAGCAGTGGAAAATAACCCTCACACCCTAACGACCAATTCAAATAATCTAAGATCATCAACGAAAGCACGAATCATACCAGCAATCATGCAGAAGAGCCTCAGGAACGAGATGGTGAGTTTGATGAGAACAGCCAAAACGCCATTGGATTTATGCAAGCAAAATTTATCAAAGAGGGAAGGTCCTACAAATAAATCAGAGCTGAAGCAGAGCCAGTTGCAGAGCAGAGTGTCACAAATCCGAAGAAACTACAGAAAAGGATGGTTTTCGATACAGATGAAGAGCCGACAATAAAAGTCAATGACTTCGTTAAAGCTGAAGTGAATAAGGTTATTGATAAAGAAGCAGTTTTAGCCGATACTGCCAAAAAAACTCGCCGAGCAACTAGTCAACCATACAGTAGAATCAATTTTGTTGAGGTTGAAAAGTAAATGTCTCTTTCTCCAAAGTTCATGATTCCTCCTAACAAAAAAATAGAGAAAATTTTGACGAGCCAACCTCCTCGATAGAAGTGGAGTCACTTGCTCAAAAGTGAAGACAAATATGACATAGGGTTTGACCATAGAAACCTACTCAGAGTTCTGAAGGCCATCGACTCGACAATAAACTTTTTAAGAATGGAAAGTCCGGTCAAGAAAGATTTCTTCACAAACCTTAAACGTCGCATAAGAGAAGGCATGAACATTACAATCACAAAAAAGCACATTCAACAACTTCTCTTCATCAATGATGAACTCTTCAAAATTGAGTGGGCCGAAAACGCCAGCATCAAGGATTTCGATTTGTTGATAATTTTACCCAGATTTACTTCTGAGGATGCCCGGGTTAAAGATACCAGGAAAAGAATAGTTCATTACTTGATTGCGATGGAGATCGAGTACCTGGAAAAGCATCCTGAATTTGAGAAGGAAAATTGTGAAAAATGGGCACAAGGATTCGACCCAAACACCTGCGAAATTCCAATAAAACTGTTACCCTCTCATCCAACTCTCAAAAACGCCTAAATTCGCAACATGACTCGATAAGAGATAAATAAAGTGAGTAGTGTTCCTTTGAAGCAGATGTTTATGAAAAAGAAAGACGAAGCCGACTCTCAGAGCAGAGTGTCTGATGATATCGTGAGGATGGTTTTTGAGAAGCAGTCGAACATGTCCATAAAGGAGAAGTTGTACCATGCCATAAAAGAGAAAGAGCAGGCCATTGAGGCTAAGAAAAACTGCGCATTTCCCTTGCTTGACATTGAAAGTTTGTTGCAGGTAATTGACGAAGTGATGATAATCTATACTGGCAAGAACGTCAGCAACATACCCAAGGCCACCCTTATCGACATCATTGACAGGAAATTGCCTCTGAAAGTAGCCCAGATAACAGAATGCATAAAGGCGATAGTACAGGCGAAGGAAGTCCTATTTTTAAAGGAGGTAGTAACAAGCAGCAAGATGCTAATCCTTCAGCTGGACCGAACAAAGTACAATTGGATGCGAGACTATGCCAAAAGACTGAAACTGGAATGATTAACCT
>Ga0100380_10002122_pt1 | contig 21464 bp, 29 predicted proteins | sample CryGeymeta201504_FD_80417 | JGI IMG/M metagenome (GOLD analysis project Ga0100380, IMG submission 80417) | Groundwater microbial communities from Crystal Geyser aquifers in Utah, USA - Crystal Geyser metaG 2015-04 | ecosystem: Environmental > Aquatic > Deep subsurface > Groundwater | place... | reverse complement strand
CCTTCCCGAACTTAAAGCCCTCAAGGAAAAGATAGACCGGATAATCTCCGACCACATCTCATCCATCACAAGCCAGAAGTTACAGAACAAGATTCTACAAAAGTTGCAAGGGGAATTGTTTGGGTGAGATTAGAGAGATTGATGTGATTGTGAGGGGGATTTTAAAGCCTTGTGACGCCTCTATTTACTTATTTTCTTTTGTATGTTATTTTAAAATTATGAAAAAGAAAGCAAGTGCTGTTGTAAATAAAACAACTGCTAAAAAAAGCTACTATCAGGAAACTATTGTCGAACCGGCCGAAAGATTGCTTAAAGCTTTAATAGAAGCTGAAACAAAAGAAAAAGACATACCTCATAAAATACGCAAAATTGCTATCTCCCGATAAATTTCAAAAATTCTTCCAAGGATATTTCTAAAGCCCCTGCCCAGTCTTTGGCAATTGATAAACGTTTTCTTTCGCCGTAAACATTACTTATAAGTATCATTGCAATTTGTTTATTCTTGAACCCTTTCTCTTTGAGTCTCTTAACAAGCTCTTTCTGTGCTTTTTTTCTTATCATTACATATTTGCTATTTTCGAGTTGTTTAATAATCTCGACTAAATTTTCATGAGATTTCATGAGATAATGAAGTAACATCAATGTCAAAAAAATTATTTCCGTTTCTTTTTTTCATATTCTTCCCCTATATTTTTCCAATTGAAAAGAACATATAATTTACTTCATTCATTAAGGATTGCACTTTTACAAAATAAGTTTTAAATTGTATAATAAAATTACTGAGACAATAAATAAGAAAAGGCATTGCTGGAGGAGGATTGGACCCTCTTCCTTATTTTCCCAGCCGAAACTGTAGGAGGGTTGGAATCCTCCTTATGTTTGGTAGCGGCAAAGGAAAATATTTTTTACAATGCCTTTTCTTATTCATTCTCTTCTTTTTCTTTTAAATCAATATAGAACATTTTGCCTATTTTATCATCATTATAAGTTTGAGGAGTATATTTATCTGCATATTTGGTTAATGCATCTTTATCACCTGCAATTATAGATGCAAAAAAAGACCTTGCACCGATATAAGCAGAATTCTTACCATGAGTAATTTTAAAAGAACTTTTCTTGCTTGGTGTTTTAGTAAAAACAAGGCCAATTACTTTTTTTGCCTTATCATAAAAAACAATAACGTGTGAATAATTTTTTATGCTTTCAGCGTTATAAAACCCCGAGTTAATACCAAAAGCCCCACTCCTGCTAATACTAATTGTGTAACTACTTAATTTACTACCAACTCCTTCAAATTGTACAAAATCATATTTTTTTTCGCTCATCTTATCTCCTTTAATTGGTTTATATTGTTTATACTTTACACTATAATTTAAATTTTGTCAACAATTAAAATTTGTAGAAATAGCAGTATTATTGGCAATAGTATTTGCAAAATCAGGAAAAGATTTAAAATATAATACAAATAAAGTAGATAATTTATAAGAAATCATTTTGATGCTACTTGAGGGCCAGTATCCACGTCAAGAATTTCAATTAGGTTATTATTATAACTTATTCTTATATTAATTTATTAAAATAGTAATAAACATAAATATTTGTTATCATCAAGTCAAGAACCTCTATGGACAGAAACAAAGTCATCGCAAGTCTTCTAAAAAAAGAGAGAAAATCCCTGAAATACACACTGAAGGATGTCTCTCAAAGCATGGGTTTCTCAAATTATCAAACCCTCAGTAGTATCGAATCCGGCGAAAGAGAGATAAAGGCTTGGGAGTTGTCTAAATTAGCAGAGATTTATGGTAGGAAAATTGATTATTTTATTCATGGACAATCAGGTTATTCTCAACCAAGAGTTCTCTGGCGTGAGCCCATAAAAACAGAAGGGACAATAGAAGCACAACGGCGATTTCTCTTATTTTGTGAAAACTATAAGAGACTGTTAGAACTTACGAATGAAGCTGATATAAAATCAGCTTCTCCTTTACCCCTATCCAATAAAAAAGAATTCAAAAAAGGTGGCTTTCATTATGTTGACGAATTCGCAGAAGAATGCCAACATGTTTTGAATCTTGGGAGAAGACCAGCCCATTCTTTGCCTAATGTTTTAGAACAACTACATAATATTTTAGTTCTCTATATGGATTTAGGAATAGCAGGTTCTGGCGCTTCGACCTCAGGGGATTTTGGTAAGGCAATCCTTATCAATTCTCTGGATGCTCCGTGGAGACGTAATTATGATCTGGCACACGAACTATTTCATTTGATAACCTGGGATATATTTTCAGAGGAAGAAATCTATTTAAAATCAAAAAATGATAAAAGTGAAGTTGAAAAATGGGCAGATGCATTCGCATCAGCAGTACTTCTGCCGGCAGAAGAAGTACGAAGAGAATTTTTTAAAAGACTTGAAAATAATAAAATCGCTTATATAAATCTTATTGAAATTGCTATGGAATTTAGGGTTTCCATTGAAGCTCTCCTTTGGAGACTGGTAAACCTTAATCTTTTAAGGCGAAGAGATGTTGAAAAATGCATTCGTGATAGTGAAATTAAAGATATTGATAAAAAAATGCGTATTATAGATTGGGCAGATGAAAAGCCATATCTTTCAACCCGGTATATTGCACTTGCAATTAAGGCATTACAGATGGGAAGAATATCAAAAGCAAAATTTGCTGAATACATAAATAAGCCATTCAGTGAAGTTTCATCCTTTCTTAAGAAATACGGCTACGACGAAAACGAGGACTATTCAATTGCTTTTACTGCTACTTGACGCAGATGTAACAATTGACCTACATAGACTCGGCGTATGGAAACACGTAATAAAAAATCACAATATCTATATTCCATCAGTAATCTTACATAGAGAGGTATATTACTATGAAGATGAAAAGAGAAAACGATATCCTATTGATCTGAAAAAGGAGGTTGGGGTAACAATTAATGAACTCTCATGTTCGGCTGAAGAATTGTTATCCTTTAAAGAGCAATTTGATTGTGTTTTTCAAGAGGAACTTCATGATGGAGAGAAAGAAGCATTAGTATTGTTACAGAAACAAGAAGATCTTCTGTTATGCACATGTGACCATGCCGCTATTAAGGCATTGGCTCTCCTCGATTTATCCGCTCAGGGAATATCTTTTGAAAATCTGTTAAGGAAAACCGGCATAAATAAAAAACTTGAGTTCAAACATACCGAAAAGCGTTTTAAAAGGTGTTTATCTGAGGGCAGTATTATGAGAATACAAGAAAGGGGATTAAAAAATAAAAATAAGGAATAAAGACCCTTTTGGATCTTCCCATACAATCATTTTTTTCTCCTCAGAAGTCGCGGAATGAATAGGCTTGAATCACGAATCTTTTAAAAGCTTGTTATCTAAAATTCAAAAGGAGGTTATTGCCCTGATGCTGAGCATCCTCTTTGCAAGTCGATTCCGACTGGATAAGATTTTTAAAGGGGAACTATAATTTGTGCAAACAAAATTTCAATATATTGTGTTCTTTTACAAGTTACAGACAAAATATAGCCAATATTTAGGGGCTTGACTATATATCATAAGTGATATATTATGAAAATATCAAATCTACCTGATAATGTTAAAATCTATCCAGGAGTTATGAGGACAATCAAAACAATTGCTCTCTCTGATAAGAAAACGGCTGGAAGAATTGTTCAGAGAATTATTGAATTGGGAATTGACCCGTTACCGATGACAGACGAATGTGATTCTGAAACTGTTTGGAACCTTACTAAAAAGAAAGTTTACGTCAAAAGGCTCAAATGTGTTGATATCTTAGATTACAGAATATTTTATGCTTATAAAAAATCCGGATTAATTTGTGTATATTGTATCGTTAAAAGAGATAAAGACACGTATAAGAAAGATTCTTTACATTATATATTAATAAAACTCCTTTATACTCAATGGAGGCAATGTCAATGAGGTCTATCGAGACAACGAGATATACTACAGCACCTCTTTTTAAATGGAGAATGCCTGAAAAGGTACTGTCGATCTTAGATTTGGATCAGATATGCGAAACCTGTGATTCAATAAAAGATAGCGAAATACAGAAGTTAAAGAAAGAAAATGAAAAACTCCTTAGACTAATAGAATTTCTTCAAGAGGAAATAAAGTCTTTTGAACTAAAAACAGCTCTAAATGAAAAAGCCATCAGCTTAAAGGAAATGGTTAAAGAATTTACATCAACACCTGACGGTCAATCAGCATTGCAGGAAGCATTTAAGAAAAGAGCCAAAGAATGGAAACAACTTGTTAATCTTGGGCAGATGAGTCGCATAAAATATTATAGACTTATAAAAGGTATGGACCAAAAGACATTAGCAAGGAGACTTGGTACTGCTCAGCCAAATATAAGCAGGATTGAAAGACCAGGTTATAATGTGCCAACTAAAACCTTAAAGCAGCTTAATAAAATTTTCAGAGTAAAAATGGAGGATTTAATTGGGGATTGATACTGGAATCAATTTTGTCGGAATTTCTTTAACTGAGATAGATTTCAAACTTAATAAGAATTTCAAACCACCTAAAGACGGCATATCAGTTGATATTATTTTTAAGACAAAAAATTCTTTTAGTCAGGATAAAAAAACACTTAATGTAACACTCTCTGCAACATTATTTGAGAGAACAAAAAATAAGCCATTCATGATGAAGGTTTCAGTCGAGGGAATTTTTAAAGCAAAAAATTATAAAGAACTATTGAAGTTTTCTAAAGTGCATGCCCCTGCACATTTATTCCCGTTTATTCGGGAAGTTGTTGGAAATACCACCATGAAGGCAAATATCCCCCCTCTTCTTTTGCCTCCGTTTAATCTCTCAGCCATGCTTTCAGCAAAGAAAGCTAAAAACCCCTTATAGATGTTATTTTAACCTGATGAAAGCAGGGTTTTATCAATTTAATCCAACCTTTAGCAAAAAGGATAAAAATCTGAAAATGGTTATGTCTGTATTAGATGGTGCCGACCTCGACCTTCTTGTTCTTCCGGAGTTCTTTGCTACAGGCTATCAGTTTACCTCAAAGGATGAAGTAGCGGAACTCTCAGAAGAGATACCCGATGGATCTACGACAGAGAGTCTTTCAAAATTGTCACGCAAGAAAGGCTTTTATATCGTTGCAGGTCTTCCGGAAAGAGATGGTGATAATTTTTTTAATAGTGCAATCCTTACTGGTCCGGACGGATTCATGGGGGTCTATCGTAAGACTCACCTTTATTTTGAAGAAAAGCTATATTTTAGTCCCGGTGACACAGGATTTAAGGTCTGGGATACAAAGATAGGCCGTATTGGCATTATGATATGTTTCGACTGGTTTTTCCCCGAATCAATGAGAGCCCTTGCACTTCTGGGCGCAGATATTATTGGACATCCTTCAAATCTGGTATTACCGTATTGCCCATATTCCATGCCTGTAAGGTGTCTTGAAAACAGGGTATATGCCATAACCGCAAACAGGATTGGTGAAGAAAGCAGAAAAGAGGGACAATCACTAAAATTTATAGGGCAAAGCCAGATTGTTTCACCCGAAGGGAAGATTCTTATCAAGGCGTCAGAAGAGGATGAGGATTTGTTGGTTGCAGAATTTGACCCTGAAATGGCAAGGAACAAATCGTTGAATTCTCTAAACAATATTTTTGATGACAGAAGACCCGAGATGTACTTTCTAAATAATAATCCCCCCTCGCCCCCCTTTAGAAAAGGGGGGCGAGGGGGGGATTGAGGCTTTTTCCAAAAAAATTGGATTACCTTACCTGGCCTATAAATATCAGTGATGCAAAAGCAATCCAGATAGCCCTTAGAGATAAGGTAAAAATCATTGCCTTAAAAAAACCACCGCAGTACATAGCCTCTGTTGACGCCTCTTTTACTGATGACGAGATTATTGCAGTAGCCTGTTTATATAAATATCCCGAGCTTGTTTATCTCGGTCATGAGACCGCAATTAGAAAGGCAAGCTTTCCTTATGTGCCAGGATATCTTACCTTCAGAGAAGGTCCAGCAATCATTGAGGCCATTAATAGCTTAAAGATTAAACCCGATATAATCCTTTTTGACGGTCAGGGGATTGCACATCCAAAAGGCATCGGCATAGCTTCTCATATAGGAGTCCTCCTTGATATGCCGACTATAGGGTGTGCAAAATCAAGACTGATAGGGGAATATAAAGAGCCCGGTTTTAAAAAGGGTGATTGGTCTTCTTTAAAATACAATGGTAGGACTGTTGGCGCAGTTTTAAGGACAAAAGGAAATGTCAGACCTCTTTTTGTTTCGCCGGGGCACAGGATTGATTTAAAAGCCTCGATTGAGATAGTACTTGGTTGTACCAGTAAATACAGAATCCCAGAGCCATTGAGGTGGGCAGATTTTATATCGAAAAAATTGAGGAGAGAAAAGTTAGGATGACCCGGTCCGGCCTTTTCCCATTCCCGCTTGACTGGAATCCTCTTTTTCTGTAACGCTGGCACGAAAGAAGGATTCTGGACGAGCCAGAATGACATCAAAAGCAAGTGTAGCCGCAGGCTTTAGCCTGCGTTAAAAAAATCAGCACGTCAGATGTAAGGCTGCAATTATGATCTTATCCTTTTGAAGTTTATTGAAAAGCTCAACTGCCTTCTCTGTTAGCGCTGCATGAACCTCGATGCCTTTTGATTCGAGATATGATATTGTATCTTTAGGAACTTTCATCAATCCAGAAGAACCGGTTCCGACTATCAAGACTTCAGGTTTTGCATTGATAACATCTGTGAGGTCAACGATGTGAAGATTATGGCCTTCCTTCCTCCACCATGAAGAATCAACCCTTCCTGGATAAATAATCACATCAGAGGTATAAGTCTTGCCGTTAATAGTAATTTTACCGAATGAGTAATGCTCAATCTTCATTTTATCTATTTACCCCTTCTCTTTCTAAGAAATAAATCCAAGCACCTTGACCGCAGGGTATTCTCAAGGTGCTGGATAAACATAACACTGCTTGTATTTCGCTTGCAAACTACTAACAAAATGCGAGCACTTTTGACTCTCTATGATAATCTATGATACTTTATGATACAAGTAAACATCTTGATATTTAAAGAAAAGTCTCAACGGGAGTGCATAGGGTTCTGGTGTCCCTCCTGGACTTCAAATCCAGTGTTGCCTGTTACAAACGGGCAGGGTGGGTTCGATTCCCACACACACCCGCCAATTCCGACTTGTCTACGTTCTTCTTTCTTATTAACGCGCCTCAGCTTTTCCAGTTGCATGTCTTGATAAGGCTGAACTTATTCCTTTTACAATGCCATCTAAATCTATATCTCTTACAGTCCTTGCATCAATTATCAGTGAATCATCTTTTATCCTTGATATGATTGGTGGATTGCCTTTTCTCAATCTTTCCTCAAGTCCATTAACTGAGATTTCATCGGATTTTACTGAATTCTTTCTACATATTCTCTTTTTCCCACAATCACGCCGCCCTGCGGCCCGCCAAGGAGTTTGTCACCGCTGAAGGTTGTTACATCAACCCCTGACCTTACAATCTGCTTAACTACTGGTTCATTCCTCTTTTCCCCTCTTTAATATTATATTCAAGGTTGGAATAACTCTCTGAGACTTGCTTGATATTTTCGAGTGCTCTTTTAGAGAGGATAGATCGGCATTCGATAATCTCTTTGCGCCTTGAATCAATCGTCTCTCTTATGGCCTGAAGCACATACCTTCTTGGATAGGTACTCAGCCATTCCATTCCTTGTTTACTCTTCAGGATTTCATCTACAGAAGGGAGGATAGAAAGTAGTTTCTGCTTTTCGTTCATGTATTTTTCTACCATAGAATTGAAATAAGGTCAATGTTTATCAACAAAAAATAAGCTAAGGCAGCGTATAAATTAATTTATGTTAAAATAAAAATGGTACTTTACCCATCTTAAATTCATATATATAATTCTTGAGGAGAGATTAAATGCCGATATTTATTGTTCATGAACACCATGCAAAAAGGTTGCATTTTGATCTCAGGCTTGAGATGGACGATGTATTAAAATCATGGGCTGTGCCAAAAGGTCCATCCATGAACCCAAAAGAAAAACGTCTTGCGATCATGGTTGAAGATCATCCTCTTGATTATTCAACTTTTGAGGGAATAATACCTGATGGGATGTATGGGGCTGGTGCTGTTGCAATATGGGATAGAGGAACATTCGAGATTCAGGGGGGGAGTCTTCAAAAAGGAAAACTCGGTATTGTATTTTATGGTAAAAAACTTAAGGGCGTATTTGCACTGGCAAGGATGTCAGGCAAGGTTAAGGAATGGCTGCTGATTAAGAAAACAGATAAATATGCGGATTATAACTTCATCTTGGAAACAGTCCTCAGGGATAGCCGTGAGTAACGAGTTACGAATAGTTGTGCCTCTTCTTAAGATAAGGGACCTTGACATCTCTTTCATTTCACCCAACAATCCTGTAAGGGTAGTTTCCGGTCTTAACCTTGAGATTAAGGAGGCCGAGGTCTTTGGCCTTGTTGGAGAGAGCGGATGCGGCAAGAGCCTAACCGCCCTGTCCATTATGGGAATCCTTCCTCATAATGCATTTGCAGAAGGTGAGATCAACTTTAAAGGAAATAACCTCTTAAAACTTGATAGTGAATCTATGAGAAGGCTCAGGGGGAAAGAACTTTCAATGGTATTCCAGGAGCCTATGACATCACTGAACCCGGTGCTTACAATTGGTTATCAGATAGCAGAGGTTCTTACCACTCACAAGGGTCTCTCAAAGAAGGAGGCAATGGCAAATACAATAGATCTTTTAAGGGCAGTTAAAATCCCATCCCCTGAAATCAGGATAAAAGAGTACCCACACCAGATGTCAGGAGGAATGAGGCAGAGGATTATGATTGCCATGGCGATAGCCTGCAAACCATCTTTGCTGATTGCAGATGAACCTACAACAGCCCTTGATGTCACAATACAGGCGCAGATACTCGACCTCCTTAGAAGTCTGAGGCAAGAGAGAAATATGGCCATTCTGTTGATAACCCATGACATCGGTGTTATTGCTGAAAATGCGAAAATGGCTGCTATCATGTATGCAGGAAGGATTGTTGAGATCTCTCAGGTTTCGCATATACTGGAAACCCCAAAGCACCCTTATACCATGGGACTTTTAGAATCCCTGCCTAAAATAAAGGGAGTTCCTTTGAAACCTATCCGCGGCTCTGTACCAAGGCCTGATGAACTTCCACCGGGCTGTAAATTTTCAGACAGGTGCCCATATATAATTCCTGAGTGTCAGAAAGAGGAGCCTGCCTTAAGAGAGATTATCCCGGGTCAATTCGCAAGGTGTATAAGATCTGAGGAGATTAAATGGGCATCATCGATGTAAAGGAACTCAGGAAATACTTTCCGGTCAAAAAGAGGGCATTTGCTAAGCAAGATTGGCTTAAGGCTGTAGATGGAGTGAATTTCTCTATAAGGGAAGGTGCGGTTTTTTCACTGGTTGGAGAAAGCGGCTCTGGGAAATCAACTGTTGCAAGACTTATTCTAAGGCTGATTACACCTATATCAGGGGAGATTTTTTTTCAGGGTAAGGATATTCAGGCACTAAGAGGAGATTCCCTTCGGGAATTCAGGAAATCAGCGCAGATAATATTCCAGGACCCATTTGCATCATTGAATCCGAGGATGACTGTATTTGATACCATCTCAGAACCCCTTAAAATACACAAGCTCGTTAAGAGGTCTGAGCTTAAGGATAAGGTTGTTAGCCTGCTTGTGAGTGTAGGTCTTCAGGCTGATGTTTTAAACCGCTATCCACACGAATTCAGCGGAGGACAAAGGCAGAGGATATGTATAGCAAGGGCACTTGCAGTCTCTCCAAAGGTAATAGTAGCTGATGAACCACTCTCTGCACTGGATGTATCCATACAGGCACAGATACTGAACATCCTTCAGGAACTTAAAAGCCAGTCAAACATCTCATTCCTTTTCATAAGTCATGAACTAAGAGTAGTTCAATATTTTAGCGATGAAATAGCTGTAATGTATCTTGGGAAAATAGTGGAATATGCAAAAACAGAGGGACTCTTCAATAATCCGCTTCACCCATATACGATTGAATTGCTTTCCTCAGCACCCAAAATAAAACCTGATGGTAAGAAAAGAGAAATTCTTAAGGGAGATGTTCCAAGCCCGATAGATATTCCTTCTGGATGTCCCTTCCATCCAAGATGCCCGAAAAGATTTGAACCCTGCGATAAAATTGTGCCAGTCCTGAAACAAGTTCAGAATCAAGAAGCAAAAGGGAGACTCGTCTCATGCCATCTATATTAATGAAAAGTAAGGCTATGGAAAAAATTGACAGAAGGTGAATGATTTGATTAACCTATAGTGTGACTTTATAGTTAACTTAAAGTTTACAAAAGGATTTATTATGAGTATTAATATTAAGACAAGAGCACATGTACTTATAGAAGAGGACATAGTAAAAGAAATAGATAAGCTTGTCGGCAAGAAAAAAAGAAGCAGTTTCATTTCCGAGGCAACAAAAAAGGAGTTAAAGAGGTTAAGACAGCTTTCTCTAATCAAAAAACTTAAAGGGGTTTGGAAGGACGAGGATCATCCCGAGTTAACAGGTAAAGAAGGCACTTACAAATGGGTGAGAAAGCTGAGGGCTGAAGACGAAAAAGCATTAAGGAAGAAACTTGCCTGATTACCTCCTTGATACCACTATAATAATTGACCATCTTAGAGATAAAAGTGGCGTCCCCGAACTCTTAGAGAGATTTTGCAGTGAGGGAGGACTATTATGCTGCACTCCTGTAAACATAGTAGAGGTCTATGCAGGGATGAGAGATAAGGAGAAAGCAGCTACAGACGAATTTCTGAATAGTCTTGAATACTACGATATAAGCAGAGAGATTGCAGGTCTTGCAGGCGAACTGAAGAGAAAATACTCAAAAAAGGGCGTTACTCTTAGCACGCCAGATGTGCTTATTGCTGCTACTGCTATTAAAAAACATCTAACACTTGTAACGAACAATCCAAAACACTTCCCTATAGAAGGGCTGATGATATACAGCTATGAGAGATAAAAGAATCATTCCCTTTCCAAGCCTATGCCTACCTCTTTATTGACCAGACAGCATTAATGAATATAAAATTAGGCCATACAGCCAAATCAATTTTTAAGGGTAATATATGAAAACTTGGACGCATCCTGGCGGCAAACTCAGAGAACTTGGGGCTGAATCATTAACAGATGCAGAGCTATTGGCAATTCTTATCTCCACCGGCACAAAAGGCAAACCTGCCGAGAAAGTTGCGCAGGAAATCCTTGATAAATTCAGCTCTTTCAAGGGTATGGCGAATCAGCCCCTTGAAAAGTTTCTCGAAATTAAGGGACTTGGAGATGTTAAGATTATCAGAATTGCAGCAGCTTTTGAGATCGCAAGAAGGATTGTGAATCAGGTGTTAAAAGAGTATAATAAAGAATAAAAAATGGAGGTTAAAATGGCAGAGGTTGCCATAAAATTACCCAAAGAGAAACTGATTGAAGGGCTTTCTACGCTATCTTTTAAAGAGATAAAAGAAATAATGGATTCTCTTATTCAGAAAAAGCTACTTGCCCCACCTTCTGCAAAAAGTATTTATAAAAAAGCCTCAGAAATTACAAAAAAGAAGAGATTGCCTGTTGAAGTTGCAGAAGAGGCGGTTAGGTGGGCAAGAACGAAAAAGTAATAATAGATACAAATATTTTCATTTCTGCCTTTGGATGGGGAGGCAGACCTTTAGAAGTTGTTGAGCTATTAGAAAAAGAAGAAATAAGAAACTGTATCTCAGAAGGAATCTTTAACGAGCTTTTTGTCACGCTTTTGTACCCGAAACTTAGTTTCCCAATAAAATTTCAAACAGAAATTTTGGAATTTGTTCTGGCACATTCAGATTTTTATACACCGAAAGAGAATCTGAAGCTTGCTCCCGATCCGAAAGATAACAAGTTCATAGAATGTGCACTCACAGCCAATGCAAAGTTTATAATAACGGGGGATAAAAGTTTTCTGTCTCTAAAACAGTTTAGGGGCATTAAAATCACTACACCAGAGGATTTTCTGAAGATGAGGAAATGACAAATGAAGAAAACCAAACTCACCGGAAAACCCTCCTGAATTCCTGACATTTCATAGTAAAAATAAACCTCAATAATTCTGTATTACAAAAAAGCTTATAACCGCTTGATAATCATAGTTTTATTGAAATTTGTGTGAAAATTTATGTATAAATAGTATTACAATATTTCAAAATACAATTTTATATATTGACAATATTTTAAAATTATGGTAATATTTTCTCAAATAAGGGAATAAATAATGAAAAAATTACTGGAGAAAAGTGGATACAGAAAAGCTTTTGAGATTGTTAAAAGAACAGGTTCAATAGATTCTGAGAATTTAGAAGATTCAAAAATATTATCTGAGATTAAGAAACTAACAAAGGGAAAAAAGAAAAATTAAACATGAAAGAAACAAGGCACGAAAGGTTTAAAAGAGTTGCTTCAAAACGAACAAATGAGATCCTTGAAAAGATAAGGATACTTGGCAATTGTTCTAATAAAAGCTCTTATGAGTATACTGAAGAAGAGGTTAACAAGATTTTTTCAGAGATTGATAAGCAGCTTAAGTTAACTAAATCAAAATTTCTGGCAGGGAAAAGGGAGAGATTTAGGTTGTGAAAAAGACAAATTCAAAAAATGAATTATCAAATATAGATATTGCTCTTTTCGCATTGTACAAATGTGGAGGTATTTCTAAAAAAATCCATACGGAACATATTGCGTGGGAAGCATATCAGCTTGCAAAAGAACGATTTTCATGGAGGTTGCCTGAATTCAGAGAGAAAGGGTTCCCTGACAAAACACCGATTCGTTTTGCATTAGAAGCTGCAAAGAAAAAAGAAAATGGGAAATTAGTTACTGGTAGAGCAGGCGGAGATATTAATCGTCCAGAATTAGAAGGGTGGCGATTTACACCACAAGGTGCAGAATGGATTGAAAAGAATGAAAAACGAATTTTAAGTGCATTAAAAGAAAAAGCTCCGGACTTACCAAAACTCGTTGCCGATCGATTTATTCGGCAATTAAAGAATGACCCTTGTTTTATATCTTTTAGAAAAAATGGAAACCTAAATGAAGTATCATCTTATATGTTTACAGATATGTTAGGGTGTGCTCCTGACGCATCAAAAGACATTATCAAGCAAAAATTTAATCAGCTATTAACAACAGCCAATTTAATTAATGACAAAGAAATCACAGAATTTTTAGAGGCATGTAAGATTAAATTCTCACAATTGATAACCGATTAAAAAGGGAGAATATTATGAAATTAGGTGTTCCTTTAGACATAATTTTAACGACAAGATATTACCAATTTAATAGACAGTATGCAATACGTGATGTCTTTGATGTATTGGTTGAACTTATCACTAATAGTGATGACAGCTATCATCGCCTTTATGAAAAGAAAAACAGAAATGAAGATGGAGGCCCCATTTTAATAGAAATTTTAAAACAGCAAAAAGAAGGTGCCCACTCTTTAGTAATTGTTCGTGATAAAGCAGAGGGTATGAATTTACAAGAGATAGTGGAAAACTTTGGGAATGTAGGCACACGAAGGAGTAAAAGCGGAGACCGAGGTTTTATGGGCAGAGGTGCTAAGGATTGTACAGAATTAGGCAAAATGACAATCGAATCCATTAAAGATGAAAAGTATTATAAATGCGAACTAACAACTAAACCGCAACTTATTCCTTTGATTGATAAAAAGACTGCTGCTTCTGATATAAGAAAAACATTAGGCATAGAGAGAGGAAATGGTACTGCTATCACATTAGAAATTAGTGCAAAACATAAAATTCCTACAACTCGCATTGATACAATTATCCGTGACTTACCTTGGCATTTTGCATTAAGAGACATTTTATCTGAGCAAAGTGCTAATAAGGTCTTGATTAAAAACCTAAACCAGCCTAAGATGAAACTAGAAAAAGTCTTTTATCCTCAACCTGAAGGCGAATTGGTGTGTGATGAGAGATTTATAGTTCCTGGATACCAAGATGCTACTGCAAGGCTTAAAATATGGAAACGCTCTGAACCATTTGATGACCCTCCAGATAAAGGCTTCAGGAGGTCTGGTTTAATTATAAAAGGCAGGCGGGCAATTCACGAATGCAGTTTGCTTTATCCTGGATTTGAAAAAGATCAAAATGCCCTGAAATTTTTTGGTAGGTTAGAGTGTGATTACATTGACAAGTTAATGGATGAATATGATGAGAGGCTATTAAATGATGAACCTCACCCTCCTGAAAATCCCTCGTTATTGGTGGACCCAAATCGTCGAACTGGTTTAATGAGAGAACATCCCTTTACAAAGGCTCTTTTCCAGATTCCAACAGAACGTTTAAAAGCCTTAATCGACAAAGAAAGAGAGCAAACACAAGCCGACAACGCAGAGGTTATAAGCAAGGAAACAAAAGAAAGACTTAATGATTTAGCTAAAGCTGCAAGTAAATTTTTGACTCAACAGATTGAAAACTTAGAGGAGCTTACAGTTGGAGATCATGTTGATGAGAAATTCTTTATAAAACAAGGTGTTTTAATCTTCCCTACATATCTTCGTATCGGAATAGGCGAAATAAGACCATTAACCTTTTATGTTAATCGTACTTTGTTTGATAAAGAGGGGCAAGAAGTAAAAGTAACTTCCGATAGTTCTGCAATCACTGTTTTAGATTCCCCTTTTAAATTAAAGGCTCATCCCAAAAAAAGTGACAGGCTTATTGGCACTTTTCGTGTTAGAGGAGAAGCAGTAAAAGACAGTGTTTATATTGAGACAAGCTGTCCTGGCTTACCTCCTGTTGGGGCAGTAGTTCAAGTAGTTGAAAGCAGAGTTGAAGACCATATTTTTGCTTCTCCATTAGAGTTTGAGCATAAATCTTATCATGTAAAAGAAGGCAGCACAAAAAGACTTAAACTTTTTGCAAAATGCCCTGAGCTGGTAAATCAGGAAACTGAAATTCATGTGATATCATCGGACAGTGCAAGCGTTCCTGTAATTGGACGTTGCCATGTAGTTCCTGTGCCGGGAACAAATTATGCTGTTGGCGACGTAACCATTCGAGGAAGACGTTTAATAAAAGAGGCTGTGACAATAACAGCTTCAATAAATGGCGATAAAGCGACGACACAAGTAAAAGTAACTCAAAAAGAAGATAAAGGAATTAAGATCGAATTTGATTTTAGAAATGAAGATTTCGGTGTTCGTTCTTTGTGGGCTGAACGTGAAGGGAAACCTAACTTATTATTAATTTCTGTGAAACATGATTCAGTAAAGCGATATTTAGAATATAATCCGGAGAATGGGAAATGGGTTCCCGACAATTCTCTTCCTTTTAGAGTACTCCTTGCTGAGATAATAACTGAAAGCATATGTAGAAAAGCATTAACATTAGAGGCTAAAGCAAGGGCATGGGAATTTAAATTTGCTGATTTAAAGGATGACCATATAATTGCAGACTCTGTTTTATACCAGCTACAAAAAAGAGTTTGTAATTTTTTTGCAATTGCTCACAGTATTATGTTTGAAGTTTGAAAAATGTAGGGCGGAAAATTGATGTAATTGTGAGAAGATTTTAAAAGCTCAACACCCTTTTGCCGAGCATTCTTGGGATATTTAATTGAGAAATTGTAGGTTGTCTTGAGTAATTTTTAGACTAAGAGAACAGCTAAGTGATAAAATACCACAAATTAGAGGTTAAAATTCCAATATCAGCGGATGATATTATTGAAGCAGTGAAAAAGATGAAAAAACGTGACAGGGAAGCTTTTATAGAAGACTTAATTGCAATGACTTCTTCTGATTATTTAGAAAGCATTAAGGAGGCGAGAGCAGATTATAGAGCAGGCAAAACAAAATCTCACAAAGAGATTTTTAGTGAATGAATTATAATCTTGTCTATACCCGCAGGTGAAACGACATGAGTTTATCTAAGAATATGAAAAAACGGTTGATAGAACTTATTATTGAAAAGGCGTTTAAGTACAGTAAAGAGCCTGTTTTTAAGCTTGTATCAGGCAGGATGAGCAACTATTATTTCAACTGCAAGGCTGTAACCCTCCACCCTGAGGGCATGTATCTCATAGGGAATCTTATATTTGATCTGATAAAAGATATGGATATAAAAGGAATTGGAGGACTTACACTCGGTGCTGACCCGATAGCATCTGCTGCAGCCTATACATCGTATCTAAAAGGGAAACCTGTAGAGGCATTTGTAGTCCGTAAAACACCAAAGTCCCACGGAACAATGCAGTGGATCGAGGGAAATGTAAAGAAAGGCGACAGGGTAGTGATTGTTGATGATGTTATCACAACCGGCAAATCTACCATTGAGGCAATTAACAGGGCGAAAGAAGAAGGACTTGAAATAGTGAAAGTAATCGCTCTTATAGACAGACAGGAGGGCGGCCGGGAAGCTGTAGAAACATTAGGTTATAAACTCGATTCAATTATCACAAGAGATGAAGTGCTGGAGCTTTATCGTCGTGGTTGAGAATGAGCACAAATACCTTATACTGCTTTAAAAATTAAGATCTAATCTATTAGACGACAGGTACACCGTTAACTGCTTCATCTAATCCGCAGGTGTGATCGTCTGACTTGTTACACAGTACATACTAATAAACATCTTCAATCTGTTATGATATACTCTCATAAAAATTAATCAGGTATGGAATGTTAACAGATTTAACTGTCGAAACATTTTTGATGTTAAGGAACAAATTTTTTGATGAAAAAGGGAATCCGGTGTCCTTCCCTTTACGCGACAAAAGGAATACACAGGATGACCCGCTTGATGAGTATATAAGTGAGATTCTAAAAAGGGATTTGCCAAATAATTCAAGCTGCATAAAGGCGCCAGGGCCTCTTATAACTCCTGATCTTGTGGTTCTTCGTTCTGAAATTTGCAAAGGTTCCACGCCACAACAGCTTCGAGACGATCTGTCGAGAATAATCGCTGTCGAGGTTAAGAAACTGGAACGGTCTAAAAGAGGAATGATTGCGCGAGAGTCGGGGCTGGATTATAACACTACACCCCCATGCGGGACTGTTCGCATCTACGATTCAGCCAATCGACCTCTAAGCATACGATGCTTTTATCTTTTCATCTGCCAGGAGCCTGATATGAACAGAAAAGGCTATTTCAAATTGACAGCACTCGTGCTTTGTGATGGCAATGTATTGAATCAGGACTTCGATTTCTATCTGTCTATTGTCGGTGAAAGGACAAAACAGATCGGATTGGGAACGTATAAAGATGGCTTTAATCGGCAGCGGCCCATGCTGGTATTCGCCAACCCGTTAGGCGCTAAAGAGATGGATCGTCATATCACTCTTATTCATCCTGATAAAAGTCTTCGTGAACGCTATAAAAACCTGTCGCTATCAAATATTATGCGACGCTCCATATCAGAAGGTATTTTTAATGAATTTTATTGCTACCGATTTGATAAAGATATCCCAACGGATTGGAAAGTATCCACATTAGTTGACCCTTTTCCGGTTCCTGAACGTGAAACAAAGACTCAACCCCGCGGGAAATTCAGGCTCGACTTCAGGCTGCCGGAATAGAAGAGAAATTAGAAGATTGATGTTTGGACACTGAGATATCTGGCATCCGTCATATCTTGCTGCTTGTATAACATATCAATATCATCTTCAATCTGGTGCTCAAAATCGGTCAACAATATCTTCATCAATTTCAACTCCTTAATCTGAGATGTTCGGCTCACTATCTGCCCCATAAGAACAACACGTATGTCATTCCTGCTTAGATGCCTTCCCGCTTTATTAAAACGGATAATCCGGCCTTTTGCAGCATCCTTAGCATTGTTCCAGAGATCTATTTCTATAGAGTCCTTCAATTGCCACTCGCTTCGCTTGCGGCATACCAAAATAATATCCAAATCAATAGGCTCTTTTGCCTGCTGTTTTGGAGCGGCTACCGACATTTCCGCCTTAACGGGATGACTAATAGTCAGAACAAAGCCGCTTTCCACAATGGCTTCTAAAACAGATATCCAGCCCTCATGCCTTGAATGGTGATAAGTAAAGATCAGGAGTCCTTCGGGTCTTAAAATTCTGTTACATTCTTTGAATACGCTGGATAGATTACTTGAGAATATTTCAGGGTCTATGTGTTGTACTTCACCCGCTGTTCTTGTAGTTGACGCTCTAAAAATACCTCTGTCTCCTAAAATATGTCTAATCCATACATAAAAGAAGTCGGCCAATTCAGAATAATGGACATTGTCAAAAAATGGAGGGTCTGTTACCACAAGGTCTACGCTGTTATCAGGAAGGTCAGTAAAAGAAGAATCACCACATGACAGATAAGCATCCATATTCTTTTCATCAAATTCTTTAAATGATTTTGCAATAGATGTACCCAATGAACGGCTTAAACCGAAGACCTTACTTCCGGTCAATTTTCTGTCTATCCTTTCTACTCTTAGATCAAACGGATTTTGACGGTAATCGAGCGCCCTGAGAAGTCTGCTCCGGAATAATGTCGAGAAAGAGCCGGAACTTTTGGGTGTTCCCCACAGGTTAGCCTCCAGAGGAGTTCTCTCAGGTTTTAAGATATGATGTGAAAACATATGCCTTACCGCACCGGTTCCTTCCCCTTTAAATGAGGCGAACATGTTGTTGAACTCTAAACAACCAGAGAAGAGACAGGCAAATAATGAGCGCATCGAGTCGTCTTTTATTTCCTTTATCCTTTCAGCGAGGATAGACAGGCAAAGAAGTTGTCTGTCATTGAACATTTGATACCAGTATTTGTAGTTATAGTTCAAAATCTGGTTTGTATTATTGCCCGGCTCTATTGAGACAAGCGGATAGTGATTCTTCCTTCTGGCTAATTCCTTTGACGCCTTTGAATAGAGGGCTTCGTCAAACATATCGATTGCCTGATAATCTTTTGTCTCATCATCCTTCAGAACAAGCTTTGCAAACATCCTGTGTGAAGGAGGTTCCCCTGATATCTTTACTGTCTTTGCTATGGAAAATCTTTCTGAACAATGAGGGCATACGGCATTAGCGCCGTTAGCAGGGCCATCCTGTGGATTAAATAACTTTTTACAGTGCTTGCACCTCAGATTTTCTGAATCATACCTGCAGGTGTTTATCTGTCCGCAGTAAGGACATATTGCCTTTGCTTCAGGGTTTTTCAATGGATAAGCATGACGTGAGAAAATATGGGATGAAAAAAGATCCACAGTCTTCTGACATTTCGGACACGGGATTGTCTTTACCCAGAAATAATACAGGACATCATGTATTTGGTTGTGTGCATCCCTTGTTTTATAGTATTGTTTCAAATTTTCAGAAACATCGTTCTCAATCTCTGTGAATGTTTTCAGAACTTGTTCTTTTGAATAGTCATTCAGGGCGTTCTTAACCATAAAATATGAGACAGGATTTATGTCTCTTCCAATGACTCTGCATCCTAATTTCAATGCCTCTCCTATTGTTGTCCCGCTGCCCATAAATGGGTCAAAAACAGTCATGCCTGTCAGACGGACAGGCTGATAGAACATCTCTTTGATGTTAGATCCTTTAGGCGCCGCAGCGCTTATCAGTATACTCCTGAATACCGAGCCCAGCCTCTGAGCCCACCATTTATGCACATGATAGATCGGCCGGTTTACTTCTTTCCTGTAGCTTTCCAATTCAGCTATGTCGCTTATGAATTCAAATGGGAATCCATCTTCTATTGTTCTATCACCAGATGATATAAGAGTCCTGCCATACGAAACTGATGGTTCAGCAACACAATCAGCAGGCGACATCTTTATTCTTTTCGCTATTTCCCCAGGATTTTTGTAAACCTCTTTCATCAATGAATCGGGTATCCGTCCTGCAAGAAGGAACAATTCATCTCTGTTATAATTTAGGACATCCGCAAGTCTGCTGATTAATCCGTCAGAGGGAGGGACCTTTTCTGCTTCGACCCTGGAAAGATAGGCTCTGTCGATCTTAAGTCGAGCGGATAAAGATTTAAGAGAAATTCCAAGTGAATTACGCAATTCTTTTATTCGCTGCCCGAAAGTCATAAAATAAATATATAGGCATATGATAAATTTGTCAACCCTTTTAGGGGAAGTTTGATGGTGGAGAAAAGGTAGCTTTTATAAACATTTTTTACCTTGACATCGCACTATATGGAAAGTGTATTATGTTTAGATTTGTGAACATATGTTTATATTCTAAAACATTGAAGAACAGTTGAGTTTATGAGAGTGCACAACCCTTTAGATAAGATTTTAAGCAAAGAGACGAAGGTTAAAATCTTGCGTTTTCTTTGCAAAACAGAGGCAGAGTGGAGCGGGCGTCAAATAGCTAAAGAAATAAAAGTGAGTCCTGCTGCCTGCCATAAGGCTCTTCGAGAGCTTAATAATGAAGGGGCACTCTTACTCAGAGGCATTGAAAAGAGCAATCTTTACTCTTTAAATAAAGAGAACCTTATTGTTTCAGACCTGCTTAAACCTCTATATGAAAGAGAAAGCAAAATCCCTGACGAGATATATGAGGGTATAGTAAGAAATATCTCCTCTCTTGTAATAAAGGATATAGTTTCTATAGCAGTTTTTGGAAGTGTAAAGAAAAGAAAAGAACGACCTACAAGCGACATAGACCTTTTAGTATTAGTAAAGAATTCAGAAAACAAAGGAGAAGTCGAGGAAGACTTTGGTAAGGTAAATGAGAAGAGTATAAGCAGATTTGGTAATACAGTCTCTCCCTATATCCAGACTGTCGAAGAGTTTAATTTAAAATACAAAAAGGGACTCTCCTTGATAAAGAATATACTGAAATCTCATAGATTGCTATTTGACACGCCCTTGGAGGAATTATTGTAAATGGCAGCCAAGAAGATTAAAACAAAAGTAATAGAAAGAAGTGAATATTAAACCTACCTTTGCTGGTGTGCTTGCAGATTTTGACACAATATTTGATGCAAACTCAAGGAAGATCACTATCTTTGGCGGTAGACTCAGGACAGCATCACCGAGTGAATTTGTGGTATCAGGAATAATAGCTTTTGTAGCCTTTGTAATCCTCGGATTGTTCAGCCTCTACACTTCAAGAAGGGAGTGAAAGGCTCTACATGAGCAGCGTATTGTGGATAAGCAAGAATTTTATGAGCACAGGTTTAAGGTTATTTGAGGGGAAATTGTTTTTCCTGAAATATTTCAATTAAAGCCATATAAAGATTTCACATAGATAGCAGTTGTAGATAGTCAACACATTTGACCCCTTTTCTGCAAATAAAATTGACCCCCCTCGTAATATACCCTTTTAGATACTTTTAGTGCTCTAAAAGGTGTAAGTGTTTTATGTG
>Ga0100380_10002119_pt1 | contig 21471 bp, 16 predicted proteins | sample CryGeymeta201504_FD_80417 | JGI IMG/M metagenome (GOLD analysis project Ga0100380, IMG submission 80417) | Groundwater microbial communities from Crystal Geyser aquifers in Utah, USA - Crystal Geyser metaG 2015-04 | ecosystem: Environmental > Aquatic > Deep subsurface > Groundwater | place... | reverse complement strand
CAGGCAGGCGGCGGGGCAGACAACCACAATGGTGCACCCATTTGGGGTGACAGTCGATCTTGTTTGCCGCAACGTTTATAGAGTCACATACAGTAGATACTTCCTAATTATTTTTGAACTACTTAATACTACGTAGCTAGTAGTGTTTGGAATAAGAATATTTTAATACCTGGTACTAATGAGGTTGTAGGTAGAGCTAGACTATTACTGGAGTATTATTTATTTTAGATGATAATAATTTTTTGCTCATGATGGTTTTGGATTTTGGATTCCGATGAAATCCATCAACAAATGCACGACACAACGTCCGAAAACGCACTTTTGAATGCCAGCTGCCATTCGTTCTTCCGACCTTCTGCCCGTCGAACACCAAACAAGCCAATGAAAAATAATACATAATAATAATTAATAGTGATGTTAACGGAATTCCTCTTCTCTGCCGTGCTGCAGCCACCTTGAGTACGTACTCAATTTTTTTGCTGTGACAGATTTTTAATTAAATACAGTATTTATAATACGTAGAGCATTATTACTACTAGTAGTAATAATATTATATTACTAGTCTATTATTTGCTAATTATTTTTGTAGCTCTACTACGTACTCAGTCCCCATCAATTCTTTTCGAAAAGATCATTATTTTTTATTTTTTACTTTATCATTATTGTAAATAATTTTTTCTTTGGGAAAATACACAAAACAAGAAGAATAATGAGGTTTCATACGACGGCGTGCATGGCGTTCAGTTATTCTTTGGTGGTGGTGGTGTTGGTGGTGGTAATGACACTGGGTATGAATGCTATTATTGTTGTTGAAGCCTTCCAATCGCCCGCAACTTTTCTCGGCAGACCGAGAAGGAACATCATTGCTATGAAATACTCCTCTTCCTCGTATTTTGATGGTGGAGATAATATTTATGGAGTTCGATGGAACGAACCAGGTGGAAGGTTTTCGCAACCGTCTCCTGCATCATCATCATCATCATCATCATCAACATCCGTGTCTTCTTCTCCACCACTGGATTTGAACAGTCCATATTACAAGGCAGCTTTGGCTCGTGTCGTTGTTGCAGCAGCAGCAGCAGCAGCAGCAGCGTATAATCACCATCCTTCGGGAATTTTGGATGTTCGTCAAGTTGTGGATGTTTTTGTGATGCTGGTAGATGACCAACACATGGAATTACAAGCAACTATTTGCAACGAACCCGAGTATTGTGATATTGTCAATGTTCCCGTCGTTTTTCCTCGTCCATGCTCTGGTACTAACAACAGCAACAGCAATAGCAACAACAATAGCAATCAACATGATAATTTTGGAGCGAGCAGCAACAATGATGATGTTGAGGAATGTCTCTTGGAAAATCTCGAACATTTGGATTTCGAAGCGGATCAAATGCTGCAACAAGCCGAATGGGAAGCCTTGAACAATAATCATCAGCAACAGTACCAGTCGTACGAACAGGTTGTTCCTGTGGATAATGGTGCCAAATATCCACAATCTCGTCCTAATAACAATGATATTCATCATTACGACCAACAACACCGGCAACAGAGACAGCAGCAACCTCTTGGTCCTGATGGAATGGGCTTCCCAGGTGCTGCTGCTGCTGCTGCCGCTGCTGTGAATGGTCCTCCTCCGGTTCTTCCTACGTGGTGGATTCAACCACAGACATGGGAAATGGCGGACGAATGTACCAAACTGTTGCAGTGGCTCAACAAGGAAAAATTTCAAAAAGAATTGCAAGCCATGGTAACCTTTCGTCTCGGAATGGAACATCGACGAAACAACAACATCGACAATAGCGTTGTTGTGGTTGACCGAGCGATGATTCGTGCGGTTGGACCTGGAGGTTTTGTAGCACAAGCCAATGTCAGACAAGGACTATCGGAACAACAATCTCAACTGCATTCATCGCAACAACAACAACAACAACAACAACGGCAATTGAATAGCAACAACAATTACAATTACAATTACAATCAAATGGAGGTTCCTATTTCGTTTCCAGAACCTGCTAGATCAGCCGAACATTTACGTGATCTCGTTATGCAGGCTTTGGATTTTGCTGGAGGGTTTCAAAAAAAATAATGACAATCGCGGGAACGACGGCGGCGGAAGCACTACTACTACTACTACCACCACCACCAACAACAACAACCAGAATCATTCCACTACTACCAGTGATGGATATGCAAATGAAAGTGGGACAGCAGTTGCTCCTTAGTAGAATCTACTAGTAGTCTAGACTAGCCATATATAATTCGAGAAGGTTCTGGACGTGTGGACCACACGCTCATTATAATGCTGCGTGTTCGTACCATTCGTTTGGACGGTACCGCAGATGAGTGCCGAGAGAGAAAGAGGAGAGCAGACACACAATAGTACTATTATTTATAAACTTCTAAATAAAAAGCTACTGCTCTACAGGACGAATCTGGACTACCTATTTACTCGTATGAATTGTGAATTCGTAAACGAAACAGATTGATGTGGTGTAAGGTTCCCCTGCTTGTTGGATGTACACTATGATGTATTAGCTAGTACAGTAGTAGTTTACTACGATAATAGTACGTAGTAGTAGCGTAGTCTAGTAGTACTACTAGAGTAGTAGTCTAGCTAGTAGTCTAAAAAAAAAAGTGAATGTCTAATTTAGTCTAGCTAGTACTAGTAGTCTAGTTTACTACTAGTAGCTACTACTAGTAGACCAGTGCTGGACTGGTATTTTAAACTGTAGAACTCGCCGTTCATCACCCAAACCCTTTTTCATTGTTTTGTCTCCTTACACACACTTCTTGGCGATATTATTTTTACTTAGGTTGTGTACTGGTAGCTAGTACTTATTAGACCCTACTACTAGTAGTCAATCATCGCACGACGATTCCATTCCGAATTACTGTACACAGCAGTAGAATAGTACTGTAGTAGGGTCTAGCTAGTCGCTCTAGCTACTGTAGTAGTAGCTAGGAGCAGTAGACTAGACTTATCCTTGAAGTGTTTTTACGTTTGAAACTTTTTACGTTTGAACCGTTATTCCATTCTGAGAACCAACGAAAGGAGAATGAACACAAGAAGGACTCTTAACATAGTTTTCCATTTTGTTTTCCAAACCGTACTAACATTCCTTCCGTTGGTCCTACCAACTATTGACGACTCTAGTAGTACTCAAGTAGCTAGTTCGATTACCATGGATCATCATCATGATCATTATCATGATCATTATCATGATCAGCAGCAGCAGCAGCAGCAGCAGCAGCAGCGACAGCAACATCAAGAAGAACAAGAACGACAAACGCACTATCAATTCTTGGAATTAGAACCAACGACAGCAACTACCTTACAGGACATTAAGAAGGCTTATCGTCGTTTGGCATTACAGTATCATCCTGATCGGAATCCAATATAGACAAACGAGACGAAGCTACCGTACAATTTCGAAAAAGTCAATGAAGCCTACGTAAGTGTTGAGTCGTTCCGAACAGCGTGAACTGCACGATCAAGAATTACTACATCATGGTGGCAACACTAGCAGCAGTATACCGCAACAACAACCACAACAACAACAACATCTATCACAACAACATGGACAATTTAATGACTTGTTTCAGAATGATCCATTTTTTGCCGAAGCCTTTCAAGACATGGATGATTTGTTTGCCAAAACGTTTCAAGAAAAACAACAGCAACAGCAGCAGCAGCAATCTTCTGCCACGAAAACAAAATCATCATCGTGGGGTCAATGGATTGCGAATTGTTTCGGAATTGATTTTCAAATATCGACGGCCAGTACGACCATGGAACGAAATAGTGCAGGTGGTCGAATCTATCATGCTCAACATACGAGATCGCATTACTATGGACGTGCACAAAATCAAAATCAACAAATCAACATGATACTCGTAAATCGATTCGAACCAGCATGGTTCAACCAAATAATAATAATACTGCTGCTGGTGGTGGTGGTGGTCAACAAATTACTGTACGATCCTTGGAACGGAATGGTAATACGATTGAAGAATGGTATCAGGATAATACTGTTCTTACAAAACGATTTATAAATGGTGTACCGGAATCAAAATACAACAATAACAACAATAACAACCTTCTCTGAAAAAAAACATATTAAATAATGGTGGTGATAAGTCACACAGACACACACACACACACACATGTTGTTGGTGTTTTTTTGTTTTGTTTGTTTTTTGGAAGAGGCAGTCGACAAAATAATAGTAAAAAAGCATTGACTACTGGAATAAAATACCAATACACTTTTACTCTTTTCATGACTCCATGTCAGGGATCTGGAGGGTTTACTAAAATAATAAAAGTACGAAAGCGTTACTTGTTTGGTTTTTTGGGGTGCGTCTCACTTTATGATATGATTCCAAATTTTTGTAATATTTGATCTGCTGCAATACGGTACAATTGAGATTTTGTATCATTCATTGGCGACTCTTGTTGTTCTTCTTGTCGTGGTTGTTCTTCTTGTTGCGATTCTTCTTCTTGTTGTTGCTGTTGTTGTTGTTGTTGTGTCAATGATTGCAAGACCATTTGGGTCGCATTTTTGAGTGTTTGTTGACGCCATGTTTCAAACGATGGAATTTCAATACTATCATGTCGTGTTTTGTTGTTGTTGTTGTTGTTATGGTCTGCACACGTACTTCTATTATTCTGTTTTGTCTTTTTGGAAGTCAAGGGTTTGCTATCGTCGTCATCGTCGTCGTTGTTGTCGTCGCCATTGGTCGTCAATGTTGCAGATGATGTTAATGGTCGTTTCTTGTCACGTTTATCATACTTTTGGATATTGTTGTCAGCACCTATTGTTGTCGTTGGTAATGTTGTTGGTGGTGGTGATGATGATGATGATGATGATGCCGTATTCTTTTTCTTTTTGGTCCTGCTTTGTTTGGTTTTGCTCTTGTCAACGACTGCTTCATCTTGTTGTTGTTCTTGTTGCTGCTGCTGTTGGTGTTGTTTTTCCTTGCTATTGGTTTCTTTGACTTGATCCATTTGCTGCAATAGCGTTTCAACGTGCTGTACTACTTGCCTAAAATTATTTTCCGTCATTTCTGGACAAGCATTTATAATATCCTGTAATTCCAAAATTCGATATGGATCATTAGGACTGCCATTCTCTTCCAGTTCTTGTTGTTGTTGTTGTTGTCGCCTTTGATCATCGCGTCCAGAAGCATGGTTTGGCTGTTGCTGCTGCTTTTTCCTTTTTTTATTCAAACATCTGTTCTCATGATGACGGGTATTACTACCTTTCTTCTTCATCATTGCCAACCTCGGTTTACTGTTTTTTGGTTGCGATGCGGATCCTGCTGCTGCTGCTACTGTTACCCAGTACAAACATGCCACACGATATTCCAATCCAAATCGTACCATATCGTGCAAATTGCCCTGTTTTTCAACACCCGATTGATGTGTGCGTACAAACTGTTGCAATGCGTTCCAAAGATCGTAGGCCTGAAGTGCCACTCCGTGCGGATCATCCAACAAAAAATTCAATCGTATCGTTAAGCGATGTAGTAGTAAAATATTGTTGTTGTTATTCTCGTCTGTACTTGTGACTGTTGCATTGTTGTTGTTGTTGTTCTTGTTGTTGTTGTTGTTGTTGGTGGTGGTGGTGGTAATAGCCATTGGTTGTGTATCTCCTTTCTTTGCTGCCGCTAACAATTCCTCCGTTTGCGCTTTACCAGTAGCAGTAGTAGTAGTAGAAGTAGCAGTAGTAGTAGCAGCAGCAGTAGCAGCAGAAGATGATTGAAACAAGTAATTACCAATGATTCGATGAAGTTTATCATAGTGATTCATATGTGCTTTTGATGCCTTCCAACCCAAACCTTTCGTTAGCAACATTTTTGGATCTAATCGGATGCCACATTGTTGCCGTACAACGTATTCCAGTATACAAATCGTACGAAATTCCACCGTATCCAACCGCGATGGTGATACCAGTGCCGTCATGGTTTTTATGGGTGCCTTTTGATTTAATAATCGCAATTGTTCTTGTGTCTTCACAACAAGAACCGTTGTTTGTGTTTGTAGTTCTTTTGGAATGGATGGAAACAATCGTTGGTTTACAAGTACTTCCACGACATCCTGTTGAACGTATCCAGTACTGCCAGTACCAGTACCAGTACTGCCAGTACCAGTACTGCCAGTACCAGTACCAGTACCAGTGCCAGTACTGCCAGTACTGCCAGTACTGCCACGACGACGACTTCTGGATGTGTTGTTGGCTACTCCTACTGGCTTCATGGTGGTTTGCTGTTCTACTTTAATTCAACAGTATACGAGTACTTAAAAAGTACTTGACGTTTGTTTTTTCTTTGACCAACCAACAACAGAAACAAATATTCTTCGTTGACCTTTTTTTACTCGAGTAATAATAATATTATGGTACTCTACCTGGTAAACAAATCCATAATGGCTGATGGTGATAACTGGAAAAAGCGTACTGTAGTACAAGTAGTACCCGTATCCTGCATTGGTTTGAAAACGAAAACAACATTCACCCGGACTAATAATAATAATGTACTAATAATGTACTATTTGAATGGAGCTTTCTGGGGACATAGAGCGTCTACATAGCGTCAGTCGAGTATGTGCTGGCCACAATATCCTCTCGATAAAAAAAAATAATAGAGTGCCTCTTTTTGCTTCCAAGGAACCTTCTTCATCATCGCAACACCAAGAACAAAAAAATTAGAAAATAAAAATAATAGAGTTATTAATCATCACATTTTGGTTGGGAGCTTCGGTTGGAAAAATCTTTCATCGCGCAGCCCTTTTTTTTTTCTTTTAATTATTTTTTCTGTTCCTACCTACCTCTCTCTCCTCTTTTTTTATTTATTATTTTATTGATCGCTACTAGCTAGTAGTAGTTAGATTTGGTTAGACCCGTACCAAACAGTGTACTGTATCACAATGTTTGTTTTGTACTCGCCTTCATAAAACGTACTACAGTACTTCTTTTTATAACCACTTTTTGAGTTATACTACGGTTGGTACGTTGGGTACTGGTACTCGTACTTGATATCAACAAAAAAGAGTAGCAACAACAGAATCCTATTTTCGAAACAGGAGGGAGCAAGCAAGCAAGCAAACAATAGCAAGCAAGCAACAATAGCAAGCAACAATAGCAAGCAAGCAACAATAGCAAACAATGATGACGCAACAACAACCAAGAAGCCGTTCTGTCAAAGAACTTCTGTTTCTTTTTTGGATGCTGGTGCTGCTGTTCACCGTTTCCGTTACGGTAAATGTAGAAGCTTCGTCGCTTCTTCGACAAGGACGCGAACAGCAGCAGCAACAACAACAACAACAACAACAACAACAAGAAGAACAACAACAACAACAAGAAGAACAAGAAGAAGAACGACGACGACGCACAGAACAAGAACAACAAGATCAAATCTACCAATGGTCCAAAGGATATGGTGGTGTACAGAATATTATTGGTGGTACAGATGCTTTTGATCGTGAATTTTCGTACTATGTTCGTTTCGATACGACCACAAGAATGAACCAGAAGAATATTTGCGGTGGGACATTGATTTCGCCGACCCGAGTGTTAACATCGGCACAATGCGTTGCAACGACCAATCCACCCAGAACCGTATTTGTTGGCGGGAATCGAGATAAAACGAATCCAGGACAAGAAGTATCTGTTATTGGTTATTCGATCCATCCGGGATACCAGATCAATGACAATAATGGGGACTTTAAAAATGATGTCGCTGTACTGTTGCTGGCACGACGAATGAATTTTCCAACCGTGACACTAAATACAAATATTACGTTGCCCAAAACAGACGAATCGGTTGTAACGATTGGATTTGGAATTACCGGCAGTAGTACCGATGGTACGAATACCATGTCGGATATTTTGCAAAAACTGGTTGATCCAGACTACAAGGTTGTGAACAGTACGGATTGTAAGGAGGCATGGGGAAACAACATTGATCGAGGAAATAATGTTATTTGTGTACAACCTACAGCGGACCTAGGAGTACGTTCATTGTTATTTGCTTTTTGTTACTGTTTGGTTGCTATTGTCTTTTTGTTTTGTTTTTTGGCTTGTCGTCTTATTACACATTGTTCTGTTTTCTGACACTCCCACAAAAAACTACCCTAATCTTTATAAATGTATCTACATATGTATATGTATATATATTATTCTTTTTTTACGACAGACTTGTACTGGTGATGAGGGTGGTCCACTTGTTGATGCATCCGATTACAGTATTCAGTACGGTATTGTTTCGGGGGGTGATATTTGTCCCAGGAACGACAACAACGGCAAACCAGATGTCTTTACATCTGTGGCAGCCTACATTGATTGGATTGACGAACAATTTACGGGTCCATTCTCGTACCGGTACCATTTGTGGTGCTTTCAAACACGATCCTTTACGACATCAGCCCTCGAATATGTGCAACTAGGACTACTAGGACTCGGACAGTAAACTAGGGTACTAAAGTAGAGTACTACACTACTGTGAAGTACTCTACTGTAGTCAATCACAATCACAATCAAAATGTTTCATAATATTGTTTTCTCGTAATCGAGAACATACAGTACTGTCATCTCATGAGAGGAAAAATCAAAAGTAATAAAAAAACACGGTACAGTACTCATTACTAGTAATTTATAGTATTAATGGAAAAGCACACACAAAAGCGACACATATTTAATGATGACACATTACAGGTCGTTTTGATGTTTTGTACTGCTGCAGTATTCATCGTTGTGAGAGTGATTTTAAGCTTTTTTAAAACCTTGCAGCAGCTTTTTCTTTCCTTTTCCTTTATCCTTCTCCTTTAGAGAGACCGATGTAGCTTCAGTTGTTGTTGTTTTTGTCGTCGTCGTGAGCGATTCATACAATGACGATAACTTAAAGCAGCAACCAGAACAATCACAAGACTGACTATTCGGAGCACCAACAGTAATATTGTACTATCAGCTTCTCGTCCAATCAACAAGTTGGGTTGAATCCCAATGGTAAGATTTCTGCGGTTGACTTGTTGTTGTTGCTGTTGCTGTTGCTGTTGCTGTTGCTGTTCTTGCTGTTGTGACATGGCCAACAGGCACTGTTGAAAAATGACATGTTCACAAGCATCGCCACTTTTCGTACCATCGATGGTATACTTGGGAGAAATGTTCCATACCTCTCCTCCGACGTCTTCCTCTTCCTTCCTATCATGGTTGTTGGCTTTGTCAAAAGTCGTACGTGTACTACTAGTACGTGAACTCGAATGTACGCGCAATCGAATGTTGTGCCTGTCGTAATCACAATCGGGAGATGACCACGTGACAAAATCGTAAACCGTCAGTCCACCAAAACAGGATTGCATTGGCCATAACAATGGCAATTGTTGTTGTTGTTGTTCCATCATCGAAGACGGACGTTTCTTCGCAGCAATACTACTACTACTGGAAGTAACAATAATATCATGAAAGAGAACGGATTGTGACAAGAACAAAATATGCCACCATTTTTGCACGTGTTCTGTGTAATACCACACTCCAGTAGCATCAATAGAAGCAAAGGTATCGTAATAAAAATAAAACGTACCCAGTACAGGTAATGTCCATCGTTCGTACCCATTGGCACAAATAACATATCCACTGTCGTTGTTGTTGTTGTTATCATTGATGTTGTGTGTATTATCACTCCGTGTTCTTGGAGAGGAAGAAGAAGCTGTTTCGAGAGCTTGGACTACGGTCGCCAGTGGAGGAAATTGTAAAATATCGGCATCAAAATTAAGAACAGCATTGTACGCACTGTCATTGTCATTGTTATTAGTAGCAGTACTAGTAGTAGTACTGACGTTCTGTAGTATTATTTGTTGTCGTTGCAATGATCGTAGACTGGCCAATCGTTCGAATCGATTCATTTCTGGGAACCGATGTTTCCAGTACACTGTTCCCTGATCACTTTGTTCCAAAAGATCTGATTCGCGTATCAGGTATGTACGATGACAATCTGTAAGACGAGATTGCAATTGTTGAAGTTCGGTACTGTCGGCTTGTTGATAAACAATATGAACATCTACCCAACCTGACATCGTCTTCTTGGTCGTTGTTGTTGTTGTTGTTTCTTGTGAACGTTCTTGATACAGCGCACACAACTGCTGCAAAGAAGCAAGGACACGTTCATGTTCCACAAGCTCGTTCAATGACTGTATCAATCCAACCACAAGGATTCTCCTTCTTTCTGTTGATATTATTTTTGTTTCCTCCAGCAAAGGAGCTTGTGGCAATGATGATTGCATTACCATTATTTCTTTTAGTGCAGTATCGGTCGATGTGACCTGTTTTCGAAACCTTGCATACCCCCTCCTACATCCTATCCAAATCATCGTGAAGATCACTGCTGCTGTTACTATTGATGATGCTATTATTATGAATTGCAGCCAGTGGATTCTTCTGCTGGTGGATGATGATAGGAAGACACGCTCTTTCTGCTGCTGCTGCTGCTGCTGCTGTTTCTGCCGAAAGGATGTCCAACGAGAGTAAGGTCGTTTTATGGATTTAGAAAGAGGTTCTTTCATCGTGTGTTATTTGGATCCAAAGATACAACATACAACCTATACGTAGAGACTCAGTAATAGCTCTAGCTAGCCTACTCTCTACCAGTAGCTACTACTAGCTAGCAACAGTAGCAAACGAATTTGGATTCATACATGATTCAATTCCACCGAATAATAATGTTGAAGCACCTTACTTCCTCCTCTTTGTCTGCAATCGATGGAAAGATTATTTAATTATTATTATTAGTGTGTATTATTGATTATTTATTTATTTTCACCTCCTCCTGCCACCACTGGCGTTGTGCCTTTTGTTTGGCTCAAATATTTGAGAAAGTGAGCGACCTTTCAGTGTTACAAACACTACTAATCGGGATACTGCGGAATGGCCCGTTAGAAGAAAAAAACTGTAATATTATTATTACAAGATTTTCCAAACAATGAAAGAGAGGATACGAGTACTAGACTACTACTTTTAGTACTACTACCATACTAGAGCTGTCTACTAGTAGTGGAGTAGAGCTCCATTAGTTCTCTACAATACAAAGATAATAACAAAATAATATAATATTATAATACTCTAGAAACAATGAAAGCACTAATTTGCTTTTTGTTAATATACAAACATAACGTATTCCCTGACAGGTCTCTAGTAACTTAGCAAAGCTGGGCTAAACTAAACTTTTTACACTGTCATCAAATCCTTCACATACTTTCGCAGGGCCATATCGACCTGCATCTTTGGATTGCACACAGGTGCCAGGTCTCCCTTTTTCATGGTGCTGGCAAAGTGGTTCACATCACGATGTTCGGCTTCGTCAGCCCGAATGGCATACATGAGTTCCAAGACGGTACCATTTTCGCCCAAGTGCCAGTACGATCGTCCAATCTCGGGCGCGAGCTCGGTACGCCACGCAGCTAGTTCAGAACCCTCGGGTGCCGTTTCAATGGCGTCAATAATCTTGGTGTAGGTGGAACATGCCTCTTCTTCAACGTAGCCAACAAACGAGTGGCAGAATCTGGGAGAAATAATGTAGGCAATCGAATAGAAAGCTCCAAAGCCCACTTGTCCACCCAATACGGCTGCGCGCATAACAGTGCCAGGGTTCTTCATCTTGATAAATGTAAGCAAATGCATGCGTTCGTTGAGTGCTTCCTCGAGGAGCATGTTCAACATACCACCATCACGTTCCATGGCACGAAGACTTTTGAAGTGACGTAGGACACCAGCAACCATACCAGGGACAGCAGCAATGGTCTCCAAATAAATCACACGATTCATCACGTTGTTCAATTTAATTTCTCCTCTCCATCCGGTAGCGAGGTCAAACAAGTACCGGACAGCCTTGACAGCATTGAAGGAGGCCTTGTCGGTCAAGCCCTTGGGTTCCTTGTGGGTCAGATCGATGGCCAATTGTTCTGGCGTGTAGGCGTGTTTCTTGCTGCCTAAAACGTATTCCGCACCACACGATCCAATGCCAAGCTTCTGTGCAACGGCGTCGCTGCCAGCCTGCTTGGCAACATCTTCCAGAGCTTCGAGGAATTTGTCAAAGGCCACACCTCGACCACTAGTACCAGAGTAGAAGCATTCGGTCACAAGATCAACTTCACTCTCGGTAATGGCATTCGAGTGCATTCGTAGGAGCTTGCGAAATTCTTCTGGTTGCATCATTTTATCCTTATTATCATCGACCTTGTCAAATTCTTGCTTGATGCGATCCAAAATACTTTTGTCCAGTGTAGCAGCAGCAGCAGTAACAGCATCAGCAACTGGTGGTGCCGAAAACATGCGAACTTGTTGTTGAGATGACGGAGTAGGAGAGATCATCATGGTTTGGAAATGTTTGTAATAAGTACAAGGAGCTGCATTGGGGATATTTTGGTATTGCTCACCCATCGCGGCAGATGCAGGGAGAATAGTTCGGGCAACAGATCCCGAGAGGGCAGTGTGGAAGCATCGTTTAGAAATAATATTTGCTGGAATTTTCATGATCATCTTTTTTTTATATTTTGAACGGAGGCGTTTATATTATTATATTATTTTGGATTAAATTTTAAACAACTGGTTAAGCTGAATTTATTTTTTGGAAAGAAACAAATTTGTGACAAATTCGTCTGCTACCAGTGGTACTGTAGTAGCAAAGATTCAATTGCTGATGCACGGAGTTTTCTTTTTCCTTTCCGGGCCAGATTTCAGTTGCTGTCGGGATTTTTTAGTTGCTATGCTGCGTAGCCCACGCGCGAGCTATGCAAAACGAGAACAAAGTTGCATTCCAAATAAATCCATAGGCAGCCAATGGTTCGCATCGAGACAGAGGAGACGCACGTCAGCTTATCCGAATGCGAACTACTGGTAATGACTACGTACCAGGTACTACTGGTAGTCTAGGGTAATTTAGCCGATGAAAAGGCAGAAAGAAAAGCCTGAATAATAATAGGAGTAAGTCATTGTTCGGTGCTCAGCAGTGACCTTTAAAAACAGTAATAAGTACTGATAGGGTCTCTTGTAGCTACAGGTAGTCTACCAGTAGTCGAATCTGGCAGGAAATATTATGATGGGCGGGATGGGAAGTTAGGATTTTTTGTACTACCGTACCTGGTACATATGCCGAAGATTTTTTTACGCAGGAATGTCTGAAAATGTTGGTTTATCGCTGACCCTAATAAATCTTGTCAGTAAAGAAAAATCGAACGATGAAGCGCAGTGCCGATCTTTCAACTCAGGACAAGGACAAACCGTCCACCCTCTTGGTTTTCGTTGAATTACTTTCATGAAAACGACGTCGGAGCCTGACTTTGCTGATTCAAGGAAGCATGATTCTTGGAGTTTGCAGCACAAACGGCGTACTGGAGGCTTCTTCAAGGACGATGGAATGTGCGGTTGTCGTTTCCGTTGGTGGAGATCAGAATGTTTGACCTTTCGCGGCTCCGTCTCTCAGCAAAATCTTTCTTGTCAATGTATCCTAGAGTAATTAGATTGAATTTCCATTATGCTTCATGCAAATTTATATTATTATTTGTGAAGCTATCATATTTTTCTCCTGTTTTGGAAATCGGCCGCTGATTTTGATTGTTTTTTACGCATTGTCACCAAGTGCGGCAACTGAAAGTTGGAAACGTATACAACTCATAGTAGTACGCGTCACTGTTGCCGTCCTTTTTTTCACGTGTCGCACTATGCAGTACCAATGCGATACAGGACACGCGCGACTAGATTGAATAAACAAATAGCTTTAGTGCACAAGCAGAAAGGGTATGGTAGAAGACTGGAAGGACGCACATCATTGACTCGTATGCTGTGGCAGATCGAATGTTAGCAAGTAAGTTGACCAATGCTTTCGCGGACTTCAACAAAATTTAAATAAGGTTTGGAGAGAAATATAGCGATTGGATTTATTGTTGTTTTTGAAAGTGCTGTCTTTGAGCCTTTTCGGAGTGCATGGTGTCTATCGAGATGTTATTGCTGTGGTGGTTGCTGCTGGACCGGTACCAGTTTCTTTTTATGCTTGAGTCTGTGCATCTCTAGTGCTTCTTGCTCTTGAAACTTGGCATTTTGCTCGACTATGGCTCTTTCTTCCTGGCGCTGCATCGCTTCTACATCAATTTCATTCATATAAATGATACTTCCGTCACTAACTCCATAGTACGCAAGTGTGTGCTCGTCATCGTCAAGTTCTGAAGGAAAGGCGTCCAACTGTTGATTTTAGAACAAAATGTGAGATTATGACAAAAATAACAACAACAACAACAAAACGCAACCAGTAATGGTAACGCGAAAAAAAACATTCGAAGCAAGTGCAAGTAGTGTGTGCTTCTATTACCTCGGTACAAAAATGTAGTCGTTGCAAATCTGGGTCCAAACCAAAGGATCTAGCACACATTGCCTTGAGTCGCTTAATGGGCAAAGTACCTGGAAGCCGTCTCACCAACGGTTCTTGGTGACAGCTCGATGCTGCCATGGATTGAATGGAAACATTGATTACTACCAATGCGTTTTTTCGACAACTATCGTGTCCTCCTCCGGAAGACAATGATGACGAAGTTTCCATGGTTGAGGCAATTGCATCCCTGTGTTTTTCCATGAGATGTTCAAAGGCTGGATGATTCTTCAAGAATGCTTGTCGATTTCCTGCACCATCATCTGCTGATAATGATGCCTCTGCTTCTGCTCTTGTTGTTGTTGTTGTTGTTGTTTCATTATCATTAATACAATCGTCGTGTAGGGGTAGCTGTAATAATTGACAAGCGACAGAAGATACGTACCGTCGTTCTGCTTCGGTACGTTCTTTCCGTGTAATGGGTGAGGCATTTAATTTTGTTAAATGTTCCAGTCTCGCAATCGTTATAGCTCTTGCTTCTCCCGTTCCTAACGAATCCAATAAAGGACAATGTCTCCATCGCAAATTTGTTAGTGTTGGAATGTGTGTCAATCCATCCATGGCTTGCCACGATGCAATTTGTGTTCCCGTTAATTGTAAAGATTGCAACTGTGGAAAATACATGATGGGTTGAAAAGTAGTAGCGGTAATAATAGTAGTCTCTGCAGCATTGCTGGAGCTGGTGCTGGAGCTGGTGGTGGTGGTGTTTGAAATAGGATTATCATCGAGAGTCAAATCTTGTAAATGTGGCAACGTCGAAGCCAGTGGTACAATTTGTTGTTGCCATGATTGCAATTGACAATTTGTCAGATCCAGATGATGTAGGTTAGAAAGCTGGAGTGCGACCTTTGAAGCAAACGATTCTTCCAAAGATTGTAGATTGGCATGGGCCAAACAAAGATGCTGCAATTGTGGCAACAGCGTACCAATCCAAAGCAACGTCTGTACAGACGTAATTCCACATTGATTCACATTGAGTAATTGAAGGGACGTAAAGGGTGGTTGGTGAAAACACAATGGTTGTTGTTGTTGTTGCATTGTTGTATCGCTCGTCTTCCTTCGCTCCGTGCCGTCGTTCTCGCTCGCATTCTTCTTTTCTCTTTTGTTGTCGTCGTCGTCGTCGTCGTCCTTACCACCAACACCAATAACGTGTGCCAACAGTTCTGCAGATGGATTTCGAATCCGATTACAAGCCACACTCAAATGAAGTAATTGGGGTAAGTCGTTCATGATGCGTATCACAGTGTCCCAATCCGCTAATAAATTGCCAGCTAAATCTAATTCTGTCAAATGTTGAAATTCTTTTTGTAATGACAGTGATGATGATGGTGGTGATGCTGATGCTGATGATGGTGGTGGTGGTGGTGGTGGTGGTGGTGATGATGATGGTGCATATCTGGCAATACCCATACGTCGTAATGAAATGACGTTCAAATCTTGAACCTGTTGTCTCGATCGGATTTGTAATTCACCATAAAATTCAATTGGTTTTGCATGTCCCCGACTCGTCGTTACGCTGTGTGGTAAAATATTGTTGGGTGCGACCAAGTGCTGTTCTTCCTGGGGAACATACTTTTGTCGTACAACATCCGGTGTCAAATGTACACCCAGATCTACTTTGGATAATCGTACAAACGATGCACGACACGACGACTGATATTGTACATCATGATCCTTTGCCGTTGTTGTTGTTCTGGTTGACATCGTCGGAGAAAATGGTGGACAAGAAAAATGACGTACCAATTGATTGGTACGACGACAAATAACACTGCCATCGTGTTTGCCACGCGATGGATCGTCCCAAACAATACCTGCATACAGTTCCTGCGGATCTTTGGCACTGGCCACCGGTCCTACATATTCGATCGTTCCGATGTATCCATCTTGATCTTGCATTCGAGTCGTTCCGGGAATAATTGTTATGGCATTCACATCAATTGTATTATCATTAGCAGTAGCAGTGGCAGTAGTGATGACGTTGTTGGTTGTGGCAGCAGTCGTAGTCGCAGCAGCAGTGTCATTGGCCGAATCCATCATCATCATCATCATAATTGTAAAAACCTTGTAGAAGGAAAAATAAATAGCTTGATACTGTGTGTTGTAATCAATACAGTAATAGATAACGACCTTTTTCTTACTCTGCTATAATAATATATGTTATAAATGAATAGATTGGACCGACAATAAAGTGCCTAGATACTTGTTTATTATTATTGTATTATTTTTAAAAAAATGAAAAACAAGAGTCTACGGTGAGAGTAGAACCAGTTGACCTGCTGCCTTGGTTGATAACGATTCTGCCGTAGAGTAACTGGTAACATTACTAGTACCTGGTAGCTAGTATTACCAGCTACTAGTAGTAGTAGTCTAGCTAGAGTAGTAGTAGAACAAGCACAATGGGTTTCTAGAAAATGTGCGGTACCACATGTTGTGACAAATTTATTTTGAGAAAGTGTGCGTTATGTGCCATCGTAGAATTTAATAATCTCATTTCTTATTAATTTTATTCTTATTACTAGTCTAGCAGTAATTACTGCCGTACTGTAGTCTATTTATTTTGCCGTGACGAGAAACCAGTGATAATAATAATGGTAGATGGTAGGAAAAATAAAATCAAAGTACCGACTAGCTAAACTAATAATACTACGTAGTAGGTACTATTAGAGGAGTCTAATACTGGTACCGTAGTGGCTCTAGCTAGAGAAGGAGAGAACCATCGAAAAAGCCAGGCATTGTTGTTGTTACTGGTACAAAGAGGCGGGATTTTTTTTTCTCCTGCAATGTTCGTTTCAAAGAAAACCATCACATGCGCCATAATAATGGTTCGTAATAAAAGACAAAAAGACAAAAAGACAAAAAATAAAATAATAGAATCAAGCTGCTTCTTTTGAGGGGGGGCAAACTGGTGTTATTTAAAGGCGCACTTTTTGGAGAGAGAAAAAATGACAAGTTGATGTCTTATCCTTTGCATTTTTGATTGTGAAGGAGAGTACTGGTACCGCACAGTAGACTACAGCCCTCTCGTACCTGGTACTAGATGAAAGAAAGTTCCTGGCCTTCTACTCCTACCGGGTCTGATGACAACCTTAAATACTCACTGGCTCTCGTTGACGGATCATTTCCACCAGACATGGTTTTTTTTCGTTTTTCAACCATCGTTAATGTGATGGTTACTGCAAGCAGACTCTGGCTTTGGATTTTTTAATCTTATTCTGCGTGCAATATTTATGAAAGTAGGACTCGGTGAGTAATCTTGTTCCACCAATTAACAGGGGTCTTCTAAGATTTAAAAAAGAGATCTAAAAATAGAACTATGTAGAGTCGACATTTTATCCACGACAAACTGTACAAGAAGGAGAACTATGTTGTTAAATAATACTCCATCATTGTATGCGATGCCAACATGCCGTCCCGGCAAAAAGGAAATACTCGAGTCTACTGGTACTACCACTCGTAGTAATACTGGTACCCTGGTAATCATCATCCCAACTCATTTTTTAATAACGACTGGAAATTCCAGAAACAAAAACAAACAAAATCCAAACAGCGAGCTTGTACATCCTCCTGCATTCTGAAGTACCTGGGGTTTTCAATTTTATTTATTTGCAACAATGTTGTCCGAAAACAGTATAGATGAAACATACGAGCCTCTCTTTCATGCGGAATCCCAATTCGAAAGACTTCACAATGATAGCCCTGCCAAGAAACGTGCCCACTATTTCGAGCAGAAGACACATTTCAATGAGTCTGCATTCACCAAGAAAAGACGTGCCTCCGATGTTGTTTTCTCCAATAATCGAAGCCCTATGGATCGGTCCGAGTTTGTTCGCCGCGTCAGTGATCTTAACAGGTATCCCTCTTGTCACATAAGAAGGGCTCCATCCCCCGATCAATGGGATAACATGGTCGAGAAGATTAATGCGGTCACAACATATTTCAACGCGGATGACAACTTGGAACCCATTCCCTGGACCAGCTGTAAGGAAACGTCTCCGCCAAACCCAGAGACAGAAACAAAGACAGTGACCAACAGGAACGTCAGCAGCAGCATCAATACCGCCACCGCCACCACCACCAGCAGTAGCAGCAAAACGAAAGACTGTTCGGCAATGACAGTGGACGAGGAAATCTGTCTCGGCAAGGCGTTTCAGCCCGGCAGTTGGGATGTGGTCTGTGGCCGTGGCAAGAATTGGCGGGATTATCACTCGAATCGCCGTTTTCGCATTCTGGTTTCCCTGCATCTGCACCAGTATTTCGAAAATATTTCAAGAAAAAACAAAAGCAAGGTTATCAACACGATTGTGACGACAGTTCAGCAAGCCGGTAGTTTTGTGAGAAGGGCAGACGACGAAAACTGGTACAGGATCAGTATCAAGGATGCCAGAGAGAAGGTGTCGCATTGCCTGAGAGATTCTCTACAGGAGCCGCAAAGCGTTCAATCCAGATGGACGAAACAAGAGCGTAACGAAAAGGTCAGGGAAGCCCAGGACACTGTATTTCGCAGTCTCGATCTGATGGCCTAGACTAAAAACAACCAATAATATGACAATCGGAATCTATCGGATGTCAGGGTGCTTTTGTTTTGATATTTCTGCACATTTCATGCAATACTATGCACGAACCTGCCAGACAGCAGCGACCAATGATGGCAAGTAGCAGCAACAATAGAATAATTCGTGCTCTCTTGCATAGGCCATAATAAGCACGAGTTGATAGCGAAAACTCTTTGAAAGCCTTCTGGTAGATGAATAGTGTAGGAGATCGTAGACAAGGTGATGGCTGGTCCCCGGTCCCCGTCGACCGTCGACGGATGCGGAACACAGCAAAAATGGGACGATCTGGGATCGACAAGAGATCTACATTTCAAGGTGCGCGCTCAATGGATTCGCTCCAGCCGTCTCACCGTGAGTGCAATTCAAAAGAAGACAAGCTTCATTTCGAAAAGAAGGCTCTTTCGCTTGTCTTTTTCGAATAATAGTATCGTCTCGGCTCCTTATCTTTTTATCTACTCGTCGGTGTATTACTACTTCAGTAGTAGAGAGTACTCTACAGTATCTTCTGCTACTAGACTAGTAGACTACCACTACTACTAGACTCTACTACTCTAGACTAGAGCTTGCTGAACGTGGAGCAGAAACAGGTCATCAGCTTGTAATAAGTTGCTTAATAACGCTAACTCTAATTAATGTGATAATAATGGATCAGGAGTACTAATAGAGTACAGGTACCCCTACTACTACTAGTAGTAGGTCTACTACTTCTAGTAGCTCTAGTAGACTACGTAGTACGGCAGACTAATACTCGTAATTGCGTGAGTAGCATAATTATGATCTTATATTTTTGGAAAACGCATCTTTTTGGAAAACGCTTCCTGAACCGAAAATACCTCACCAAATTCAATTTTCCAAACCTTATGCAATTTTGGCGGTATTGATCATCTTTCCTAATATTTTTGATTTTGCATGTTCTGAACATGCACAATATTTACTCATGGTTTGAGAGAGGACTTTGAAACGAGTTTGTGCCTGTGCGCTGCTCACGAAATAAGTGATAACAGTTTCAAATAGAAGAATTGACAATTTTTAATACTGAGTACAATTCTTTTTCACATCGATCCCTTGCAGATAAAGGATAAAGTAGTAACAACAGAACGGAGAAACAATTTCCAAACATGCTGTACGAGTATTCTAGACAACGGTGTACATATGCATTTACCCTTTTTCTTCTTTGGCTGACTCTAGCCTACTGCTCGACTACTTCCCAGAATCAGCGACATCTTGAGAACGAAGGAAGAGCTTCCTTGACGAACGAATCTATTCGCAAGGCGGTGAAGTATCATCTGGATTACAGTACTCCCAATGAAGCCTATTACGGCCCAATGTCTGAATGAAATACATCTCAAGTAACAGATATGAGTCGTCTCTTTGAGGGACGAATCGACTTTAACGATACAGGTATTTCCAAGTGGAACACCGCCAAGGTTACCTCCTTTGCCTACATGTTTGACGGGTGTCAGGCATTTGATCAAGTTCTCGAATGGGACTTTAGTTCTGCCGAAACACTCGAGGGCATGTTCAATGGTGCAACGTCGTACAATCAAGACTTTGTTGGGTGGCTTTCCACCACAACAACCGCACGTGTTACCAACATGGCATTCATGTTCAACGGTGCTACCAAATTTGATGCAAACGTTATGAGATTAGACACAGCCAATGTTGTTAACATGACGGCAATGTTTCGCGATGCACAATCCTTTCGAGGAATTGGAATAGAATCGTGGAATGTTGAAAAGGTACAGCGATTCGATCGGACCTTTATGGGTGCCAGTTCTTTTAATGGTGATGTGACACAGTGGAAACCGAAATCAGTGACAACAATGCATAGCATGTTCGAAGGTTGTACAGTCTTCGATCAAGACATTGCTTCTACTTGGAGAGGACAATTGTCAGCAGATTTACAAAATCTTTCACGCATGTTTTACGATGCTATTGCCTTTGATTATTCGGTGTGCTGGCCAGGATTGAGTTCTCGAATCATGACATCGAACATGTTCTGTAGATCGCCGGGAAGTTTGGACACGTCATGCTTTTCCAATCCTTCCACTTTTTTGTATTCTAATGATTGTGCGGTGCCTACTAATAATGGTGGTCCCGGATTCAACGAAGACAATTTTGTTCCCATCATCTTGCCCGAAAATGAAACCAATCTTGTCCTTGTCCCCGGTGACGGCAGTGGAGGTAGTGGTGGTGACGACGAACCAGGAGTGGTTATTGTGGGTGTGACTTCTGAAACTGCATCATCTGCATCTGCATCTGTATCATCTGTGGTGGCTGCTGTATGGTGGACTGGAACGATAGTGACAGTGACAGTGTTCCTCCCTGTTGTCGTGTATTGATTCTTCGAAAGAAGTGGACTTCGATACCATTATTTTGATTATGTTTTTGGTACAATGATTTTCACGCGTGCTTATAATATTATTATCAATGACTACTAAAGTAAATCAAAACTCTGTATTAGTCGTACTCGTACTACTTTTGTTTGTCTGGATCTTTCAAAACGATT
>Ga0100380_10002113_pt1 | contig 21499 bp, 22 predicted proteins | sample CryGeymeta201504_FD_80417 | JGI IMG/M metagenome (GOLD analysis project Ga0100380, IMG submission 80417) | Groundwater microbial communities from Crystal Geyser aquifers in Utah, USA - Crystal Geyser metaG 2015-04 | ecosystem: Environmental > Aquatic > Deep subsurface > Groundwater | place... | reverse complement strand
GTTGCTATCTCTAGCGGAGTACGAATGATTGGTGGCAAAGCCCCTGAAAAGAAAGCCTGTGCTGAGAGTTCACCATCTCTGGTGAATGGAACCGGAGCCAATTGACTCATCCACTCCAAGCCAAGTTTAAATAAGTTTTGTGGTTCCTGTTTTCTGACATACTCAAAGGCATACATTAAGGGATTAAAGAAAATTGCTCCGATATCACCCTTTGGTATTTGTACAACTTTAGGTACTCGATTGCCTTCATCGTCTTTATCCTCGCCAACAATGACGATGAAATAGGTGTCCTTAGCCCACTGAGGAATGTCGTCCCAGAGTTCTTCATGATTCATCACGTTATAGAAATAGGTAGCAATTCCAGGCAAGACTGTTAATGCCATTGCTCGCGCAGCCGTTCGAACAGGATTGTCTTTTAGTACTCTGCCGACATTTAGTAAACCTTGCCATCGGGCATTCACAAATGGGACCCACATATTTATTAGACGTGCTTCTACTCCAGATTTAGCAAAGTCGACTGTGACATTTCGGGCTTCAAAGGCTGCCTCTAATGGAGTAGCTCCTTTGCTAAGAGCCTTCTTGTAAATTCCAAGCCGTGGAGCAAGCTCAATGGCTTCAGAGAAATTACCAATCAACTCAAACGGGTTAATAACCGCTTTTGTTCTTTCCATCCAACGTGGGCGAAATAGTTGTTCTGAGGCAGTGGCCAACCCTTTGCTGGATTCAATATAGCCGCCATATCCACCCTGATTACGCATAAAATCGTCATAAGCCTTTGATTCCCACTTAAATGCTGAGCGAAAGCCATCTTTAAATCCTGAAAGCCACACAGCAGGATTGAAGCCGTACTTTGATACTAGTGTGGCTGTTTGATAGTCACGAACGGCATTTGACAGGGTAAATGGGAAGTAAAGTGTCGTAGTCCCTGCTTTAAACGCTTTTGAAGACAACATAACCAGTTTACCCATCAAACCAGCCTGAGCAGGACTCATGGCGTGCATTGCTTCTGACAATTCTTTTGGTACTGCCCAACGGGTAACTTTGCCACCAATAAAAACACTGATTGATTCCCATTCTTGGGGAGGGTTTTGACCTTCAGGTATGTAACGAATCAAACCTTTAGTAGCATCTGGGTGTGTTTTCCTTAAATCAACAAGTTTAAGCGCAACTTTATTTCTCTCTACAAGGCTTACGGCTTTTGTCAGATTATCGATAATTGAAACAAAGGGGTCACGGATAATTTTGTCAGTACCTTCCAATGCACTAACTACTCCTTGTTTGCTGACCGAAAATGTTTCTGAGCCGATTACCATTTTGTCAGCTTCCTCTAGAGTAGGGATAAACTCCAAAACATGGAATGGTAACCAGTTCTTATTCTTTTCGACAACTGCATTAAAGGCTTTATTGCTCAAAATGCCGACATCTCTCATCGGTTCTAGAATTGCCTGAATCGCCCAATTTTGCATGCCGTTGCCAACTTGCTGAAAGGTTTGGAATGATTTTTCGCCTACTTTGTTTTTCAGTTCTGTTAGAGCTTCTTCTGCTGTATGTTGTGTCAACCCTAGAGGATTTTCTATCCCTCTAGCTGCACGCTCTGATGTTCTTTGAGCCAAAACATAACGGGTAAAATCAGCCCTCATTTTTCTCACCGGCTGAAGGATGCCATAGAGATCTCGGAAATTACCTTCTACGATGCCAAAACGTCCGGCATACATTCTGGCACCTACATAAGGACTCGAGTTTATATCGATGGGTTTGCCCTGAAGCTTACTCACTTTATTTTCAAACTCACGAATCGGAGCAAATCGGTCAGTGAAAAGACGGGGAAATACTTCAATTGCCTTTTTTGCTTTATCCAGCAAATTGGCGGCCGGTGACAATTTCCCAACCATGGCATCAATTTGCCTTAATGCGCTACCATCGGGTGGTAGATCGTCTGAGCCAATAGAAGTTTCCTGGGGTGGTCTAGGTGGAGTACCAGGCGGTGCTGATACAAGCTCATCAGCCCTTTGAGTATCAGGTGCAATAACATTGCCACTTCTTCGTTCCTGGAAGATTGGTTCGTTGGAAACTTCCTTGGGATCAGGGGCACGTTCAGCTTGCTCAAGTTCAATTTCTTCTGGTCTTCGGTATTTGTCTTTAATCTCACTTGCCTTTGCCGCTGTTTTCTCCTGGGTTGATAGTTTTTCAACAATTTTAGGTGTTTTGGATTCTGTTTGGCTGATTGAATTATTAACAGTGGCTGAGTTGCTAAAAGCTTTATCATATCCGCGTCTGAAGGTTTCCAAAGAACCTTCTTTGTCAGAATAAACATTGATTATTTTTACGTCTTTGGGATTGAGAGCTACCAATAAATCAGCTTCACCTGCAGCTTTAAGAACTACTGAGTCGTATCCTGCTTTTCTGAGTGCAGCATCAACTAACAACCTAGCTGCTTTGTCTTTGAGATAAGTATTTATGCTCTGATCGAGATCTGTTTTGCCGAGGACTTGATGTATAAACTTACCCCACTGCCCAGCGCCAAAGCCCATGAACTTCTGTGGCAAATCAATAATGAATGGTTTTTTTGGTGTAAACTCAGTTTCGATGATGGCCAAGTTCGCGCCCATTCCGGATGGGTCAGCACGCTTTCCATAAAAAAGTGCTCCAGACATGGCACCTTTATTTCCAGGCTGTAAATAAACCCCTTCGCCGTATTTTCTGCCCCCTGATTCTAGAAAGGTTTCTGCCTCTGGAACTTTGAATCCAGTTTTTTGAATGATGTCTGCGATTGCTCTGGTGGTACCATGATATGAGATTACTGGTTTGTTTGGCACAATATCACTGGCTTGTTTTGATAAGGCTAAGCCTCGTTCATAGCCTTCCTGAAGTATTTGTTTGCCAGCTTCAACACTGGAATATCTTTTCTTTATCCATTCGGGAATACGATCAAAGGTCTCATCAATAACTTGTCGTAATTCTGGCTGAGTTGTTTCTTTGCTTATTGAAGTTGTAGGTTGTGTTGCTGGTACAGTTTTCACTGTAGGTTTGGATGGGGTAACCTCTATTTTGTTTTCCATGGCGACTGTCACCAAGTCGGCATCAGTCAATTCAGCAACCTTACCAAGCCTTGTTTTGGCACTCTTGCCTCCCAAAGCCGTAACTATTTCATTTCTTTGTGTATTGTTAAGCGTGGCTCTAATTGATAGCCCTGCCGGCATATTTCTGACTGCTCTCACAACAATTGCTCGCTTATTTGGCACATCTCTCCAGAGCTGGTAGTAAAGATCTTGGAACTCTTGCCTGAATGTCTTACCAGTGTAACCAGTTGGATTACTCACTTTTGATAAAAATTCATAGGCACGGTTAGCAGTATTCCAAGCCTGATTGAACTGACCCATCTCCTGAGGAGTTTGTTTGGCTTGAGCCGGGAATTGCTTGGTAATATTAACCACCTTATTTTTCCAGGCTTGTTTGATTTCTTGAGCGGTAGCTTTTTCATTAACTCCCAAGTATTCCAACGCCTGATTCTTGGTAATTTTTAACTGCTCTCCAGCTACTTTTTCAATTTGTTTTTCGGCGGCTGATTTATTTGGAAGATATTTAGCCACGGCAAAATTAAGCGAGTGCAATCCCATCATGGCGGCTGTGTTCTTAAGCGCGTCTTCACTCGATTCACCCTTTATGAGCGAAGTTACATAAGTGGCCGGTCCGATAATGGCAGAGGACTTTATAAATGAAGGCTTCATTCCGGCAATAGAAAATGCACCTCCAAGAGCGAAATCGCTTACGAAATCTTTTGATCGTTGTTGTGCATCCTTGTGTGCTTCTTCCTTCTGTAGTTGAGTTAATCCCGCAAAAGTGAGTCCATTTGATAGAACACTAAAAGTTTTCGGAGCAATGGTTGCAACTCTACCTAAAAGAGGCACTCCTTTAAGGGCACCTTGAACCAGTCCACCTCCAACTACAAATGTGCCAATGGTTCCCAAGACGTTAAACTCAACTTCAGTCATTTTTCCGGCCATTTCTTCAACATCATTGGCATATTTAATTTCCGGATCCCACCAGCCAAAGGTTAGTGCTTGTGCCAACCCATCCCCAGCGCCTTTAAGGGCTCCGATTGTTGCTTTGGGAAGACGTTCCAATACGTCTGTATCACGCGCACCAAGACCAAGAGTTTGCGCCGTGGCTTCAACATAGATATTTTTGAATGGTTTATATGACCCAACTGTTGGTCCAGGAATAGAGAACTCACTTTGTTCAGGTTTTAGCTTTTCTAGTGGAGTCAGAATATTTTCAATTTTCTGAGAACCTATCTTCGCCACTTTACCGACTGTTTTTTGAGACTTACCAAACAAATCACCAATTGTCTGTCCGGTCGCTTGGATAGACGATGTAATATTTGTTTTGAGGTTACTTAGAAAGTTGTCCATAATTTTTATACTCCAGGCGTAAATAGTCGTCTTAAGAAACCCATTACTCCAGGCTGATTTTTAAGTTGCCATTCTTCATCGATAATGCTTGATGCGTTTTTACCTTTGTCTGTATTCACACTTGAAAGATTCGTTTTAAGCTGATCAGGGGTAAAGCCTTGTTTCCAAGCAGCGCGTATTTCGGTACGAAGATCACCTTCATTTACAGTTGTGCCTGTCGATTCTTCAGAGGGTTGCTCGTATAAACTGGTAGTTCCTAATGATGGGTCAAAGAACCCTATGACGTTCCCGAAGGCATCTTTAACTTGCTGTTTTGCATATGTACTGCTTGAGCCACCGGCTTTTGACCGGTTAGTTTGAGCTTCATAAAGCTTTAGTTCAAACTCTTTTTCCCAGCGATCTTCTTCTTTTGCTGCCGATAGCTCAGACGACCTTACTTGGTTGTAGGTATTGACCAATCCACCCAAAAATTGAAGATCATAGCGTAGATTGTTTAACTTAGCTTCCTTGCCTTGAGTTTCTAATGCTACTTTACGAGTTATCTCGCCAAGGCGGGCATTATAATCCTCAGCTTTAGCATTTCTCTCTTGAATGAAATTGTTAATTTTTGCATTAGCTAGCCTTTGCACCTCTCCTGACTCTCCAGTTATAGTGGCTGCAGAGTAACCGGGATTTTTTCTTATTTTACTGACTGATTCATCACGAACATTTTTCTCAGCAGCTATGTCAGTGTCTAGGGTACTGATAGTATCTTTGAGTGTGTCTAATTTTGCTTTGCTGTATTCTTCGTCATATCGCTTTGTTTGATATCCTTCCAAGTCACCAGAAAGCTCCTGAGCTTGTTTATAGGTATCCTGAAATTTGGTGTTGAGTGTTCCAATATCAAAACCTAAAATCTTGTCCGAGCCACCGCCTAATTCAGAAAGTCCCGTACTGAGGTTCGAAATGGATTGTTGCTTTGTTGGTTCATCACCATCAGACCAGACATCTTTACCTGAAGAGTCAGTGCCCCACCAGCGAAGAGCTTTACTATCATTGGGTTGCCAGTACCAGCCACCATATTGTTTATCTGCCATTAGGAAACATCTCCTTTCTGTCCACCGGTTTTGTTTGCAGTTACCTGGCTAATCTTTCCGGTACCAAGGTCAAAGGTGTATTCACTACTCACATCCAGCCCATACTTGAAATACTTGTTTATAAGCCAGCGATCTTTCTGAGCCTCTAACGCCTGAACTACCAATTTGTATTGGTTGATCATCTGCATCCTTGCCTGCAGTTCATCAAGATCTGATTTGTCTAGTTTTTTAGTTTTTCTGAACATATGAATTAATCTCCTCTCTACCTGACATAGTGATGAATCTTCGCCTGTAATCGGCAATTCTGTCCTCTATATCAGGACCACCCCGTTTTCTCATGAGGCTTACTTGGTGTTCTAGATATTTCTGTTTGAAAACTAATTCGTCTTCACCGCCTTGTTTGAGTAATGGTTCGCCTTCCGGTTCAAATTCGAAATCAAAATACCCATCACGAACGGTATAGACGCAGAAATCAAACGCTATATTAGATACACCAATGAGCAACTCTTTTACTAAGAGATACTCATTTGTTAGTTCTGAGATATACAAACCGTTACAATCGGCTCGGGGAGTCAAGTATGCAGTGATATTTCGGGGATCGCTGACCGCTATAAAGTGGTCTGGGAAGTCAATTCGTGCCTGTCCGTTACTGAGATTTGCTGTTCCTCGATAAACGAGGAGAACTTCTGCTGCCTCAATCCCAGTATACACCAATCTATGGCCCTTTTTCCGGGGGTGCGGGATAGAGAAGTTTGAAGTGCCGGTTTTGTTAATATTACCAGCCACATTTAGAGCTTCAAGACCAGACATTAGGATATTGACTGAGTTGAAGTAACCTGTACCACCATAAACTCTGTCAGCACTCATCTGGCCAGCATTCACTTTGCCTGCGTTTAAATCATTAACTTCTGCATTGGTAACCGCCAAGTCCTGAATTTTTGCGGTTGAAATAGCGGCGTTCATGATTCTGGAATTACCCACCTGAAGCAAGCCGATTTTGGCACTGGTAATAGAAGCGTCAGTTATTTCAGCAGTGGTTATTGCAGCATCTTGTATCTTGGCCGTGCTAATGGCGGCATTTGCTATTCGAGAGTTACCTACTTCTAAGGCACCGATTTTGGCATTGGTTATGGCCGCATCGGCTATTTCTGCGTTGGTGATAGCCGCCGTTTGGATTTTGGCAGTCGATATAGATGCGTTGGCTATCCGGGAGTTAGTAATTTGTGCCAATCCAATATGAGCTGTAAGAATAATAGCTTCTTCGATCTGAGCCGACAGAGTAATGACAGATCCGGCTTTGTAAACTTTTGCGGCTGTAATGGCATCATCTTTTATTTTTTGGGTTGCTACAGCGGCATCTGCCAACTTTTGTTCGGTAACAGAAAAGTCATCAAGTTTGGTGTCATTCACTGCTCCTGGCTTTATATTGACGCTGTCAACTGAATTGGGAGCCAGTAGTGGGGAGTCAACTCCATTATGGCCATGCGGCAAAACCTCAGGAAATGGTTGATCCTGTATCTTCTTGTTTTCCAGTACTTTATCTATTTGTTTGGTTAGCATAGTTTTATAAAATCCCCAAGGGATCGAAATAAGTGGTTGCTGAAATAATTTCCGGAGTGTCGTTGCCGTTAGGGTGTAGGTTCATGGCCAGTTCGTATTCTTCGCCCGCTCCCGGATCTTCTTCATCACCGCCGGTTTCGATAGTGAATATGGCTTTTGACTTACCTTCCTTATCAAAAAGTTCTGCCCCATCTTGCATGGTGGCTTTTTGCCACTCTGCTTGCTGATTTACTTTGAAGAAAATTTCAACACTGCAGTCCTGAGGGAGGGGTTTAGTCACTAGCTTAATGTGGCGGAATCCTTTTTGAGTAAATGACTCTCCACCATCAAAGACCAGACCTTCAAATCGTGCTTCAGCTTTGTTATCAGCATCGACAACATCCACACCAAACTCTGAACTGTTTTTCCATGAACAGTGGAGCTTATCTTCATACATGGTCAAAGCTCCCAGCAGGACGCTTTCAAGCTGACCATGAGAAGGTACGTACTCAAGATTTAAAGCATAGGGGTCATTTTTGTTAAGTCGTCCGTAAGAGTAGATGCCGCACTTATCGCTGCCATTAACACCAAGTAGGGGCAAGCCGCCCATAATAGTCACGCCTCCAGGATTCACCCAACCGTACTCACCGGGAAGCTTTTTGATACGAAGAAGACTAGACGTGTCCCAGAAATAAAGTCCGCCCCTGACACCTGCCTGAATGAGTAAAAACTCACCTTGCAAAAGAGCATTAATACCGCGCTCGGCAACCATCCGTCTTTGGATCCAGGAAGGTTGAATTTTGTCCCATGTCCACAGCCACCCTTCTTCTACTTTGTCGCCTTTGGTTGATCCGAATATCACCAGTTGATCCAAACCGAATAGGCACTTATTTCTGTGGCCGAGAGGAAGATCAATAGCATCCAGGTTAAAGCTACCTTCGTAATCGACCATTGCCAAGTCCTTTGAGTCACAGATGAGTAAAACTCCAAGCGCTTCGCTCATGGTGTGCCAACTGGGATCGCCATCCAATGACTGCCAGTCGTGTTCTACATCTGTTGACCAATCTCCTGAGAGTTTTATTCTGCTTACTTTGGTTTCGGTTGCCCAATAAAGATATGGTACGTAGTTATCCGCACCATCGTTATTGGTATATTCAGCAGCTCCTGTTATCTTTCCGTTTGAATCTGTGTAAACCAGCTCCCAGGCTCCGCTACCGCCTTGTTTTCTGTAAATGCGACCAGTATCTCCAAAACCATATAAATTACCGTTTGAAGCGGGTACAAAGAATAGGATGAGGTCAGTCACTACAGTGTCGCTATCTAAATCTTCTTTGAGACGTTGATTACATTTCAGTAAATTTTCTTCACCACGAATATTTAGTCCGTAGCCAAAACGGAAAGATTCCCTAACACCTTGGTAGGGATCATCTGCTATTCCTCCTCTAAATCCTTGTATTCTGTATGCATTCATAATGTTTTATGACCATCTAATATTTTTGGCTTGGCCAACAAAGACGCTCGATGGTTCTTCGTCTTCACGGTCTTTTAGCTGCTGTAGTAGGGCATGTGCCTCGACAACTTCTTTTTCGCCATCGTTTTTTCTACCTGGAGCTTTAGCTAAACAAGTACCTAGTGCCAGCTTGAGAATTGGCTCGTCCATTTCCTCTGGAGTAATCGGCTCGTCAGTTTCTTCAACCAGCCTTACCGGTCGGCGTTTATAAAAGAGATCAATCACTTTTCCTGCTGTTTCAAACACCGGATCCAGAAAGTATTGATCTCCTATAACGGCATATACTTTTTGCCAACGCCAATCGGTGTGGGTTGAAGGATGAACAACATCTAGAGAAGGGTGGAATGTAGGTGCAATCTTGTTGTCTGACTTTCGGCTCAGATACTGGTTTTCCGTAGCTTTGTGGTATTCCTCACCATCTACAGAGAGAAAAATCATTCCACCAGGCTTGAAGTCAAACGGCAGGAAGTAAGATTCTTTTCCTGATCCGTCCGGATTGAGTTCTGTTAGTTGAGTGGCGTGCTTGCTTAGAAACTTCCAACGGGCAAAGTTGCAGGCGCGAATAATGGCCTTATTGATCCAACGATCTTTGTCAGAATCTTTCCAGAAACCGCTTACTTTTGAAGCGGTTATCTTGGCGTTTAAGTCTTGTCTAAATTCTTGTAATTGCATATTTTTGTTTTCTACTGGAGGTTTCCAGTTGTTCGATAATTCTGAACGTATGGCAGCAAGGCATTTCCCGGGCAGTCAGTTGCCGACTCAGGAACTTCTCCGTGACCCAAAACACGTTCTTTAGGAATACTTCGCTCTTGTCTTAAGTTGTCTAAAACAGCCTGAAGAGTTGCTAATTGAGATGAGGTGGGAGTTTCGTTATTGTGGAAATTGCCACAGAGCACCACGCCTAGGGACCTGTAATTCATTTTGTTGCTGCCACAGTGAGCTCCAATGACATTATCAGGTCTTCCTAGTATCAAAACTCCGTCACCATCAAGTGCTCCCGCAATCCACTTGTGATAGCCGATATCATCCCAGCCATAGCCAATATGAGCTTTTTTAATGGTTTGAAAGTAGGTGTTATCTCTGGGTGTAGCGGAGTGGTGAACGATAATAAATTCGGGATAATTGGCTTTGTTATATACTTCAACATCTTTATCGCGCGTTGTTACCCTGCGTTCGTGAGTCCAAGCTATAACTAGTTGAGGAGCATACTTACCGGAATCCTGGTTATAATCCCAAATGTATTTTGTATTGCCGTGCCCTGAAAAATAGTTTTCTAGGACAATACCTAGCTTGCTTCCTGCCCAGCCGGGGCGGTCAACAATCTCCTGGATGACTTCTTTCAGTTCTGGAGATTCATATACGCTTTCTGCCGTCCAGTGGTCGCCTATCAGCACTCCTGCTTCTGCATGACCAGTATTCCACTGTACTTCTGCGTTGGTTTTATTTCTCAGTGATGGTCTATTGGAACCATTAGAGAGAAAAACTGCAGCATCATCTTCTGCAATACCTTTAACGAGAATGTTGGCATGACCATTATTTTGTATCGGGCTTGTTACCAACAGTTTTGCTGAAAGGATTTCTGCCCCTTGAGGCAGAGAAATGGGGCTGAAAATAAAGCCGGCATCGTTGGCTGATTCGTCAGGATCTAGACTACCGTCATCGCCAAAAGTGGTCATGTTGTTCTGGAAGCCACTTGGGTACCAGGTAGTTTTGTAATCTTCTTCACCATCCCGGTCATTACCTTGAATAAGACCAATTGTGATTTGTTCGTGCAAACCTTGGGGGAGATAGTAAATTTCTAGTTCCGCCTGATAGCCCTTGCCTTTACTAAAGTCGTAGCAGGTTTTTGATTGATCAGAAGGACTGCCATCGTCTTCTATAACAAAAGCCAGTGCATTTCCTGATTTCCAGTTTGGTTGGGCAACAAGTTCTTCCACGACTAAGTTCAAATTGGGTGTTTGAACCCACTCATGGACATTCCATTTTTTTATAATGTCCCAATCTATGGAATTAATGGTTTTGTTTCTTGTTGAGGGGCGATTAGTACCATCTGACTTGAACGGAGCAGGATCAGGCTCTTTTATTCCCTTAATTTTCAAATTAACGGCAAAATCACTACCATCGCTGACCGCAGGACGTAGTCTTAGTCTGGCTAGAAAAATCTTTGAAAACTGAGGGATATCAATCCCTCTAAATCTGAAAGCGGCCGTTTGAGTGCCGGTAAAGTTGCCAAAGGTTATAACGCTTGATGAATTACCATCTTTATTCCAAGTCGAAGTACCAGCCTCTTTGCCGTCATCAGAGTTTTCTTGGATTGTTGCTTTGATCTTCAGTACTTGGTTTGTCATAATCTTTTTTGTTGCTTTTAGGTGGCACGTCTAATTTGACGTTGATCCTGGCGTTGTTCTTGACTCCCACCAACTTCATGATTCTTCTGATTGCAGCTATGGTCGAGCCTTCCTTGCCAATTAAGGCACCAGCATCTTGGTTGTCTAAACGAACAACTAACAAAACACCCATTTCATCGACTTTGCGTTCAATCACGACTTTTTCTGGTTTGTCAGCTATTGCTTTGACTATTTGTTCTAGTAGAGCTATATCGTTTTCTTGCATGGCTTTTTCACCTCCTTTTCATTTAGTTAAGTAACATTTGGTTCGATTGTTAATTCCAGTTCAGCTGCGTTTGCAGCTCCACTGTTAAAGTCCCAAATGTTTTCATACTGGTTTGCAGGGCTACTATCGTCTTCAATCACTAGTCCAAGGGCTTTTCCATCAAATTCAGCTTGTTGAATAAGCTCGTTAATAACTGAGGCAATATTCGGGGATTCATACCAGGTATTTAGTACCCAATCTTCTGTAATATCCCAATCAACAGCCGCAGTTGTTTTACTTCTTGTTGACGGACGGTCACTTCCATCTCCAGCGAAAGGGCTTGGACTTGCTTCTAAAATGCCTTTGACTTTTAAGGTTGGTCTCTTGGTGGAATTGACAGCAGCTTTAACTCTTAATATGGCGCTGGTTACTTTGGCGTTATTAGGAATATATGCTCGAAGAAATCTCAGTCCTGTATCACAACTGCCGGTGTTATCATTTCCAACACTAATTTGATTTGACCCAAAACCATTTGGATACCAACTGGTATCGTAGTCTTCCTCTCCATCATCATTGTTTCCCAAGATTTTAAGTTTGGTGACAATAATGCTGTCGAGCTTTGTATCTAAGTTTCCTGATTTTGCGCTATTAAATTTGGCCATATTTATTTTTCGGTTATTACTTCCACAACTTGTCCTGCTACTGACGAACTGACCACTATTTGGGTTGTGTTTTTAATGCGCAAAGATAAACTGTCGCCAGGGTTATCAAGAATAAATGGCTCGTTTTTACTATCAGTATCGTCATGGGCAACTTTGATCTCGCCTGTGTTACTGGCCTTACTTTTAATAACAACCTCGCAACCTTCTCCGACTTTAATATCAAGTAGTGGGTACCATTCATCCTGATTTGTCAGAGTCAGTTGGGCAGTCGTAAAGGTAGGTCTACTATTGCTGGACATATTTTTTTAAAACTGCGGCTGTTCAGCCGTACTTCTAATTCCTGTTACAGATTTTTGAGTGTCAGCTCCCTCTGCAGCACCTTTCATTTCAACCTCTTTTTTCTGCAGAGCTTTTTCTCTAGCTGCTACTTCTTTTTCTCTTTCTTCAAGAGTTCGGAATTTCTCTTGATAAATCTGATCAACACTTTTCCCGCCTTTAAGATCTGTCGTTTGAACTTTCCTGAATACACTGCCGAAATTAGGATGATTGTCCAAATACTCGATTTCCTCCTGATCTTTAGTCTTATAAACACCTTCATGAAACTGAATGTATTTACCTCGGATGATTAATACCTTGCCACCAACCTCTTTGAGGTAAGAAGGATTCATAACCAATTTCAATTCGAGATAACGGGAAATGTATACAACCTCCTTGGCTGGCTCAGCTTTTTGAGCAGCTTCCTTGTCTGAGGACTGTTTTGTGGGTTGATTCTCAGAGTTGGATTTTTCTTCCGATGGTTTTTGCTCACCGGACTCCTGAGCTTTCCTAATGCGGGAAATAAGTTCATCCTTTTTGCCTGCTTTAGAAATTCCTAGTCGCTTGGCCTCATTCCACAGCTCAGCCATGTTCATGTCTTGTAATTGTTTTTCAGTTGCTTCTGTCATAATTTTTTCACCTCACTTTCTTTGTTGTCTGACTTAATAGAGTTCCAGACTTGAGTTTGAAGGGGTGATAACGCTCACCCCTTCTTAGGCGACTACACTGAGTAAGAAAGTGTGTAGTGACTTCCGGTTTTTAGTAATTTCTTTCATAAGTTTTTTCAGTCCTAGATAGGCTTTAGAGTGAACCTACGCTCATAATGGCGTGGCGTTGCTCTTGTTCCATTTGCAAACCACATTCGGTCAGGTACTCATCAACTTGGCTGTCTTCACCGGGATTTTGACGATTAGTCAAAAGCTTGGTGTCACGATTTGTCAGGTAGCGGTAGGTCAAGGCCTCCATATCCAAACCAACGGCGTAATTACCGTAAGTCGTTCCGATCAGTAATGGATGCTTGATGATATGCAGAGTTCCGTGCGGGGAGTCATAAGTCACGATTCGCAGTCCGTAGGCTTTGGTTGGATTGACCACTTGGAGCTTTCCTTTGGCCCAACCGTTAACCATAGAAACCACTGCTGCTGATGCAAACAGATATTTCTCGGTGTTGCCGTGAGCAAAGAGACTTTCCAGCCATGAGTCAAATTCTGACTCGGTGTCAACGTTGGCCGATGCGTAAGTGGCAATTCTCCCTAAGATACCGTTGGTAAAGCGTTTCGGATGAGTTCCTGATGTTACGATTCCTTTCTTACCAAACATAAAGGTTCGCTCGATATCGACATAATGCTCGATACCTTTTTTGCGCCTTTGGTAATCAAAGTCGTTTTCTTTCACCCAACCCTGCGTATTCCTGGCGGTTTCTGTGATACCTACTGGAGTTCGGAAAATCTGACAGTAGTTTGCTACTTCGGCGATAGTTGTCGACTTGATATCTCGCAAACCGGCACCTTCTTCATTGGCGTTACCAATGAGCCAAACGTCTCCGACTGCGGAAGCGGCCGATCCAGTTGCCCCACCTAACTCAGCCCCGACAGTAACCGTGTTAGCGTCTACGATTGCAGTGACTTGGAAGACCCATTTTTGGGCTGAAACCAAGATAATGTCGCCAACCTGTAAATACTGGGATTGACCAGTAATGGTTAAGTTGCCTCCATCTGGATCAACTGTGCTGGAACCTGTGAGTTGTCGTTTGCCGAATTCATCTTCAAACCATTTGAATTCTGGATCAGAAGATTCTCTTTTTTTCAGAGCCTCTCCTTCGCCGGTTGCCGGATCTTTACCTGCATTTGTCAATATCGCTACTAGAGGATATCGATTGACATCCAAAAGCGATACAACATCCGCCACGTCATATTTGCGTGTCGCTCCGACATTTCCTGTACCTCTGATTCCTGTTGCTGATGCTGGCATATTATTTTTTCACCTCCTTTCTTAATAACGTGGGCGGTTAGATTCCTAACCCTCCCAAGGGGCTTTTTGACCCGCTTCCGGCGAGAGCTTTCTGGATGCGTTTTGTTTCGGCATCCGAGCCATCGGGTTGAGTCGGAGCGCCCGCTCCACTCTCAACTTGAGCTTTTGCCTTTTTCAGGCGGCTCTTTTCTTGATCTGATAATTCTTCAGATTCACCTTTATTGCTATCCTCAGACTCGTCACTCTTGTGTTTGCCGAGGAAAGCATCGACCTGTATGCATGCTTCTTTTAGTGAGACCGTAGTGCCTTTGGCACTGGCAGCATCGATTATTGTTTGGACCATCTTTCTGTAATCAGGTTCGTGCAACGGATGGTCTTTCTTGGCTTCTTCAATTTCCTTTTGCACAGCCGTGCGTACTTTTTCCTGAACTTCGATAGTTCGTTTGACCCCTTCATCGATACGGGTCATGACCCATTTAGCAAAGTCTGTAGGAGTCATTTTTTGCAATTCTTCTGCGCTGGGAAGATTGAGTGCTTCATTATCGTCTTGGCTTTTCTCACTTTCATCGACTTCACCTTCATCTAGTTTTTCGTTTTTCTCAAGGGATTCGTATTCTTTGATAATTTCTTCACGGCTTTTACCGTGCCAACGATCCTTATCTTTGCTATCTTTCTTTTTATCTTTTAATTTATTTTTGTCGTTCATAGATTTATCTTTTTTATCTGGCTGATCCTCGTCCTTTGGTTCTTTTTCATCTGGATTTTCATTTTCTTTTGCCTCATCTGCAGATGACTCCTCATCATCGGGAGTATCCAGTAAAGCTTTTAATTCTTCTTGTTCTTTTTGTTTCATTTGTTCTTCGTCCATAGGTCTATTCCTTTCTCAAGCTTTGAGCGGCTTCGTCGCGCTCTTTAATAACGCCTGCAACCATACTCAAAACTTTTTTGTAAGCCTTGATCAGTTGCTTATGCTCAAGGTCTTCTTCTACTGGGCAATCCAGTAGATCTTTGGTTTCAATTTCAATTTCTTTATTGACCAGGCTTTCGATGATGTGCCAGCCTTCTGTTTGGGTCATTTCCCAAACTGCTCGGCCACGTTCTAGTTTCTCGTCAATATTGTTAGCCATTTTTATAGATTCGGATTGGCCGGAGGTGTTTCTTCCTCTGGTTGTTCCTGGTCTTCTAAGTTCATACTTTTCTTCTGTGCACCAAGGCCACCAAGTGGTCGAACTTCGTTTTCTCTCATGTCCTGCAGGGTAGCAATTAAGCTGTCTAGTACTTCCAAGAAAGTTGACTGCCCCTGAAAATAAGTATTTCTGGCTACCGTAAAGAGAGAATCAACTTTGTCCCACGTCTGAGCTTCATCTGGCTGATTTGAGGTGTTTGTCTCAGGAGCAGGCTCTTTTGGGCTTTGCTCCGGCATAGGCTTTTTGTTTTGGTTAGTTTGGTCGTTTTCCATAATTACTCCTTTAAGTGAATGGGAACGGTCGTTGGGCGTTCCATAGTAATGCTCCGACATAGACTTCAGCAGAGGGCGAAGATCCGCCATCGATGGTCACAACAGCTCGGAGATATCTTTTCTTGCGATCAATCTGCATTTTGTAACCGGTATCAGTTGAAACAGTAATTTCATCGCCACCCACCGCTACGCTTACTCCGCTTGAAAAGTCTGCTGCGTCCGATTCCTCAATCTTTACTTTGGTTGAGGTTTGATCGCCAAGGTCGCCAATGGCTATGTCAATAAGTCCGGAGTCATAAGCTGGCCTATTACTGAGATATGTATCAACACCAGTCGCTTCAGTCGTTTCCGTGATAGTTCCAATTGGAAGAAGGGTAGCTGTGTGGATGTTTTGGTTAAGTGTCTTCATATTTGTTTCAGCTTTAGTTTCCGAAAAGCCAAGCAAAAAGGGCTGCAACTTCTAAACACACGCATTATTAGCGTATATTCAGAAGCCACAGCCCCGATTGTTTCGTTAGGCTTTACTTCGTTATGAGTCCAGTCTAGTGAAGAGAAATTAAAACGGCAATAAACTTTGTGTCAGTTTGTGGTGATTAAATAGGAGATTATTTCTTGGAGGACATTTTCCGTCGCATATATAAGCGACGTTCACTGCTTGGAGATATCATTTGCACAAAGGGTAGACTGCTTGAATGATTTAGGAACTCATCGAGTGTTCTCCTAGCCACCTCAACATTTTTCCAGTAGCTAATGCTCACCCAGTTTTTCCCTGATTTAAGAATTTCACATCCAATAAAGCCATCTTGCTTTCTGAAAAAGCTGTATTGGGCTTTCTTAACAGCCTTGAGAAGAGCCTCATCACTAATGCCTTCAATCGGGCTGAATTCATAAAATTCTATAGCCATATTTTTCTTCATTTCAGGGCTAATTGTAGCACAAATGCTAGTTATCGTCTGTAGAGTTATTGTCTGCAAAAAACTACTCTTTTAGTCAAGGGTAATATGCCAAAATATAATGTTAGAAAAAAATTCGGCAAACGACTAAGATTCCTAAGAAAGGAAGCTCAATTGTCCCAGGAAGAGTTGGGTTTTAAGGCCGACATTCACAGGACATATATTGGCTCGGTTGAAAGGGGAGAACAAAATGTCTCCCTAGATAATATTCACAGGCTGGCCAAAGCTCTTAAAGTCGAAATGCAAGAATTATTCATTTTTTAATTAGTCTGAAAAAAGAGGGCGTGGTTTTTTATTTCTTGAGACAGTTTGTGGCTATCGCAATGTGATAAATGTCCTAGATAAGATTGAAGAGCCTGCTCGAGTGCCTCCGGAGGGAGGATACCATCTCTTATTTTTTGGGATGTTTCCTCTAGTTTTCTAAAAATCCTTCTTTTTGTTTTTGTTCGAGGCAGAATGTATTTTGGAAAAATCACGTATCCTAAAAAATCAACACCAAGGTAATAATCAACAATATGTATTTTATTTGGATGCAAGGTGAGTTTTAATTCTGTATCAAGAAAACTTTTCATTTGTAAAAGAATTTCTTCCAAATACTTGCGACTGTCTGACATAACAACAAAATCATCGGCATATCGTATGTAGTATTTAACTCCGAGATTATGTTTCACAAATTGATCTAGGGGATCCATATAGATGTTGGCAAAAAGTTGTGACGTTAAGTTACCTATGGGCATTCCGCAATTTTGATTAAGTGACTTAAAACTGGTGATTATCTCTGTTAAAAGATTAATAAAGTCTTTATCACTAATTCTTCTTCTGAGCAACTTAATAAGAATTTCGTGATCAACATTTGCAAAAAACTTTTTGATGTCGCATTTCAAAATCAGTAATTTTGAGGTATTGTTTTTACTGGCTTTTCTGGACATTTTTATAAATGTCTGGACAGCCTTGTGCGTGCCTTTATTCTTTCTGCATGAGTAGGAGTGAGGATAAAAAGTGGGATCAAAAATCTCCTCCAGCACGCTACTTGTGAGATGATGAACCACCCTGTCCTTTACACATGCCTTATGGATGTGACGAACCTTGGGATCTCTGACATAAAATTCCTGATAATTTCCATGACGGTAAACCTTTTTCTCAAGATCCTCATATAAAGTAAAGATATTATCTTCTAAATTTCGCCCGAATATCTCGACATCAGCTTTGCTCCTTTTACCCTTGAGGAATTCTTCCCATGCCTGAAACAAGTTTTCAAGTGTTATAATCTCATTGTAATTATTATGCCAGATTCTCATAAAAGCTTTGAACCGGGCAGGCTTAATTTAGACATACCGGTTTTTCATAAAACATACGAGCTCTACAAATTCTTTTATCAACTTGTAGCTCATTTTCCTAAAAAAGACCGGTACTCTATCGGGCAGAAAATTGAAAATGGTATGCTGGGGCTGATTGAAGATATTGTCACTGCAAGCCAGCTTTCAAAGTCTGAAAAAGTGCCGACTCTACAGGGTGCTAGTATTAAACTCGATGTTCTTAAAGTACTCATACGTTGTTGTAAAGATTTAAAGATTATTGATAACAAAAACTACCTCCTTCTTGAGTCCAAACTACAGGAAATAGGTAGGATGCTTGGTGGCTGGATTAAAGCATCCACCTATAATTCCTGACTCTGGCTTGGTACAGTTTATTTGTGCAGGTTGAGATAAGACTACAGCGACACGGAAACCAAGGTTGTCATTCGAGTTCGTCGGATGATTCCAATTGGCGTTGGCGGCACCACCATTGTCGGAGTTGCCAACAATGACACGGTTAGAATCGCCGTCATCACGTTTCGCGTTGCTTACTTTCTTTCCTGAAAGGATATTAAGCCCTTCATTGTTGCCACTGGTTTCTTTAATGTACTATTTTATGTTTTTACTCTTTACCAAGATTGTCCTTAATTGCTTAAGAACTCTCTCCTGTATTTTAATCGGCTCTAGTTTCCCTGAGACCTTCAAAAGTAAGCAAGTAGTTTTATCCCTCCTTTATCGACACGCTCCCTACAGCCTTAACCATAAGGACTCTGGTCTAGCTCTAAAGAAGAGCGACTTTGCGAAACACAAGCGTACCCGTATTTTCATTAACAAAATCTAAGATGAAGTATAAAGAAGAGTAGTGTCTAAAATCAAGGGTAAATGCTATCTATAGTCTACATATTGTGAAGACATATGAAAATTTCGACAAAATCGACCCGCTTCGCGGGTCAAGGGACCAAGTAACAAGAATCCAAAAGAACCAAGAATTCAAGAGATCAAGTTCCAAGAACTACAGCGACACGGAAACCAAGGTTGTCACCCGAGCCCGCCGGATGACCCCAATAGGCGACGGCGGCACCACCACCGACGGAGTCGCCAACAATGACACGGCTAGCATCGCCGACAGCACGTGCTTCAGTATTCGTCCATTCATAGGTGTTGGTAGAACCCCAGCCTTCACGATTGGCAAGTAAGTTCCATTCAACGGCTTCTAACATTCTCACTTCAGCTGAAGACGGTAAGCCAATTTCCCTCAAAAGCTCACTTTTGTTATTCTCAATTGCCCTGTGAGCATCGTCCCAAGAAACACTAAAACGATCTTCAAGTCCCAAACCCTCGCTTACTGGAGTTTTGTCGTAATGTTCCCCATAGGGAGGCTTCTGCATAGTTTCTACGGCCACCCAAGTGCCTGGTAGCCGAGGGAAGTCCATTCTTCCGTCCTTTGCCAATCCCCAAAACCACTCTTCCAGATTTCTTCCGACTCTGTGATCTTCTCTTTGTTCACTGGATAAGGTTTCATATCGACGCCAGTTAGGGTAACGACTTTGGATCTCGTCAAGAAATTTCTCCTGACCGTTTCTTTGGAGTTCGTCTAATGAGCCCATATCAAGCCGAGGAATATATCTTAATTCAAATCCAAGTTTTTCCAGGTTTCGCTGCACTTCTGGAGTAACCTCAGCAGGCAATGGAGGAACTTCTACATTTGTACCTAGAGTTTCACTCCAAGCATCATGTTCCTGAGATACTTCAGCGGTTGCTCTCTGTCTTTCAGGTACTGCAGTAGAGCTACGGTCAAAACCTCGCCTTGGGGAAACATTCTGCGGAGCAATATACTCTACGTGGCGAATAAGTTCTTCTAATTTTTGTTTGTCAACATCAGAGTCAAGCTTGTTTGAATAGTAATATCGCAGGGCAGATTGGAAAGTTTCGTTTACATCGCCATTATAAAACCGCAAAATAAAGTCCCTGACTCTCCTTGGTTCCATTCTGTCATCATAAGTAAATGGCTGGGGTTGATCTGCAGCTATTCTTCTGCCTTTAACCAGCTCTTTTGCAGCTTTGTGGAATTCTTTATATTTTCCTAGGATTGACTCAATACCAGGGATTTCCTGTAATTGCTCCGGCTGGAGTGCATAATCCTGTGAAACCAGAAAGTCTTCCTGAGAAACTCCTTCTTCCTGAGGAGCCAGAGTAAACAGAGCATCAGTAGAGTATGAGAACGTATCATCAGGCAGTTCAGAAGGTGCTTTGAGATACACCCAGCGCCTAAGTTGCGCAGGATCCAGTGGTTCACGACCGAAATAGCCTTTCCCTGGTGGATTCATGAGTGCAACCACTTTAGTAGTTTCTTTGTTTACAGGAATAGATTCCGATGCATCTTCTGATAGCACAACTGACTCGCCACGGTTTATCGCATCTAAAACTTCATGAAGACGGATCACAATATTAGGAGCGGCCGAATTAAACTCGTCCAGAATAATAACCTTAACTTTGCCGTCTTCCTGTCTTAAACCTGAAGTAACTTTTCCGTCTGCAAATATATACTCAGGATCGTCAGAGCTTCTTTTATCAGGATTGGGGATGTATCTGCCCATTAAATCTTCGACGTCGGTTGCTCCGTTTAAGTTGGCGTAGTGGACTTCCCAACCCAGATCAGCAGCCATTTTTCTGACAGTAGTGGTTTTACCAATACTGGTTCCGCCCTCAATTAATATCGGATCTCCTTGTAGCCAGCTGACCGCGATATCTTTTTGTAATCCCAGCGAAAACTTATCGTTAATATAGTCAGCATATTGTTCACGGCTGGGTACAAAACGCCCCTCGTCATTCTGAGCTTTGGGTAAGCGTACACCCAGGTAAGCTACAGTTTCATGAGTTTCCTCAACAGGATACTCTGGTGGTGGCGTAAATTGATGTCTTTCCATAGATTCGTCTGGCATAGTTTTTTCTTAAGCTTGATATGTTATACCTGCTAATTCAAGAAACCCAAATCCTGACTCTTGGGTTTTTTTAAGGGCAGTTTTAGTTAATACATAAACAACAGTAACGTCTTTATAAACCGGAGTGACTGTCTGAGATTTAAGATTAAACTTATCGTAAATCTCTACTTGTCCGGTAGGGTACTGAACTGCAAAATCGTACAGATCCTTAGGCAAAATGTCTTTAATGACTACAAAAGACTTTGAGACTTTTGTAATCTGTTTAAACAAATCAGATGTGTCAACAGCTTGTCTGAACTCAGCCTCACTCAATTTTTTTGTGAAGCTTTCAAGTTCGTCATCATCTTTGGCAATCATTAATGAGACTTCTTTTTGAGAATTTGCGTATTTTAGAAAATCTTTAATTGTATTTGTCATATATTATGCATAGTATACTAAAAAGTGTCATAATTGGCGATTACCTCTCTAATAACCTCGGCTAGTTTTACTGACATTTCACGCACTCCGATATTAGCTACGCTGTTTGGATAATACCGACCGACATGGTCTGTGCCGGGGCCAATTCCCAAACCAATTAGTTTTTGGTCCGTATTTTCCATTATCTGAGTAACCATTTTGCCTAGTTCATATTCAGGTCCTGAATGAGCACCCGATTCTTCAGGATGACCATCTGAAAGCACAAATAGAAATTTTTCTGCTGATTTTTGTCGGGCAAGTCGTTCTGAAGCTTGCTGGACTGCCCAGCCGTCATCATTGTATCTGGCAGCGGGAGT
>Ga0100380_10002103_pt1 | contig 21560 bp, 21 predicted proteins | sample CryGeymeta201504_FD_80417 | JGI IMG/M metagenome (GOLD analysis project Ga0100380, IMG submission 80417) | Groundwater microbial communities from Crystal Geyser aquifers in Utah, USA - Crystal Geyser metaG 2015-04 | ecosystem: Environmental > Aquatic > Deep subsurface > Groundwater | place... | reverse complement strand
CTCGAAGCTGCTCAAAAAGAACATCTGCTTTCTTCTTCTCTTTCCCAGAAAGTGCTTCGATATGGAGTAAGCCTTCTAAGAGATTGAGCGAATCATTATATAGACTTTCAAACAACAACACGTGTAGCCGTTTTAGGTTTTGTTTCTATTGCTCCCCAAAAGTTAGGGGCAGAGCCAATCAACACTTCTTGAACCCCTTGTTGTATTGCGGAAGCAGCATTGGCCATTTTTGGTAACATCCCTCCTTGTATTACCCCTTCTTCAATTAAGGCATCGATCTGTGATAAATGCAGGTTTTCAATCATGGAACTCGAATCATTTACATTCCGTAAAACCCCGTCTTTTTCAAACAGATAAAACAGCTTAATGGCATAGTGGTCAGCCAAACCTATTGCCAAACAAGAGGCTATTGTATCGGCGTTGGTATTTAGCATCTGTCCACAACCATCGTGTGTCATTGCACAAAAAACCGGTATAACTCCTTGATTTAATAAGCACTTAAGCAAAGACACATTTAAGTCTTTCGGATCAGGATCACCTACCCATCCATAATTTATTGGGGTTATATCTCGAATCTTTGCTTTAAGCATATTTCCATCTACCCCCGTCAACCCGAGCGCATTTACCCCCCTAGCTTGAAGACCAGCAACTAATTTCTTATTAATTTCCCCTGCATAAGCCATCAAGGCAATATCTAAAGTTGCTGTATTTGTGATTCTTCTGCCTTTGATCATTTTTTGAGGAACACCTAGCGCCCTCCCTAATTCTGTTGCTCTTTTGCCGCCACCATGCACAAGAATAAAGGGCTCAGCCATTTTTGCTAAATCATCCAATACCTGTTTTAATAATCGGGTATCATCTAGCACGTTTCCTCCAATCTTAATTACCCACATACTTGGTTTTTTCATCTTTGAGTGATTCAATCATTTTCTTCAGTACTACTTGTGCCGACCACAGTCTATTTGCCGCTTGATCAAGCACCAACGAACGAGGTGAATCGAGCAATTCATCGCTAATTTCCACGTTTCTACGGACTGGCAAACAGTGCATAATCTTGGCATCAGGAGCTTGATGAAGTATCGCTTCTGTAAGCATCCAATCTTCCCCTCCTTCGTATGCTTTTCCATACGGATTCCGCATCGACCAGTTTTTCACATAGATAAAGTCAGCATTGCGTAAAGTTTCGGCTTGGTTCGAACTAATCTGCGCTCCTGCAGTTGCTTCTGGGTCGAGGTCGAGACCCGGTGGGTGACAAATATGCACATCATGCCCCGCCGCAATTGACCACTCAGCAAATGAGGCCGGTACCGCTTGGGGCAATGCTTTTATATGAGGCGCCCAAGTCAATACCACTTTAGGGCGTTTTATTGGGCTATGTTCTGCAATCGTCATTATATCTGCTAAGCTTTGCAAAGGGTGACGTGTAGCGCTTTCCATACTTAAAATAGGTTTTGCCGTATGACGAGCGAATGCCCTGAATACAGCTTCACTCTCATCCTTTACTTGATCACTTAGGCTAGGAAAACTACGCAGGGCCAATACATCGAAATAGCTACCAATTACTCCCGCAGCCTCTTTTATATGTTCCGGATTATTCCCGTTCATAATGGCATGTTCTTCAAATTCGAGTGCCCAAGCCTCTGCTGCCAGGTTCAATACCTGCACGTCCATCCCCAAATTTTTCGCTGCCATTTCGGTGCTCAGTCGGGTACGTAAGCTCGAATTCATAAAGAGCATGCCTAGTTTTAGACCCCTTCCTATTTCTTGGTCTTTATAAGGATTTACCTTCATAGCAAGCGCCTCTATAACAAGCTCTTCCATATCCCCAGCATCCCTAACACTTAAAAATTGATTCATTGGGCTTGGCTAATTTGAAGTGTGCTTTTCAATGCGCTCAGAAAGCGGTCGAGATCCGACTTTTTCACATTTAATGCGGGCAAGAGGCGAATCGTATGAACATCGCTTGCTGAACCTGTAAAAATGAAATGCTCCATTAAAAGGGCCTTCCTTACCGAAGCCACCATAAAAGGAAGCTTTATTCCTAACATCAGTCCTGCACCGCGTACCTCTACCACTCCTGGAATCAAGGCTAGCTGAGACCTGAGATATTCTCCCATTTCCGCAGCATGGTCAATTAGCCCTTCAGCTTGTATGACTTCCAACACGGCCAACGAAGCGGCGCAGGCCAAATAATTGCCGCCGAATGTTGTGCCGAGGAGTCCGTATTTTGCTTCAAACTTGGGAGAGAACAAGGTGCCAGCAACCGGAAAACCATTGCCCATACCTTTCGCCAAAGTAATAATATCAGCCTGTATTTCAGCATGTTGATGTGCAAAAAATCTCCCACTTCTTCCATGGCCAGATTGTACCTCATCCACAATTAAAACTGCCCCATGCTTATCACAAAGGGCTCGAGCACATTGTAAAAACTCAGCATCCGGCACATTCACTCCAGCAACACCCTGAATCCCTTCTATCAAAACAGCACAAACGGTCTCGTTCATTGCTGCCTTAAGGGCTTTTCGGTCGTTTAGTGGAATAAATTGAATGAAATCTACCGTATTAATTGGTGCAGAGAGGCTCGGGTTGTCAGTTGCTGCTACTGCAAGCGATGTTCTTCCATGAAACGCACCTTCCATCACTATCAACTTCTTCCTCCCATTAAAAAAGGAGGCCATCTTTAAGGCATTTTCATTGGCTTCAGCACCCGAGTTGGAAAGGAAAAGTTGGTAATCTTGATAGCCAGAAACCGCTCCTAATAAGGTTGCCAGTTCCTCTTGTTGGGGGATTTTCACGGCATTGCTATAAAAGCCAATTTCCTGGAGTTGTTTTTCTATCCGTTTTATGTAATGCGGATGACTATGACCGATAGAAATTACGGCATGCCCTCCATATAGATCGAGATATTCTTGTCCTTTATCATCCCAGAGTTTTGATCCTGAACCTTTAACTGGGGTTATGTCATGCAATGGGTATACATCAAATAATTTCATTAGAATGCGCTGGCTTTGAGCTGAAGTCCGCTTTTTTCCTCCAAGCCAAACATGAGATTCATGTTCTGAACAGCTTGTCCGGATGCACCTTTCAGCAGGTTATCAATTACAGAAACGAGAAGTACTTGCTTGCCCACCTTTTGTATGCCTAGGTAGCAGAAGTTGGTATTCACCACGTGTTTCAGTGCCACTTCAAAAGGAGCGACCTGGGTGAATGGATGCGCCTCATAAAAAGCGGTATAGATCTCTTCCAATTGACCTTGACTGAGATCCGATTCGAAGCTAAGTGTTACAAAAATCCCCCGACTAAAATTGCCTCTTTGGGGAATAAAGTTTAATGTAGTCGACAATTTGCCATACTGAGCAATACTTTCCTCGATCTCCTGAAGATGTTGATGGTTAAAGGCTTTATAGATGGATAGATTATTGTCGCGCCAAGGAAAGTGGGTACTAGAACTTGGTTTCTGACCTCCTCCAGTTGCACCTGTTGTGGCATTAATATGCACCGATTCAGGCAAAGCAACTTGTTCGGCTAAGGGTAATAAGGCCAACTGAATTGCTGTAGCAAAACAGCCAGGGTTAGCAATATTTTTCGCTTCTCTAATCGCTTGTTTATTCAACTCTGGCAAGCCATACACAAAGCTTCTATCCCCCATTGTATTACTACGCTTATGGCGGAAGTCGGTGCTTAAATCTATTATTTGGATGGATGGATTGAGTTCATTTTGTTCGATAAACTTTCGTGCTTCTCCATGCCCAACACAGAGGAAGAGCACATCCACATCTTGCGAAAGACCCGAAGTAAATCCTCTATCGCTTATACCCAAAAGGTCTGGGTGAACCTCGTACCATTTTTTTCCCGCCGCACTTTTACTATGTGCAAAGACAAGCTCAACATTGGGATGATTTAGCAATAGGCGCATTAGTTCGCCCCCCGTATATCCGGCTGCTCCGGCAATTCCTACTTTAATTGTACTCATGATATGGGTTCTCCTCTCCGTTTATTTGGTAATAGATGCTATTCTGATTCCCGTAGATGCGAATGAATCCTTTGACGTCTTCGCCACTCCACGCGCGGTTTTCTTCTCCGTAAGTGCCGAACTTATCCGACATCAAATCATGCGGAGAGTCTACTCCGAGGAGCTCAAAGCGGAAAGCGTGCAAGCGTATGGATACACGGCCCGACACCTGCTTCTGACTATCCATTAAAAAGGCCTCCATATTGCGCATCACCGGATCGAGGTACATGCCTTCGTGGAGGTTATTCCCATAGAATTGAGCAATCTGTTCCTTCCAATTCAGCTGGCTTCTGGTGAGCACATGTTTCTCCAGCAAGTGATGTGCTTTGATTAAAATCATGGGCGCGGCTGCTTCGAATCCTACCCGACCTTTGATGCCTAAGATGGTATCGCCTACATGGATTTCTCTCCCGATGCCATAAGGTGCAGCAAGTTGATGCAAAGCTTGGATGAGCGCCACAGGATGCTCGTATAACTGATCATTGATGACATAAGGTTCGCCTTTTATAAATTGAATATGGATATCAATAGACGCTGTTTTTGTCGCTTGAATGGGCCAAGCACCTTCGGGCAAGGAGCCCATAGACTTTAAGGTTTCTCGACCACCTACTGAAGTACCCCAAAGTCCTTGATTGATGCTATAACTCGCTTTCTCAGCAGAGAAGGGCATTCCGTTCGCAGCAAGGAATTCCAGTTCAGCTTCGCGGCTTAATTGCTGGTCGCGGATGGGTGTGATGATTTCTATTCCTGGGAGTAAGTTTTGAAGAATCATATCAAAGCGTACTTGGTCATTCCCTGCTCCAGTGCTTCCATGAGCTACAGCCTCTGCTCCTACCTTTTTAGCATAAGCTGCTAAGGCAGATGCTTGTGCAATACGTTCTGCGCTTACCGAAAGTGGATAGCTTTGATTTTTCAGCACATTCCCAAAGAGGAGAAAGCGCACCACCTTATCATAGTACCGCGTGGTTTCTTCGAGTGCTTCGAAATGAAATACCCCAGCTTGAAGGGCTCTTTCTTTGATGGATGCTAATTCTTCTTCAGTGAAGCCACCCGTATTGATGGTCACTGCATATACTTGGTACCCCAACGTTTTCGCCAGGTATACCGCACAGTAGCTGGTATCTAAACCACCACTGTACGCTAATACAATTTTTTTCATGAATTAAATCTGATTGATAGGAATTGAAGGCTTGGAAAAGCGGCGCAAAAGCCTGCTCTTCTTAAGGCGCATATACCGCTCATAAAGCTCTGAATGAAGGGAGAAGTCTAATCTCCTGCCTTTCCACTTCTTGGCGATACTTTCTTCAGGATTATAAAGCATGGCGGTGCAGAGGCAATTCGATCTTTCCTTGGCCATCAAGATGCTGTGGTTTACACAACTCTTGCAGCCATTCCAAAATTCTTCATCCGTGGTGAGTTCCTGATAGGTTACAGGTTCATATCCTAGGTCAGAATTAATCTTCATCACTGCCAATCCCGTGGTGAGGCCGAATATTTTCGACTGCGGGTATTTGGTACGTGATAATTGAAAAATACGTTCTTTGATTTCTTTGGCCAAACCGGTTTTACGAAACTCGGCTTTGACAATGAGGCCAGAGTTGGCCACAAATTTTCCATGGCTCCAAGATTCTATATAACAGAATCCGGCCCATTCGCCAGAGGATGTAAGGGCAATTACAGCCTTTCCTTCCAGCATTTTTTTCTCAATAAATTCGGGAGTCCGCTTGGCTATTCCCGTTCCTCGAATCAAAGCCGAGGTTTCCATCTCTTGTACGATGGTCGCTGAATACTGCAGATGTTTCTCAGCAGCAACGCTAATTATGTATTTGTTTTTCTGTGCTTTCATTAAGTAGCGCTAAGTGTAATTTAACATGTCGGATAAAGATTGCATGGCTTTAAAATGTCGCCTGGTCTGGCGCGGTAATCGGACTAAAATGGGTCTTCTCATATTATTAAAATTGGTCAAAAAAAAAGCCTGCCGTGTGGCAAGCCTATGGATTTATCGTGTTCTGAAACAAACCCCTAGCCTGCCGTATTTGGCTGACGTCTTGAGGGTCTATAACTTTGAAATATCGTTTTCATTTAAGGGGCGCAAAAGTATAAAAACAACTAGTAATTTCAATAAGAATTATTTGAATGGCAGAATTTGTCTGGTAAATAACGGGTTGGGGTAAGTTCGCTGATGACCACACAACAGTTTGGTCTTCGAATTTAAATATACTCTTTAAGGGTATCTTAGCGTTGTCGAACCCTTGGGCCGCCCCTTCAGGGCGTGTTTGCTTGGTGTGCATTGCTGTGTTTAGGTTGGGGAGTCCCTTCGGGACTATTTATTTGGTAAACTAGAAATCTCTCACCCTCGAAATCTCGCCCAAAAACAAAAAAACCCGACCTAAGCCGGGCTTCTCTGTATGCAAAAGAGATTCATGTATTAAATTCCAAAAATCAAATTCCAAATTCCAACTGGAGCTTGGTTCCGATAGCCATTGGAATTTACGAAGTTTATCCTTCGAGGGCAGCTGCGCCACCAACGATTTCTGAAAGTTCAGTTGTGATCGCTGCTTGACGTGCTTGGTTATAAGCTAAACGAAGTGCTTTCAAGAGCTCACCTGCGTTATCTGTTGCCTTATCCATGGCCACCATACGGGCACCGTGTTCAGAAGCAAAAGAGTCGAGCAGTGCTTTATACACTTGTGTTTTTAAACTGCGAGGTACTAAGTCTTCCAAGATTTCGACCTTCGATGGTTCGAAGATATAGTCGTTGTTAGATGCACCTTCTCCGCGGAACTCATCCAAATCAACCGGTAGGAAACGTTCCTCGGTGATTATTTGAGTAGCGGCATTTTTAAATTGGTTATAGATAATTTCTACCCGGTCGAATTCACGGTTTGTAAAACGTTCGAGCAATACTTGAGCAAAGGCAAACACTTCTTCCGCTTCCAGATTTTGGAACATGGTACGGTATGAAACATCATTCTTATAACCCAATTTCGACAAAAGATCGAAGCCTTTTTTACCACAATACATTAAGGTGATATTCTCTTTCGGAGTATCCTTGTATTTGACTTTTAAGACCTGCTTAACGCGTTTTACTACATTCGAATTGAAGGCACCGCATAATCCTCTATCGGAGGTCATCACCACGATCAATACCTTGTTCAACTCTCGTTCTTCAAAGTATTTGGCCAGAGACGCATCTTCGATACTGCCAGATAAGTTTCCCAACATGGTTTTTAACTTGCTTGCGTACGGACGCATTTGAGTAATTCCAGTTTGAGCCTTACGTAGCTTCGTTGCCGAAACCAATTTCATGGCTTTGGTAATCTGCTGCGTAGAGGAGATCGAGCTTATGCGTATTCTTGTTTCCTTTAAGTTTGCCATGTCGAAATGTGTATAAAGGGACCCGAAGGCCCCTTAATCATTTTTAGTTGTATTTCGCGGTTAAGTCTTTCGCAACTGTTTCCAATACAGAAGTTAAGCTATCATCGTATTTACCTGAAGCCAAGCTCTTCAATACATCAGCATGCTTGTTTTCTAAGTATTGAACGAATTCTGCTTCGAACTCACGTACTTTATTTACTGGAATCTTGTTCAAAAGTCCTTTTGTTCCCAAGTAGATGATAGCAATTTGATTCGCTACACTTACTGGAGAGTATTGTCCTTGTTTCAAGATTTCCACGTTGCGAGATCCTTTGTCAAGAACCGCTTTCGTAGCTGCATCCAGGTCAGAACCAAATTTGGCAAAGGCCTCTAGCTCACGGTACTGGGCTTGGTCAAGCTTCAAGGTACCTGCTACTTTTCTCATGGATTTAATCTGTGCGTTACCCCCAACACGAGATACCGAGATACCCACGTTGATCGCCGGACGAACCCCTGAGTTAAAGAGGTTAGATTCCAAGAAGATCTGACCATCGGTAATCGAAATTACGTTGGTAGGGATATAGGCAGAAACGTCACCCGCTTGTGTTTCAATAATTGGAAGAGCGGTTAGAGAACCCCCACCCTTCACAAGGTGACGAATTGACTCTGGCAAGTCGTTCATATCTTGAGCGATCTTGTCGGAAGAGTTAATTTTCGCAGCTCTTTCAAGCAAACGGCTATGGAGGTAGAATACGTCTCCTGGATATGCCTCACGACCTGGCGGACGACGAAGCAAAAGTGACACCTCACGGTAGGCTACAGCTTGTTTCGACAAATCATCATAAATGATTAATGCCGGACGACCTGTATCACGGAAGAACTCACCAATCGCAGCACCCGCCATTGGCGCGTAGAACTGGAGTGGAGCTGGATCAGCAGCGGTTGCCGCTACAACAACCGTATAGGCCATTGCTCCTGCATCTTTCAACGCTTTCACTACCTGCGCAACAGTCGAACCTTTTTGTCCGATGGCCACGTAGATACAGAAAACAGGTTCTCCTCTATCGTAAAATTCTTTTTGGTTAAGGATGGTATCAATAGCGATAGCTGACTTACCTGTTTGACGGTCGCCAATGATCAACTCACGTTGACCGCGTCCGATTGGAATCATCGCATCAATTGATTTGATACCTGTTTGCAACGGTTCAGTTACCGGTTCACGGTAAATTACCCCTGGTGCTTTTCTTTCGATCGGCATCTCGTAAAGGTCACCAGTAACGGCACCCTCACCATCGATAGGCTGACCTAAGGTATTCACAACACGGCCCAACAATCCTTCTCCAACTTTCAGAGAAGCAATGCGACGGGTTCTTTTTACTACATCGCCTTCACGTACTTCCTCAGGTTTACCGAGCAATACCGCACCTACGTTGTCTTCCTCGAGGTTCAAGGCAATACCTTGAGATCCGTTCGAGAATTCAATCAATTCACCGGATTGTACTTTGGTCAAACCATAAATACGTGCAATACCGTCACCCACTTGGAGGACCGTACCAACTTCTTCGAGTTCGGCTTCCGTTTTCAGGCTGGAGAGTTGTTCGCGAATAATCGCTGAAACCTCGTCAGGTCTAATATTAGCCATATATTTTTTAATTTAAAACGAGTTCTTTTTTAATGTTTTTCAATTGCTTAGCGATACTGGCATCGTAAAGACTATCACCCATACGAACGACAAGTCCACCGATAAGGCTCGGGTCCACTTCCATTTCGAGAACGATTTTCTTTCCGGTTTTGCTTTCCAGTGTCTTTTGGATATCCGCTAATACGTTCGCATCCACTGCCGCAGCCGTGGTTACTATGGCAGACGCAATATTGTGCTGCTCATTGTACATGCGAATTACTTCTTTGGCAATCAGTGGCAAGAAGGCTTCACGCCCTTTGCGAATCACGGTATTGACAAATAAGGTAGTTAGCTTGTTGAATCCAGTAAAGCTCGCCTCAATTACCTGGCGCTTCTTATCACCACGAATGATTGGGCTTTTTAGCATTACGACTAAGTCTCTATTGACTTTGCACGTTTTAGCAAAAAGATCCATATCAGCATAAATCGCCTCAACGGCTTGCTGTTCATTCGCTAGTTCAATAAGCGACTTGGCATATCTGGATGCGATTCTGATTTCTGACATAGCTTAGAGCGATACGGTTTTCAAATATTCTTCAACGAGCGCATTTTGCTCGCCTTGATCCTCGAACTTCTTCGCGAGCACTTTTTCAGCAATCTCGATAGATAAAGAAGCTACTTGCGATTTAATATCAGCCATAGCAGCGGCTTTTTCTTTTAAGATGGCATCACGTGCATCATCCACAATACGACGGGCTTCGCTTTGTGCATCTTTCTTGGCTTGATCGAGAATGCTATTTTTCATCTCGGTCGCCTCTTTCATGATACGGTCACGCTCAGCTGCGGCTTCCTTCTTCGCTTCGGCAATACCACTTTGAAGCTGGCTCATTTCTGAACGCGCACTCTCTGCAGATTTCAAAGCCTCTTCGATGGAATCTTCACGGTCTTTAATTGCCTTAAGAATCGGTTTCCATGCCAATTTCTTGAGCATGAAAAGGATAATTAAGAAAACAACTAAGGTCCAGAAGAATAAGCCTAAGGCAGGGGTTAATAACTCCATTTTCTTCTTTTAAAGTGTTTTGGACATAACAAGTCGCTTCCCTCGAAACCGAAGGAAGCAACCTGTAAATTTTCTTTATTAGTTACCCATTGCAAGGAAGCAGATCACCGCACCGAAAAGGGCCACACCTTCGATGAAGGCAGCAAGGATGATCGCAGTAGTCCGGATGTCTCCAGAAGCCTCAGGCTGACGCGCAATAGATTCTACTGCACCCGCACCGATTTTTCCGATACCCAATCCTACCCCAAGGGCTACTAAACCAGCACCGATACCGGCACCGATAGGTCCATACTTCACTACTTCTAATAAGATAGTTTGTAACAACATAGGTCTATGTATTAATTGTGATTGATTATTTGCTATTAGTGATGTTCTTCCGGCATGGCTTGTCCAATAAACAAGGCCGTTAACATGGTAAAGATAAATGCTTGGATGGCAGCAACCAACAACTCTAAGGTATAGAGGAAGATGGCAAATGGCACCGAAGCCAAGGATACTCCAAAGCCTGCACCTGCATTGGTTCCGTTTTCAGAGAAAAGGAAGATGAGGCCCAAAATACTCATGATGATAATGTGGCCCGCAGTCATATTAGCGAACAAACGAATCATCAGGGCAAATGGTTTAGTGAAGATCGAGATAATCTCTACTGGGATAAGAATGAACTTAACCGGAAGAGGAATTCCCGGAGGCCATAAAATATGACTCCAGTAAGATTTGTTTCCATTCACATTGGTGATGATCAAAGAGAGCAATGCCAATACCATGGTAAACGCGATATTTCCAGTTACGTTAGCCGCTCCTGGTAAAAGTCCTAGCATATTGTTCACCCAAATAAAGAAGAAGAGCGACAATAAGTACGGGGTAAATCTCAAATAATGATGCCCCATGTTTGGCTTCGCAATTTCGTCGCGAACAAACAAAATCAATGGCTCCATAAAAGACTGTAATCCTTTAGGTGCTTGACCCGGGCGGGTTTTGTATGCTTTCGCTACCGAAGTAAACAGGAGTAGTATGATAATAAACGACACCAACATCGAAGCGACGTTCTTGGTAATCGACAAATCAAGAACTGATGCGGGAACTAACTCAGTACCAACAACCACATCATCCTCCTTCACTTCTTGCTGAACCAATAATGGCTCACCTGCCTCATCTAATAGAACGATATGACCATGCTCTTCAGCATAGGTCTTATACGTATGGGTATGATGATCGAAGCTGCTTGACATGAACACATCAAGCCCATAAGCCTCAGAATACACAATCACAGGCAAAGGCAAGCTATAATGCGTTTCACCAATGGTAAAGAAATGCCACTCATGTGCATCGCTAATGTGATGCAAGATGGTTTTACTCATGGTAGCGGTGGTAAAACCCTCCTCTTCTTCTCCTCCATGTGTTTCGTGTTCTAATCCATCATGATGCATTTCTTCACCATGTTGAATTGTATCATGTCCGTTTTCATGGTCTGCTGGGTTAGCAAAAGTCCATGTAAACGTCATAAATGCGAGAAGAAAGGCGAAATTTTTCACTCTCCAAAAACCGCGAATGCCTGATTTTACGTGCCTCATGAAGGATTGACTACTTTTTTAAATCGGGGCGCAAGTTAGCTACTAAATGATAAATTTCAAACACTTGAAATAAAAGATATAGAAGCATAAATCCAACGACATAAGGAATGTCTCTAGAACCCGTGATTACCAGATAGGAAATGACAAAAAACAGGGATGAAAAAAGTCGAAAAAACATGGAACCGAAGATCAGACTCATGGAATTCTTCGTATTCATCTTCAAAGAAAAGACGGAGATATAATAAATGATCAGCGTAATGAGTACCATAAAACCAAAGGCCCACCATAAGGAAGTGGGGAGTAAATCGGTTTTAGTAAAGATAAGCTGCAAGGCCACAGCAATAATTCCTGAAAAGGCTGCAAGGCGCAAGGTGAATTTCCCAAAGGTCATGTTACTTTTTATTTAAGGTGCGGAGAATTTGAATGACTGCCGCTACCAGACCGGCAAAAATACCAAGCAATAAGAACAATGGAAAATTAAAATCTAGGGCATTGTCTAAAAGGTGCCCCAATAGCCCCAAAACACCCACCGAAATAATAAGCGGCAGGGTGAGTGACCAGAGTTTTAAAAAATCAAAGGGTGGCTTGTTCGGCTTTGGGTTTTCTGATTTCATTCGAGAATTTATCGTCCCCCATGCGCGAATTTGACTTCATCACGCAGTTACCGTTGAATTCGGCACCGCTTTCTACCACCAGTTTATTGGTTACAATATCGCCTTCAATTTGGGCGGTACTCTTCAGGAATAATATTTCACCGATAAAGAGTTTTCCCTTAACGCTCCCTTGAATATCGGCATTCTGAGCATGAATATCGCCTTCAATCTTCCCATTTGGACCTAAGACCAACCGAGCTTTTGAAGTAACACTCCCCTTTACGGTGCCATCGATACGCAAATCACCAGCGGAGTTAATATCTCCATTGATGGATGTTCCTACTCCGATGAGGTTGAGATCTTGCCCTACTCCGTCTAATCCTTTTCCCTTTTTTGAACTCGTATCTTTATTATTGAACATGCCCCTTTATTTAAATACCATATAATCTTCTGCATTCAGCGCAATACCATTATGCCAAAGCTCAAAATGCAAATGCGGACCGCTTGTAAACTCGCCAGAATTACCCACCATGGCAATCGCTTCGCCCGCATCCACAAAATTACCCACTTTTTTCAACAATACCGAATTGTGTTTATAGATGGATAAAAGGTTGTTCGCATGTTGAACTGCAAGTACATGACCTGTTTCTGGTGTCCAGGAAGAAAGCACTACTGTTCCTTCCAAAACCGATTTTACCGTTTGGTCGTCTTTCGAGACAATATCAGTTGCCAAATGATCAATCACTGGATCAAACTTGGCAGAAACCATCCCACTTAATGGAGTAAAGAAAGGTGCAAACAAGGCATTTCCTGTCTGCGCTCTGCCAGCTTCCAAAGAATAATCTTTTTTGCTATTCATCTTCTCTCGCAAGGCCAACTCTTCCTGACTTGGATCTAAGATCACTGCGCCAACTAAGCTATCACCACCCTCTTGGCCCAAACTCGTATCCGGTTGATCTTCCAAAATCCGCATGCTATTCTGCATCATCAATTCATTTGCCTGAATCACGTTTTCCATCGAATCAAGCTTATAGGATAGCTCTATCAAAAGCTGCGTTTGATCTTTGCTAATCTGCCCTGGTAAATATTCTCTTAGTGAAGTAAAGCCTAATAAAAGAGTACTTAATCCGAAAAAAAGCACCAAAATGCTACTAAATAACATGAATACATTCAGCTTCGTTAACGTGAGTGAAGCCTTCTCCTCAAAGGTGGCATCATTCATTATTACCAGCCTATATTTATTGCGAAGTCGGTGAATAAGTCGTTTTTTCTGTTCCATTTCTGTAATCAATCAAGATTATTGCTTATTAAATAATAATTTCGCTGCTTCAAAGTTATTGTATTAAATAAGGAATCCTTTTGAAAGCGACTATTGCCGCAAGAATATTTATAGCACTCATTCTCCTCGTTGGTGTTTCATCCTGCGATAAGAACAGAGACACATTTCTCAATCGAAGCTACCAAAATATGGTGGCCCACTACAACGTATACTTCAACGGAGAGCAAAAGCTCGAAGAAACCAGGTATAGTTTAGAAAAAGCACATGTCGATGATTATTCGGAAGTGTTGGATGTATTCCCCTATGGCAGCGAAGACAACCGCAAAAGTCAGTCGGGCAATATGGATGAGGTCATCAAAAAAGCATCCCGGGTTATTGCGGAACGTCCGATTAGTAAATGGGTGGATGACGCCTATTTTATGATGGGCAAAGCATACTTTTTCAAAGGCGATTATTTTGCTGCGATTGAAACTTTTCAATTTCTAAACTCGCAGTTTAAAGGGTCGAAAATATCTTATGAAGCCACCCTTTGGATTATAAAGTCCTATGTGTTGCTTGGAAAGGCTGCAGATGCGGAGGCGATCATCGGACTCCTCAATAACGACCCGAAATTTCCAGAGAAGCTCAAAACTCGACTACATGAGGTGAGTGCCTATGTCTATATCCGAGTTGAAAAATATAAAGCCGCATCTATCGCTTTAGAAAAAGCAATGCCTCTTGCTAAAGGTTCCTATACCAAGGCTCGGTATCATTATATCCTAGGGCAGCTGTATGATAAACAAGGCGAACGCAACAAAGCCAGAAAACATTATAAGGCAGTAACCAAAGGAACGCCTCCTTATGAAATGGCCTTCAATGCTAAAATCAACTTGGCCAGAAACTATAACCCCAATAACCCAAGCGAGGTGAAGTCGGCCAAAAAATATTTGAAGAGCATGCTGCGTGATGATAAAAACATCAGCTACTTCGCTCAGATTTATTATGAACTTGGCCTGATTGAGAAAAAAGAAGGTGACATGAATGTAGCGGTTGACTATTTCCGTCAGTCAAACCAAAACAATAAAGGCAATGGTGATCAAAAGGCGCTTTGCTTTTTGGAGCTCGCTGATATTTACTTTTCACGTCCGGATTATAAAAACGCCCAGCTCTATTACGACAGTGCCGTATTTTTCTTGAAGCCCGATTTTGAGGACTACGACAAACTAAAAGCCAAGCAAGAGGTACTGAGTGAACTGATTAAAAACCTGATTCTCATACGCAAAGAAGACAGCTTATTGAAAGTGGCAGAATTGCCAATTAAGGATATCGACAACCTGATTGACAAGGCCATAAAGGATGAAAAGAAACGGAGAGAAGACGAGGAGAAAAAGAAAAAAGAAAGCCCACAAAATTTCGGCAATCCTAACATACCTCAAAATCCATTCAACGCACAGAACAATATTGGGTCTGGATTCTATTTCGAAGACCCCATTCAAGTTGCCCGTGGTTTTAACGAGTTTTCTACCAAATACGGACAAAGAGCCAATGTCGACAATTGGCAATTTAAGGCATTGGAGGCCAGTAATGCGCCACCTTCGAATGGCGAAGACGAGGGAGAGCCAGAAGAAGAAGACCCGACTAAAAAACCAGAGATCCCTCAGGACTCTGCAGGGCTTGTTCGTCAGCAATATATCCAAGATATTCCCTTTTCTCCAGAGGCAAAAAAATCAGCAAAAGACCGAATGGCTGCTGCTTATCTGAAAGTCGGAGAAATCTATTATGAACAATTGGGCGAACTCGTTGAATCGGAAAAAGCGTTTAAATCCTATTTGACCAAATACCCAAAGGGCGACATGATCCCTAAGGCCTTATACTATCTATACAAGATTAATTCAGATCAAAACCTCACGGATGAGGCAAACAAGCATAAAGCGCGGCTCATTACAGAATTTTCAGATAGTCCTTATGCCAAGTATTTAACCCAAGACCCTTCACAGATGGAGTCGAAAGAAGAAGGCATCGACCCAAAAATAATCGCTGCATACCAACAAGCCTATAATTCCTATAAAGTATCAAATTTTTCTGGAGTCATTCGAGATAAACGAGCATTCGACAAAACCTATTTCGGCACTCCCCTTCAGCCTAAATTTGATCTTTTAGAGGCTTTAAGCTATGGAAGAATGGACAGCGTAAGTCGTTGCATCCTCTTATTGAAAAACCTAGTAGCCAATTATCCCACCACGGCAGAGGCATTGGAAGCGCAGCAAATCCTAAATGCGTATGTCAAGGCACAGAACAAATCAGGGATTGAGGAGGTAACGGATGTGCCCTATGCCTATGTGCCAGGAAACAAGCATTATTTTTTTATGCTATTACCGGCGAGCAAGAACATCTCCATGAATCAGGTGAAAGCCCGTTTCTCTGACTTTAATGCAAAACAGATGGTAGGCCAGAGCTTTTCCATTGAAGAAATGTTGGTGGGCGAACGCCAGCTTCTTGTCATAAAAGAGTTCAAAGACCGCGAAAGTGCTGATAAATATATGGCTATCGTGAAGTCTGACCCCAAGTTTATTAAAAGTTTAGCAGCCCCTGGCGCAGAATTTTTAGTGGGTGATCCTAAAAATCTTGGACTGATGATTGTAAATTCGGACCTCGAAGGATTTCTAAAATTTACGTCAACTTACTATATCCAAAAATGACCAAATCCAAAAAAAGCAGATTCACCCGGCTCCTTCTCTGGTTCTGGGGACTCTTTTTCGGTGCTATCTTCCTTGCCTTTCTCTTCTTTATTTTAATCAGTAATGGCCTCTTTGGAAAGCTACCTGATGTAAAGGAATTGGAGAACCCAAAGAATAATGTAGCAACCGAAATTATTAGTTCAGACGACGCGGTACTGGGCAAATTTTATGTCGAGAACAGAACCCCTGTAAAATTTCACCAGCTATCTCCTCACCTTGTCAATGCATTGATTGCTACAGAAGATGAGCGCTTTTATGACCATTCTGGCATCGATTTCAAATCGCTTATGCGTGCTATTGCTAAATTCGGACAAGCAGGTGGCGGGAGTACTGTAACCCAGCAATTAGCCAAGATGCTTTTTACTGAGGTTCCATCGAGCAATATCCTAGACCGCATCAAGCAAAAGCTCAAAGAGTGGGTTATTGCTGTACAATTGGAGCGTCGTTATACCAAAGAAGAGATTATTTCCATGTATTTCAATCGCTTTGATTTTCTTCATCAGGCAGTTGGAATAAGTTCAGCCTCCAAGATTTACTTCAAAACCACACCCAATAAATTAACATTAGATCAAGCGGCCTCCTTAGTAGGTATGGCCAAAAATCCACGTTTGTACAATCCAGTGGATTCAGACAAAGGCAATAAAGAACGGTACGAAGAACTTTCGGAGAACAATTTAGGTCGTCGCAACGTGGTTTTCCATCAAATGGAAAGAAACGGATTCATCACAGAGACTCAAAAAGATTCCTTGTATGCAGTCGTAACGGATTTACACTTCGAGCAGGAAGACCATAACGAAGGAACAGCGACCTATTTCCGAGAACAATTGCGCCAAGAGCTTAATAGCTGGTGCAAGGAAAACGATTATGATCTTTACCGCGACGGACTCAAGATTTATGTAACATTAGACAGTCGCATGCAGAAATATGCAGAACTCGCTGTTCAAAAGCATTTATCGAGTCATCAAAAGAAATTCTTCGCCCATTGGAAAGGCAAGGAACCTTGGGGCGAGCATACCATTATAATAGAAGACGCGATGGAGAAATCACCTCGCTACCAAGCCATGAAAGCGGCTGACTTTTCAGAAAAAGAAATTGAGAAAGTTTTCAATACCCCAGTTGAGATGAGCGTTTTTACATGGGACAACACCCGTCAGGAAAAAGACACCATGATGAGTCCGCTAGATTCTATCAAGTACTACCAATACTTTTTACAAACGGGCTTCATGTCATTCGATCCACATACTGGAGAGATTAAAGCTTGGGTTGGCGGCATAAACCACCGCTATTTTAAGTACGACCATGTGAACCTGAACAGTACGCGACAAGTGGGCTCCACCTTCAAACCTTTCGTATATAGCTTGGCAGTTGATAACGGCTACTCCCCTTGTTTTGAGGCACCAAATGAACAGGTGGTGTTTGAAGACTATGATAATTGGTCACCAAGAAATGCCGACAATAAATATGGCGGCACCATGCAGTTGAGGAAAGCCTTGGCCTTATCGGTGAATAGTGTAACAGCCTACCTCATGAAGCAACTTGGCCCTAATGGTCCGGAAAATGTCATTAGCCTTGCTAGAAAAATGGGAATTAAAGGCACCTTAGAAGCCTATCCATCCATTTGCTTAGGAACCATGAGCCTTTCGGTTTATGAAATGATTGGTGCTTTCGGAACATTTGCCAATAAAGGTGTGTTTGTTCGTCCGTTTTATATTAAGCGTATAGAAGATAAAAATGGTGTGGTGGTTTATTCTTCCGTTCCGGAGACCCAGCAAGCCATGTCGGAGCAAACGGCCTATGTTATGATAAAAATGATGGAACGTGCTACCTATGGCACTGCTGCACGTTTGCGCTATATGTATAACCTCACCAATCCAATTGCTGCGAAAACTGGAACGACGAATAATCAGTCTGACGGCTGGTTTATTGGAGTAACGCCTAATTTAGTTTCAGGAGGATGGGTAGGCAACGACCACCGTGCTGTCCATTTTAATACCCTCCGCTTGGGTGGAGGCTCTGAAATGTCGATGCCAATTTGGGCCTATTATATGCAACAGGTTTACGCGGACAAAGGCATTAACTTGTATGATGGCGCCTTTGAAGAGCCGAGCAAGCCCCTAACCATTGAGGTAGATTGCGACCGTTATCAGCAGCCGCATACCGACGATAATCGAGGCGGTATTCTTGGCTCACGCTAAGGTCCATGCAACATTTTTGAGGCCTCAATCGTCAGTTATTCAGTGCCACCAACAAGGGCATGCATAGCGGTACCAAATTAAGGTCTTGGTATCATTACTTGTTGATCAGCGTATAGAGACAGTGGGAACGAATCGTTTTCGCTGTCTTTTTTTTTGGCTCGTCGTCTCAGTTTTGGGCACGCGATCAGGGGTTAGAGCCATTATACAAAATCCAATGCCCCGTTACACAGAACCCCTTCATCTAACCCATAACACAGAACCCAGAACCCTTCCTCTAAAGAAACTTCGTTATTAAAAACATTCTGCTATTTTTGCGGACATTAGAATTATGTCGACAGCCAGTACTACCTCAGCAATGAATTTTCAAGAGACGGAAAATCAAGTGATGATTCGTCAGATGATCCAAGACTTCGCAGATAAGCATATCCGCCCTAACATGATGGATTGGGATGAAAACCAATTCTTCCCAAAAGATGTAATGCATCAATTGGGTGAGCTCGGTTTGCTTGGCGTGCTTGTTCCTGAAACTTATGGAGGATCAGGATTTGGGTATTTAGAATATGTCACAGCAATCGTGGAATTGGCCAAAGTTGATTCATCAATAGCACTTTCCATGGCCGCACATAATTCCTTGTGTACCGGTCATATTTTGCAATTCGCTTCGGAAGAACAAAAGCAGCGTTGGTTGCCTAAGTTGGCAAGCGGCGAATGGATTGGCGCATGGGGACTTACCGAAGCCAATACCGGTTCTGATGCGATGCGAATGCAGTGTGTAGCGAAAGAAGACGGCGATGATTATATCCTAAACGGAAGTAAAAACTGGATTACCCATGGTATCAGCGGGGATATTGCAGTGGTACTTGTGCGTACTGGTGAATTACTTGATTCACATGGTATCACGGCTATTGTTGTTGAGCGAGGAACTCCTGGATTCAAAGGAGGTAAAAAAGAAAATAAATTAGGCATGCGCGCGAGCGAGACCGCAGAAATGATCTTTGAAGACTGTCGCGTACCTAAAGCCAATGTTTTAGGAAATGTAGGCGATGGCTTTATTCAAGCGATGAAAGTCCTTGATGGAGGCCGTATCTCTATTGCGTCGCTCGGCTTGGGTATTGCCTATGGAGCCTTTGAGGCTGCTTTGCAATACTCTAAGGAGCGCGAGCAGTTCGGACAAGCAATTTCAAACTTCCAGGCCATCGGATTCAAGTTGGCTGATATGAAGATGCAAATCGAAGCTGGTGAGCTTTTGACTATGGAAGCTGCACACCTTAAAAATAATGGGCAACCAGTTACCAAGGTTTCAGCCATGGCAAAGTATTATACCAGTGAGGTGGCGGTTCGCGTGAGCACCGATGCCATACAGATATTTGGTGGTTATGGATATACCAAAGACTTCCCTGTTGAGAAATTCTACCGCGATTCGAAATTGTGTACCATTGGAGAAGGGACTTCTGAGATTCAGAAACTGGTTATTGCACGTTCTATTCTGAAATAGTCCATAGTCGACAGTCCACGGACCACGGACCACGGCTATTAAGACCATGGTCCATAGACCATAGTCGATGGTTAAAAGTATAATAAAGCAGTGTACTTAGGTATGCTGTTTTTTTTTACTCCTTACTCCTCATCTGCTCAAACAACTAAGCTACTGAACAATTCTCTGTGGACTGCGGTCCGTCGACCGTGGACTAAATTCACATTTTTCACACACCTCTTGCATTATTTCAAAACCAATTCTTATATTTGCAGCCCATTCAGATAAACGATGATTATAGTTAACGTAAAAGAAAACGAGTCGCTTGAAAAAGCACTGAAGAAATTCAAGAAGAAATACGAAAAAACTGGCGTATTGAAAGAACTCAGAGCAAGACAAGCTTTTGTTAAGCCATCTGTTAAGAAAAGACTTGAAATAATCAAAGCTCGCTACAAGCAGCACGTGCAGACTAAAGGAGAATAAGATTCTCTTTTATTTCTTAGAATATATATTGAAATCTGTATCTTTACCTTCACGGTATGGGTACAGATTTCTTTTTTAATGATTTTCTAAATTACCTGGAGCGGGAGAAAAAATATTCTTCTCACACCCTTACCGCGTATCGGAACGATTTAACGCAGTTCCATACTTATATCCAGCGCATATACGAGATTGATGATGCATTGGGCATTACCGCTCAGATGGTCCGCAGCTTTGTAGCAGACCTAATGAATGATGGCATTCAATCGCGCAGCGTTAACCGTAAAATATCCACCCTTAAGTCTTTTTTCAAGTACAGCATTCAACAAGGGCTCCTGCATGAGAATCCGATGAAGAAAGTTGTGTCTCCAAAAACACCCAAGCGTCTTCCCGTCTTTGTGGAGCAGGCCAAGATGGAAAGTTTATTGGTGAACAAACCAGAAGCGGATGATTCATTTGCTCAATGGAGAGATTATTTGGTTATAGAATTGCTTTATGGCACAGGGATTCGTTTATCAGAAAGTCTTGGACTCAAAGAAGGCGATTTAAACTTACATTCTGCTACCATCAAAGTACTAGGAAAAAGGAATAAGGAGCGCATCATTCCAATCACGAATGGACTCGTTGCCTTAATAAGGGAGTATTTAAATAAAAAACAAAGGGAAGGATTCATAGCGCCTGAGCTCCTTTTAACTAATAAAGGACTCCCAGCCTACCCCAAACTCATTTATTCAATTGTTAAATCGCATTTAGGCACTGTTAGCACCTTAAAGAAAAGAAGCCCACACATATTACGACACAGTTATGCTACCCACTTATTGGATAATGGCGCAGAATTGAATGCCATTAAAGAATTATTGGGACACAGTAATTTAGCGGCTACTCAGGTGTACACACACAATTCAATAGAGCGTTTGAAGGAGGTTTACCGCAAGGCCCATCCCAAGTCTTAACCTAAATTTATTAAAGCTTATGGAAATTAACATTCAATCCATCCATTTTACTGCCGATCAAAAATTGATTGACTACATCACCAAGCGCATTAATAAGTTGACGACCTTTTATGATGGGATTGTCGACGCCAATATTTACCTCCGTGTAGAGAATGTAAGTACCAATGAAAACAAACTTCTAGAAGTGAAATTGAATGTCTCACAGCAGACCTTATTCTGCTCTGAACAGTGCCGAACCTTTGAATGCG
>Ga0100380_10002100_pt1 | contig 21570 bp, 8 predicted proteins | sample CryGeymeta201504_FD_80417 | JGI IMG/M metagenome (GOLD analysis project Ga0100380, IMG submission 80417) | Groundwater microbial communities from Crystal Geyser aquifers in Utah, USA - Crystal Geyser metaG 2015-04 | ecosystem: Environmental > Aquatic > Deep subsurface > Groundwater | place: USA... | reverse complement strand
TTGGTTAATTACATAATTCTACAACAATGTACACGGGTTCAATAACCATACCCCGTAGGGTTTGTGTTTGGGTAATTTACACAGGGAATCGGGATTTACCCAGATGGTCATTCTCTGATGTAGAAAAGAAGTCGAAGATACGATGACCGAAATGTGAACAGTACTTGTGAACCAACTGCTTTTCTCCGCAAGTCTTGGATATTTATTTAATGTCTACGAGTATCATCAAAGCGAACTCGAAATAGTTACTAGTACCTGGTATCCTGAATTCTATTGAAAATGAACGAAGTCGAAAACAATTACCCTGAACTCTGTTTTGCCCTGTTGAGTTCCATTTACTATCTAGTACTGTACTGGAATACTACGCCGAAGAGTAGTGGTACTACTAGTAGCTACTAGACTAACTACTAGAGAGTAGTCTCTACTGCCAGTATGCCTTGCTTTGTTGACAACACATCGTGGTAGCTACTACTACCAGGTAGTACTTCTCCTCTGTAGCTACCAGTACTCTAGTAGCAGAGCGAGTAACCGGAATCCGGAGTGAATTCTCGTCGTATCGTATCTTTGCCTTTTCTCTTCAACACAGGGAGGCTGAAAGGAGGAATATTCGATAGGAGAGTACTCGTACACCATTAAGAATACATAAAGTAGTACTTGTAGGAAAGATAATGAGATAGCAGCATTTTACCTTGTTTAGATATAGTATCATCAAAACGACTATGGACCCTTCAACCAAAAGACGGAGACGGAAAGCTGCAGTAAGGCTCATCTTATCATTCAACCTACTCCTACTAAATAACAGCATTCACCAATGCCTAGCTTGGACGCTGCTGCTGCCTTCCAGTCGGACTGGTAGATCTGGTTTGGACTCGTCGACACAGCTTTGCTATAAAGCCAACCTGACGTCAGGGTCCTTGATACGTGGATTCCATGGAAAACATCTACGAAATAATCAATCCATTGTGTGTGAGGAACAACTTGAATCCGACCAAGAGTTTGATTTCTTCATGACAACAAAGACCAGAGGTGCCAGAAACGAACCCAGCTCAGGCAGGCCACCATCGTCCATTACATCACCTGGGAATGTACAACAAAAGCGGGAGGAATCCGTATATTATGCCATTGAACAAGTACACGCAATCATGGATATCTACACTCTGACCAAATCTGTTTCTCCTGATATCATCACCACAACCTTGGATGGTGTGATTCAAAAAGTATTTCGTGAAAAGACTCACGTGACAGAGACTACCACTACTACAACTACTAGCAACACTACAGGTGGTGCTGATCACGATGACAATCGGATCCTTTACGAATTAGAAGGATTAGTAGGTCGACTAGGCGAGCTCAACATTCCGCTGGACTCCATCATGTCTCTCAAGGCCATGTTGTCCATGCAACGGACAAAGTACGAATCACAATCACCAGGAAGCAAATGGGCGTATGTTGACCGTGCCGCAAAGCTACTATTGCTCTACTATCAAGGAGGGGCATGTCAAGGAAGCGATAGTAATAAGTCAACCTTTCAAGGGCCAAGAGAAGATACTCGTGAAGTCTTGCGATTTGCCAAATCCAACCAAGTTGGCATGACGCCGCATTTGTGGGATCTCTTTGAGCATTTACGGAACACTGATCCTGAAGACATTTTTGTCAAGGAAATCACAAACGATATTGTTCGAATTCTTTCTTCTTCGGATCAGACCTGGAAAGAGCAATGCTTATCGCTCCATGGGAAAGCCGACAAGAAAGCAGTGTGTGAGACTTCTAGCAGCAGTATTAACACGACAATGCTACAGTGTGCAGAAGAAGAGCATCTTGAGCATGCTGCTGCTTTTTCAAAGGCTGCTGCATTAGGTCGAGCGCAGGAAGCAACCAGGCTCTTTCGAAGCTTGTACAAAGAGGCAACATCACCTGATCAACAAAAAGAGCTCTGGTGTCAGTTACTGATGGCGTATGCGAATAGCAACCACAATGGATCTGTGGCATACATGGAACGCTTGCTACTGACACAAAATGAGACACGATACATAGAGACCTTTAACATTTGCTTTCAGAGCATGTCCAAACTAAAAACACCCGGAAAGGGCCTGCGAGCGGAAATGTTGCTCAACCAAATGTTGCGTCTCGATCAGACAGTCAACAACAACAATTCACCCGCTGCTGGACTGACTCCTGACATGGAGTCTCTCAATTATTGCGTCACGGCATTTCTAGATGAAAAGCCTCGCGTCTTGTACGATGTGGTCAATGCCGACAACCTGGCGCGCTGGCTTTGCTTGACATACAATGCTACGAAGTACGACCTAGACAGTTCGAAGGATAATAAAGACTTGGGTGTCTTTGAAAAGCTGCTCAAGGCGTATGCGTTCCACGCCTTCTTACAACAAGACGTGTCGGCAGTAATAAAAGCCGCAGAGCAGCTATTTCGGTTCTTTCTTTTGCAACATCGTGCCGGAAGAGTTACCGAACATCCCAGTTACCAACACCTGGTTTACATGCTCCAAATTTTAAACCAGAAACCTCATAAAAGTCACGTCACAAGTCTCGAGTTCTTTCGTCTTTTTGAAGCCTTCGGGATCGCTGAAAGCCAGGCAGCAGCAAGAAACGAGGCCCTTGCTATAGTCGTAGACACACTGACTCAAAGCGGCCAAACAGATTTGGCCAGCACACTGAAGAAAGAGCTGTGACCTTCAACCTGAATAAATTCGGCACGCGCGAAAAAATGTAAAATACGACGCTGCACCTCATTCAAGACTTGTCTAAAACAAAACTCACCAAAATGATGTCTTTTACCATATTTGCTGGGTGCTAGCTAGCCAAAAAATAGATCATAGACCTCTTCAATTTACCCTGTTTTTTTTGGTACATTCGTTGTTCTAAGTGGGTTTGCAACCATTTCTTTTATACAAGAAAAGGAATTATCTATTCTACCAGTGAGGTCACTTGGCATATTATGATTTGGCATTTCTTATAGTGGCGTAGCGTCGTCCTTCTCGAACTGCAGTTCTTATTTTACTGGCAACACTATCGCTCTCGCTCTCTCTTTCTCTCTGGCTGTGTCTTTCTCTTGCATCTTGTTACGGCAACTCACTCTCTCCAGCTACGACTGATCAATACGGTATTTGCAAGTGGGACATGATCCATTAGTGTGCAACCACTTGTCAATGCATTGCTCGTGAAATCCGTGAAGACAAGGCAACGTTTTGCGAATGTCCTTGGCAACGAAAGTTTCCAAACAAATATTACATTCACTGGCATCGGGAGGCAAATCGACGGTACCAGTTTTGGCATTGATCATCACTTGGGCCGTTGGCAAGGACGAGATGGACTCCACTGATGCGCCCAAATTTTCCGTGCCATCCCCAAAGGCTTGAAGAAGCTGATCGTACGACATTCCATCGATATTACGTCCACCGCGACCACCCCCACCAAGACCGCCAATATAATGGTGATGAAGATGTCCCGCGTTTTCACTGTCCCCCATCATGGATGCCATTAAATAGGCTAACATGGGATCTTCTTGCTGCTGAGATGTTCGACGCACTACACGAACAGTACCAGTCCCACCCGAAGCTCGTACCGAAGTGGTCGTATAGGACCCATCAGGAGACGACACTTGGGTCACACGAAATGATTGTCGGGGTTGACGTCGTTGTGATCCACTGGCTCCGGTGCGTCGTGTACGATTGGATAAAGCAGATGTCGGATAGGCTGGCAGTCCATTGGCACCCGCTGTACGAGCAAATGACAAATCATCATCATGATCACGACCTGCACGACCACCCGTACTGCTGGAGTAAACGTGATTGGTACGATACTGACGTCCGGCTGCGGCTGCCGCTGCTGCCGCCGTCGTCGTATCGGAGGATCGTGGTTGTCGATGTTCGTCTGATCCGCGCACATATTCATTCAACATCATTCCACTCATGGCACCGGCTGTAGCCCCACTTACGGCACCATCAAAGAGGGATCGTCCACGAATGTAATTACCTGCTGCACCAACTATGCCTCCCAACAAGGCACCACCACTGACCACACGTAGTGGTGAGCCACCACCTTCACCACCACTTCCATTTCCACCAATGCCGTCATGATGATAATGATGATGATGAGCATCAGGGGAATGTCCATCAATCAAACGTTCACGACGCACAGGATCAGGCGATCGAATGCCATCTGTTGTCGTCGTCGTCGTTGTTGTTGTTATTGTTGCATTATTATTATCAATGATAGGAATCCGATGTCCACAAGCATCACAGCAAAGTGCGGTTTTGTCATTCAGTAAGGTACACCGAGGACAGGCCCATTCGTCATTATCGACAGCGTGAACAATTTTATCATTGTTGTTATCCCCTTCATCATCATCCGATTCCATCAGATCTACTACTGCGGATAGCTGCGGCTGCTGCTCTTGTCGTTGTTGTTGCTGCTGTTGCTGTCTTGTTGTCGTACCAGTGGCGTTATTAGAATTTGAATCATTCACGACCACATCCTTGCTTTCATCCTCTTTATCAGAATCGTATTCATTATCACGTTTCAACTGTCCTTTTCGAAAACGCTTGCGAGAGGCCGCCGCTGCTGCTGATGATGATGATTGTGATGATGGACTATCGAGTAAATCAATGACATTGCCGTTAGATGTAGAATCATTCCTATTACGATTGGTTTCACTTGCATTGGATGTATCGTGAAGGTTACTACGACTGATCAATATTGGTTTTTTCTTCATCTTTTTCTTTTTCTTGTTGTTGTTGCTGTTGCTGTTGGCATCGTCATTTTCCACGGCAGTCGTTGGAGCTGCAGCGCTACTTGCCGGTCGAGCACGACCTCTACAACCCACCGCACGATGCATGTTCAAACTCATTGCAGCTACCGTGGTACCACAATCATCACAACGAATCATTTCATCATCGGCAGTTGTGGTGGATGAGTCTTCATTCTTACTGTTGTCGTCTACTGGTACTGGCATGATGGCGACAGCAGTAGTAGTCGTCGTTGTCATTGATGTAACGTATGGTGACGATGGACGATGATGAGGTACTGACTTATAAACTTTCTAAACTGTTACTTTTGAGAGTAACGACGAGATGGACGGATTGCATGCGTTTACGTGGCAATTTCGAGAATTTGTGTCTTGATTTAATTCGGGCAGTGTTGCCGTAGCTGACTTTGGAATTTCTTTGGGATCAAAATGATTATTATTTTTAATTTAATAAAAAAATTAAATGTCTGTTGTTGCACTCTTTTTTGGTCGTTTGATTTATAACCTATTCACAGTGCCTGGGTGGGACTTTCCGAATACGATCAAATGCTAAGTTCCAGGACACTACTCTAGTTTACGAGTAGTTGTAGCTACTAGAGTACTAGTAGCTAGTTGACTACTACTACTAGAGTCTAGTCTAGTCACTGCAATAATTGCTGTTGTATCCAGCTATCTATTTCTTCTTTCACAGCTACGTACATAGCTACGAGCAGCCCTTCGAATCCAAATGATTATAAGTATTCTGCAACCAACCAGCCAGACAGGTCTAATAGAGCCTCAATTTTCACAAGCTTTGGCTCGCTTCTCTCAGGATTCTTCCTTAATGCCTCAATTGCCGCCGATTGCGATTCTCCAATGCTTGGCATGGCTCATAGATATCGCAGTCGATTCCCAAGGCACATGTTTCCGTATCTTTGAAACAGCAAGAACCTGGTGCGCACGCGGTTTCACATCGAGACTGTTGGAAGAACGCAACCTGATTGTTGCAGGCCGTCTTGATCTCTTTTTGTTGAACTAACTCGTCGTCAATAGTTTCATCATCATCACCACCACCACCAGCACTCGTGCCTTGGAGCAGCACCAACGCATTTACCAAATGATCGCCACATGGTTCCATATAACCTGAACATTGACTGACACCTTCACACTTAGTGGAATGATTGTCTTTCCAACAGCAAGCACCAGCCAAACATTCTTTTTCACATTCAACAATAAATTTGCCATTGTTCACGTCGGCCTTCAAGACATCTGGGGAACAGACAATTTTAATAGTGGACGGTGCCTCTGGAACGATCGGGACAGGCGCTGTACTTGCCGTAACGGTATTCGCCGGGCTACTACTGCTAACACCATTCAAGTCAAACAATCCCAAAAACATACTGCAAGGTCCCTTGTAGGCGGTACAAAGATCATTGGTAGCTTCGCAAGATTCAACATCCGTCTTCCAACAGCAAGCAGCAGCCAAACAGTCGCGTTCGCATCCTACCAAAGTGCTTCCTGCATTGGACGATGCAACAATTTGATCGTGAGAGCATCGTTGCGCTAAATCACTGGGTGCTACCGGTACCGTATCGGCAGTTCCTCCTCCTCCTCCCCCCAATGCCACCGATCCCGTCTCTTCTTCTCCTTGCTCATCATCATTAGTACCTGGTCGGGTCTGAAAATTGTTCAGAATGGCACACGACTTGATGTAGGGTTGACAAGCGTCATCGGGAACGGAAGCAGGACAAGGTCCCTTTTCGGTATTCCAGCAGCATTCAGCGGGAGTGCACCTGTCGTGACAAATGCTCAAACTAATCTCTTCCATTTCACTAACATTGCAGTATACTTGCAAATCATTTGGAGCTTCGGGGAAGGGTAGAGTCACCGATGCTGATACTGCTGTTGATGGTGACGGCGTCGCAGAAGCCGTAGGAAGATTGTCCTTGTTCAAAATTTCACAAGGACTGTAGTCTTGGCACATTTGATTGGGAGCCGTGGACGCACAATTTACGGTCCCCACCTTCCAGCAACAATCGGCCTTGGAACAGCTGCTTTGACACTGAGTACGATCGCTGTTGTCGGCCGAACACAAGGTTTTCAAATTATCAGGTGCGACCGGAAAGGGAAGATCGCCGTTTGAGGAAGTGTCATCGTTATTATCATCGTCACGATAGGGATGATTGTTCAAAAATGAGCAAAATTCTTCGTAGGGAGCACACTGTTCTTTGGAATCTTTGGTACACTGCCTTGTCGGATTTGTTTGCCAACAGCAACTTCCCAATTGACAATGGTCGTTACAGACCTTGGTAACTTTAAAGTTGTCTCCAATAATGACACACGTCGTCTTGAGCGTCGCGGGAGCCTCTGGAACAACCATTTGGCTATCATCGCTACTAGTATCGTGACTAATGTGTTCTGGCAACATAATGGAACAAGGATGTTTGTAACCTTCACATTCTTGTTTGGTTTCTTCGGTACACTGATAGATAGTATTGGGATTCCAACAACATTCCGCCTTGAGACAAGCTGTTTCACAATCCTTGGGAATGCCAGTTCCAAATTCATTTTGACCGGGTGGTAAATCATAATTCTCGGCACACCACAATTTAAGGACGCTTGGTGCTTGAGGAACTGCCTGTTGTCGATTGTGATGTGACACTGTCGAACTACTACTGCTGCTGTTGTTTTTGTTGCCAAACCCGAACAAGGCCACAAGACCTGCCGCGATAGCTCCCAAAAGAAACAGGATACTCAAACAAAAATAACAACGTCGTCGTCGTTTACGCTTTTGTTTGAGAATTTTTTGTTCTGCCAGTACAGCATTTAAATTGATCACTTTTCTGGGAGATGCATTCGTCTGATGACGAGTCCGTTGTTGTTGTGTTTCCTGCTGTTGTTGCATTTCAATTTCATCCATTTCATCATCAAATTCATCTTGAAAGTTCTCCATCATGGCAAGCGGATCATTCGGATGAGCTCGAACACTTTGTAACAACGAATTAATTTCATCTTCGTTTGGATCATCTTCTTCCCTCACAGGAGGTGGCATCGTATATCGAGTACTTGTGTTATTCCTCTCCTTATTATTGGTATTGTTCATTGTGTGTTCGTAAAAAGTAGGTGACATGGTAGCTCTGCTGGTAGGCGTCACTAAATTTGTAGTGACGGCGGTAATAGCCAAGTTGTTGCTGTTGTTGTTTTTGTTGTTGCTTGATGTGTGTTGGTGGTCGTGACTGTCAAAATCATTCGTTCCGGTGACAAGAGAAGGAGAACCACTCGAAGAGCGTTGACGACTACTTGTAGTAGATGTTCGCGAGGACCGACGTCGTTCCTTTCGATTGCTTGATTTACGACTGGTCAAAGATGGTCTGTGTTTGTTATTGTCACTGTTATTGTTGTCGCGGTTGTTGCTGTTGCTGCTGCTGCCACTGATTGTGTTTGTAGGGTCATCAATGTGGTTATTGCTGTTGTCACCATCATGGTGGTGGTGGTAATTGATACTACTATTATTGCTGCTGTTGTTGTGCTTAAAACTTCGACGGTTCCGACCGGATGCCGAAGAGTATTTGTTTACCAAACTGTCAATTCTGTCGAGATATGAAATAAATAAAGAATTGGTGCAAGTGTGGATGAAAGGGAAGAATGTACAGTGGTAGTACGGTCAGTAAAGGTGCGGAAGCAACAAGAGGTTTGTGGTTTTCCTTCACCAAAGCGTTAACAATAAAAGATTATCTTTCGCCTGATTCGAGACATGCACTAGAGCTATTGTCGACTACTTACTCTTGATTGGGCATCTTGTCGTAGGTTAAAGTATTTTAGTTTTTTGGATAAACGGATCAAGAAAGAGTTTACAGTAAATTCTTGTGACAGCAGATAGGTACCAGGGTACCAGTACAGGTAGTCTAGATTAGCAGTCTACTAGTAGTCTAGAGCAGATATCTGCCTGTGATGATGATTGATTAAAGGTGTTCGCTCGTGAATCGTATTCGGTAGTACCTACTAGTACATGGTACTTGCTACTAGTACTACCTGGTACGTACTACGGTAGATAATTAATAATACTCTAGTACTCCAGTAGCTACTAGTAGTAGTAGAAGTACTAGCTAGTAGTACAGTAGGCCTACTAGTAGAAGCTACCGTACCTGTAGAAAGAACTGCAGCCTAACTCTCAACCAGCAGGGATAAAAGACACGATTGCACAAGAGTGGGTCATCTCTCTCGCCAACAGATTTGACCATCCATCCATGTTATCTATTGTCGTCAAGAATTTTTTTTGAAATAATTCACTGTCCTACAGTTTTTCATGTTTGTTTTATAACCACGGTAAACCATGAAAAGACTCAGTCCTGGAACGACTAATTCAGTAGCAAGACGAGAAGTGACTTTTCCTGGCCATTACAAAGGCATTCTTTAATTAATCTTTGCGTACGCCACTCGTGAGAACCAGTTGCCGCTCGTCAACGTTGGGTTTTGCACGCGAACAACAACTACGGTAGTACACAACAAAGGGAGGAGCAAACAAAAGCCACAGGCCACAACATACTCCGTATAATAATTATTAATTTGTTCCTACACAAAAACAAGTTTTTGTTACCTGGTAATATCGAAAGCGGTAGAGCCCTTGAACTGAATCTCAGTTTGCAACAGAGTAGAACTTTTGTTTACCTACATCATCTTGATGTTAACAGAGCTGTAGACCTTGAAATATAGAGTAATAATATTTTACTCTGAGATCACAAATCAGTCTTTCCATTGTTCAGCCAACAACAACAAAAAACGCATTTCAGGAGTAAAATCAAGACCAAGACGAATAATCAATCAAGACAAGGACCAGGGATATACTAGAAAATTCGAATTATTTATATCTCAGCAAGCTGACCACGGATTAGTACACATCCTCAGAAAACGAAAAAAAAAATATATATTTCATATTCAGCAATATGGACATGGATAACAGCATCAGCGTTACTTCCGGAAATCGCAGAAGCCCCACAGGCGGCAATGACAGTAGTAATGATATTTTGTTCTCGTCTCAATCAGATCTTTATTCGGCGGACAGATACAATAGTTCCAAGCGCCGCAAAGAAAAACGCAAGAGTAAACGCACTTCTTCTATTAAGAAATTTTCCACAGATGCCACTGCTCGAGTGCCTCCCCGGTATTCAACATCGGGAGAATCTCTAGGCAGTGTCACGGACTATGCATTTTCCAAATATGTAGAAACACCAGTGCCCGTTACTCCGGAATCGGAACAGACAGATGCCGCTGCTTCTACGAATCAGGAAATCAATGCGCTCTTGAACACTGGTAACTCTAGTGCAATGTTCGGTGATGACGATGATCCATTGGCCTTTCGCGATGAATTTGAAGACGAAATGGACGAGATTGAAATGCGCGAAGAAAAGCGTCGTAATTTTGATCGCTTTGGAGATACAGAAATGTCAAAAAGAGAAAAATTGACTCGTCAGTTCAAACTTTACTTTGTTCCTCTTTTGTTGTTTCTTCTTTTTTTGGTAGGCATTGCTGCTGGTATTTTGTACTTTGCAGGATTTGGAGAATCCGACAAAGCGGCCGTACAAAAATATTTGCAAGCCGTACCCGAGGCTCCCAAAACACTCAAGCTCATGTGCGAAGCTACCGTGCTCAATACACCCAATACCTTTCAAGTTCCCGCCCTGTGCGAAGATTCCTGTTCCAAGGCGGAATGCTGCTGGAATCCAGATGGTCTCTATGCTTGTACGACAGATACGAAAAATCAATGTCCACCCTATGTCGACGAATGTAGCCAGCACAAGGATCACATTGCCAGCACCATTCCTCCTAATCCTCCTCCCGGTCAGGTTGTTCCTGCATTTCCTTCCGATCTACGTGATACCTGCAAGCCTACGGGACTGGAACCTTCGGCAAAGTGTCTCGTGGGATGTGCCCACGCTAATTGCTGCTGGGACAAGACAACCACCAACAACAAAAACAACGTACAGTGCACCGACGATTCTAATAGTTGTGGAGATTACAAGGATGTTTGCGATTTTCTAAACGATCTCGATTCAGCTAGTACAGGCGGATCAGGCAGTGGTATTGGCAAAGAGTGGCCCTTCCCCGATGCTCCCCAAGGGCTCAGTGTCTACTGTGATCCAAGTGAAATGGAAGAAATCAGTCTTCACATTTGCCAAGATCGTTGCGCTGAGGCCGAGTGTTGCTGGAAGGACGACGTGGATAGCTGTGTATCGACCTACCCGGTTCAAGCGTGCCACGACTATACCCAAGCTTGTAGTATTCTCAATGATTTGGCCACGGCTGCAGGAAATTCGCACGATACGACGTCGGAAACAGCACCATCGGGAGCCACGTCTTCGACGGCTGCCAACATTCCTGAGCCCCCCAGCAACTTGTCCGAGATTTGTGATAATGAGAAAATTACAAATTCCGAGATCGGAGGGGAAGCCTTGGTGCAATGTGAAAAAATTTGCTTGACAGCATCTTGTTGTTGGCAACCCAACTCTGACAATCCTTGTACCGGGGACGAGAAATGCACCCCCTACAATGAAGTGTGCCAACTTTTTGCCAAACTTTTTGCCAAACCAGATGACTATAACCCCAATGCAGAGACGCTGCCACCTATTGTCAGTCAAGTTCCAGAAGCAGCCAGCAACATTGCCACCACCTGCAGTGCCGATGTTCTGAAGCCATCAGTCGAAAATGGAAGATTCATTGTGGAATGTGAGAAAGAATGCCTAAGAGGAGCTTGTTGCTGGAAACAAAATCATCCAACTGTCTGCCCAGACTCTGATGAATGTTCTGCCTACATGGAACCATGCGCTGACAACCTCGTTGCCGCATTGTTGAGCTTGCAAGGTGGTGATGAGGGTGACGATAACACATCTTTGGTACCAGAAGCTGCCAGTGATATTGCCATAACATGCAATCCAGAAAATTTGAAAACTACGGTGGAGAATGGAAAATTCCTTGTGCAATGTGAGAAAGAGTGTCTTGCTGGAGCATGTTGCTGGAAAGAGAATAGTCCAAATCCTTGTCCAAATGATTCCATGTGTTCTGCCTACAAGGAACCATGCGGTACAAACCTGGTGGAAGCTTTGACTGTTCTGGAGAGTGCTCTCCAGGAGAGTGAGGGTGCATCAGCTGTGGTGCCACAGGCAGCCAGCAACATTGACTCAATCTGTAGTCCTGGTAATTTGAAGGCTACTGTGGAGAACGGAAAATTCCTTGTGGAATGTGAGAAGGAGTGTCTTGCTGGAGCTTGTTGCTGGAAGGAGAATGACCCTAATCCTTGCCCAAATGCCCCTGAGTGTTCTGCCTACATGGAACCGTGTGGTACAAACCTTGTGGATGCATTGGTGAAATTAGAATATGACAGTTCACCTGTTGTGACAGAGGCAGCTGCTGATATTGATCAGGTTTGCAGTCTTGATGTCTTGAAGCCATCTATAGAAGATGGGAAGTTTATTGTGGAATGTGAAAAGATTTGCCTTGCTGGAGCTTGCTGCTGGAAGGAGAATAGCCCAAATCCTTGCCCGGATGCCCCTGAGTGCTCTGCTTATATGGTACCTTGTGCTACAAACCTTGTGGATGCATTGCTGAAGTTGGAATATAATGGTCCACCTGTTGTGCCAGAGGCAGCTGCTGATATTGACCAGGTTTGCAATGCTGATATTTTGAAGGCTGATTCTAAAGGCGGAGAAATGATTGTGGCATGTGAGAAAGAGTGTCTTGCTGGAGCTTGTTGCTGGAAGGAAGACACTCCAACTCCTTGCCCAGATGCTCCTGAGTGCTCTGCCTATGTGCAGCCTTGTGGTACAAACCTACTGGAGGCTCTTTTGTTCATTGAAAATGGGGGTAACGAAGTTAATCATGTATCTGCACCTGCTCCAACACCCATGGTACAAAACAATGTTCCTGAAGCAGCAAGTGACATCGATATGACGTGTGATCCTGAAGTCTTAAAATTGAGTGTCTCCAATGGAGAATTTATTGTTGAGTGTGAAAAGAAGTGTTTGTCTGCTGCTTGCTGCTGGAAAGAAAATCACAGTACAATTTGTCCTGATGCACCAGAGTGTTCGGACTATGATGAGCCTTGTAAAAAGAACTTGCTGACAGCCTTGGAGTTACTGAACAGCCAGGATCACACACTTGACATTCAAAGCATTGTGCCTCCAGATCCTCCGTCGGACCTGTCGCAGATCTGTTCCCAAACCAACATCATTGACATGCAAGGGCTAGAAAAATGTCGTGAAGAGTGCTCATCTGCTAGTTGCTGCTGGGAAATTGGCTCTGCCTCCTGCAGTTCCAACAACAATTGTCAAACTTTTAAAACCGAATGCGAGTTGATGCGAAAAGAATTGAACTTGGATGGGAACAACCGCCGTATGCTGCGACATGTTTAAATTTTATTTCGAAGGAGAACAGAGGGGAAAATTCACATCGTGAATAACTACGATATAATATAAACATTAAGAATAGGATATATGTAAGGACGTATTTCTGGTTTCGAGTGTCATGAGATGGTTTCAATGAAACCAGATATTGGAGTCCACAGCAGTGCTAGTAGGGTCTAGGATCTAGGAGATATGACCGAGTCGCACCTTGTTGAAACGAAACAATATTTGGACGATCATGAGCTGCAACGCAAAAGAAAAACGGGAGAGCAAGGCAGAAATGTGAATAGCTTTTTGTGAATTCTCGTTTCTCGTGCATCAACATATCCTCAACAGAGGTTTTGCTAATTATTTACCAGGTAGTTGCGAACGAAGCGATGAATGCGCAACTAAACACGTCTTGTGGTGTATTATTATGAATTATGATAGTATTGTGACTATTAAAAAAATATTATGATACCAACAAAACTATGTCCAGGTGGACCAAGTGGAACATTTCAGTTTAGCGATCCTGCACAGTCAGTTTAGCGATCCTGCATATTATTATTAGCGATCCTGCATGTTTCAATTCATGGCGCGAAGACTGTTCGCATGTGCAATAGGACTTCTGTACAGGGTACGGTTACAGCTTACTACAGGTTTATTAAATTTATTCTAATACTACTATCTGTATCTAGACTATCTATCTCTCTATCAGACTGTCTGTACACTAGATTCTTACACCAGATCACAAACCTGAAGTGGTCTTGCTGCCATTAACTTTTATTTTCGCGAAGAGGTCCGAAAGACAGTACAACAAACAACTGAATCCGAAATCCGAATGCGTCCGCTTCTACATTGGCCCGTCTTGCTAACCTGGGTGTCCTTTCCATCAATGGTGTTTTCTACCAAAATCATAACGATTGGGGATTCATATAGTGCAGGCATTGGCATTAATATTCACGAGAATCCACAAGAGACGGAATCTCTATGGCAGAGACAGAAAATAGATGGAATCGAGTACAACCTCGGCGAAAATGGTTTTATTTTTGGGCGGTGCACGAGATACCTAGAAACCACACCGGGGCCTCGTCTTGCCAAAGAACAAAATCTAGAATCAGTTGTGTTAGCCTGTGGAGGAGCTACAATTCCCAATTTACAAGATCAATTTGACTTATTGCTCGAAGAATACCCAGAAGAGAGGGCTGTCAACTTTAGAGGATCTACTATCCTCTTCACAATAGGTCTGAACGACACTGAAAGCGAAGATGGCCACTACTGGTTTCGTGTTCTAGTCAACTGCTTAGCGAAGTTTTTTGATGGCGGTGCTAAGTGTGCGAGGAGAAATGAAAACCAATTATCTAACACTGACGACATTCAAAGCAATTTATTGATTTTCGTCGAACGACTTGTGGCCGAAGCCAGCGAAGCCAAAATCCGGATCTTTGGATATGGAAAGCTCTATCAAAGAAAAGGAAAAGATTGTGAAGCCTTTGGTGTCAGCAATGAATTAGCGGACTTGTTAGACGAGGATTATTTTGGTGGTGTCAATTCTGTTTCTGCTTCCATTGCTGCTACAATTAAAACAGCCAACCCGAAAGTAGATATCAAATACGTCGATCCAACCGATTACTTAACAGTCGGTTCTTGCAATCCTAATAAGGATTTGCAGCATTTGAACGGCTTCTCACTGATAGGGCTCCCAATCAATGCGATTTGTTACCACCCTTCCCAGCTCGGGTACGATCAATATTATCATGCGCTCAATGATAGTCTTTGAAGAAAGTAGTTTGTCAGGTTTTTGTTTGACTAAGCGAAAAACTTCGAAGAAAAGAGAATCAGCATTCTTGCCCTAGGGCGCGATCGATCAATGAAGCAGCCAAATAGTCTCGAGAGCGCGGTGACGTTTGCACTTTGAGTTCGAGAACGCCCCTCTAGGCATCCTTCCATTTTGCTCAAACCCATATTTCTAAGATATTCAAGCAAATTCTTGCCAACTGAGTGGTGCAATTTCTAAATGACAAACTGGTGTTGACCTGGAACTTACGTCCTTGGTAGACAGACACTCATCAAAATAGATGACGGTGGCTTCTTCCTGTTTCAAAGACACCGGGGCCGTTCTAACCAAAATATCACCAAGTGCAAACAAGTTGAGGACGCAAATACTACTTAGATGACATCACTGCAACTGCAAAGCTATCGACTTGCTTTCCTTGTCAACCTACACTCGTTTTACGGTACCGGTCGAATGTCAGAAAGATTAGTGACATAGGGTTCGTGTTATCAGAAGATACCTTGATTTTGGATGGGCTGGCTCGTCCCGAAGCACGATTCGAACAGAGTGCGCTGGCTATTACTAGTAGCCTATTAGACTAGTCTACTACTAGTAGTCTACATAGTGTATCAATTTTTATCAATAGTAGCTTCTAGTACGTGTTACCAGTAGTAGCCTACTACAGTATGAAAGTTGCTTCTGATGAGGTGTCAACATCATCATCATCATCAGAACCGAATTTGCCACTCTAATTTTTTCCTTTCCGAATGATTCAGAACTCATTATTCGGATGACACCGCTCCTTTATTTATTATTAGAGCACAATCCTTTGGTTTCCCTGACCCACCATCATACCATTATACCTAAAATTAACTTACTAACCTTTTTATTATTTGGATTCACAAGACAACGATGTTATTTTCTCGATCGCCTTATCTCGCCTTCGTGGCAGTACTCCTTTCCTCCAGCACCTCGATGCACTCGGTCATTGGGTTTGTGACCCCAGCCGTCTTCACCAGTCGGCACAACAATGTGATGCTTTCCTCAGATTCGTCGACCCTCCTTCGCGACTCGGAAAATAACCGTGCCATACCATTACCTCTGACGACCTCAGATCTGGAACGGCTGACAGCTCTGAAGGCTCGTCACAAGACGATTCCCTTGATGATTATGGATCCCTTGGTCCCGGGACAATCAATTTCCTTTCAAAGGTGTGTTTAATATTCTACGTCCGTTTGCTTTGATAGAGTATACTGGCCGAGCCTGACAGAGAGATGTTAAAAAAAATTGTATCATTGCATTCTTAATTTTTTGCTGCTAACATTCATTTATTTGATGCCTACATTGCGCATTATTGCAACAATATTCTATTAAAATAATTGAACCATCCCACACGCCGCAATCACAAAATAAAATTACCAATTCAAAAGTGCGGATCCAAGGTTTCACAGTCTGGTTCACTATGTTTTGAGTGGAGAAGGTGAAATTGGCATTGTCGGGTTTAACCCTCAAACTGGAAAGCCCCTTTCGGTAGGTGTCACACTTCCTGTCCATCCAGAAGATGTGGTGGTTGACAAAAGTACCAAAGTTGTCACCCTCAATGTACAGGCCAAGGACCGTTTCGAAGTACAGGGTCAGCCATGGATGTTTGATGATGATGCCACTATTACTCGGGAGGGTGACGAGGATAATGCCGATGCCGCTTTTTATTTGGCCGATGTTAAAACCGTAGATGGCCGCAGAGAAGCGCCGTTGACCGATGAAGCCGCTGTTACTACTCAAAATCTGGCAGATCAAATCCCCAATCTAATTGGTACATGGGTTCACCATTTAGTGACAAAGAACAAAGCGGATGCCTTGAAAATGGAATCACGTATGATGGATTTGGGACCTCTTCCATCAAGCTGGACCGAACAGGCACTATGGATCGCGGCTTTGTTGAATCCTACATCTTCAGATATGGCAGAAAGTGAAGATCGTGTTTGTTTAGAAATCCGCCCGGCCATGCTATCCTGCAAAAATGACCACGAACGTATGATTTTGGCCACAACCGCTCTGCAATCTAGTATTGACCATGTATCTGGCAAGAACAAAATGTTCTAATCATTTTGCTTCTGAATTTGATTATTATTACACCTGCTGACTGGATAAAAACGTAACCAGACACTCAAACATTTACTTTCCCTGCTTGCAAGCCGACGCCAGGGCTTCAATGACGCAATTTGCATTACGATTCATCACAAAACGGAAGCTTTTTGGATTTTTCCAGGCACGTACTTCCAAAAATCTTCGTCGACCAATTCAACACCTCAAAAATTGACAATCCAAGCCACACACATGAAGGTAAAACGCTTTACCACATTCGCACCAAAACATTTCATGACAATTTGACGAAAGTGAGCGCGACACAATTTTTTATCCTCGCGCCTTTTTGGAGCTGCTGTACTTTAATTCTAGTTGCTTATATATCTATGCTATATCTATGTTGTACAAGGGGTTATAACTCGGTAGAGAGCGTTCTGGAACTTTTTTCTGTTTACGGTGATGACAACCATGGCAACCACTATACTAGCAGCAGATCATGGAGGTTTGGGATATTCTTGCTCTGCTACGACACTTTCGCTGTTATTTCTTCTACTTTTGCTACTGAGTACTACCGTAGCTAGTAGAGTAGTAGCTACGTGCTCTACAAGACGACTGTTTTGGATAATTTTTACTGTACGGAGTAGGCTCTACTAGTTACTCTGTAGCTAGTTGCTCCCCTAGCTAGCGAAGTACTGGCTGGTAGTCGAGTAGTACTCTAGTACTCTTCTACAAGGTACCTGGTACCATACTAGTAGTAGCTAAAAGTAGGAGTAGACTAGAGACTACTCGAGTAGCGCACAATAGTAGTGAATAGTCTCCTTTGTGAATGCTCAAATGAAGAAAGGGTGCGCGACCTATTTGCGCGTCTTCCTGGCGTTCTCTATTCAATTGTTTTGAATAATGTTAAGTGATGACCCTCAAAGGGCATGATCGAAGAGTGCAGCGAACTAACTTTTTTAGATCCGCACTTTCTATCAGCCAACAGCAGTGTAGACAGCATAGTACAATTAGACTGAACAACGAGTAAAAATCCCAAAACAATTATCTCTTGATCTGTTTAAAACAGATTGTTTCACCTTGCCCCCTTCTACTAATAATTACTTACTTGATACAATGGGCGGTGGCGGCTGGTGGTATGTTCCAAAGGTATGGACTGAAGTCGGAGACCTATTAGTTGAGGATTGATGTAGGATTGTGGGCCTGAATCGGCGTTTTCATTTTTTACAGACCAACTTGCAATCAACAAGCTTGTTTGCTTGCCCTCAGTGGATTATCTTTGCTGGCAGTGAGCATCTGCATTGATGTTTTGGTTGAGAATGTGCCACTGCTATGAACTCTATATCTTCAAAGAGCAACGTAATCATATCATGATTCTTACACATCTTGTCTGCTTTTGCTACTCTACCGAAAACTACTAGGTCTGGTCTCCTGCAGGAGGCTGGTGGTGCAATCCTCCGAACTGGAAAAGAAATACGGCTGTTGCTTACTTGATAGTCGGTGCGATGACAGCTTGCGTCTTTAAGATTTCTGCCGATAAGGAGCGTCGACCCATTCCTCCTCGCGTTCACATTCCATCACAATATTGGTGCAAGCATGCGAAGCAAGACGACCCTAGCCTTTCTTAAGGAAATGCATTAGCCTCTGTCGAGTGACGATCCACTAGAGAATGTATGGACGCTTTAGGTATCTAATCCCAAACTTTTAGACGCCTTTGCATCCTTCAGTCTTCTATTGTTTTCTATGCGTAGTGGTTAGTACAACAACAAACAGTCAATCTAGCAAATAAGTTGTATCGCAAAGTTCGTGATAATAATATCTAAAAAATCTCAAATTGACTAGTCTACCAGCTTGAATATAGAGCCGTTGTGAAAATTTAAGCAATAGCAGACGTAAAAATCATGTCACATCCCTGTCACACCCACACACCCAAACCTTTTAAGGCGGCAATTGCAGGAGGGAACGAGGAGCTTCACAAGGTTCGTCAACGTCGTCATCTGCCAATAGCTTTTGCACGACAGTAGCACGCGAAAGAGTAGGCTCGCATGGACTAGGTGCGCAGTCAGACACGAGCCCTTCTGGAACGATTTGGGTCGACTTTGCCGTGCCACTGGTAGTTATGTATGGTCCCCAGCTACTTAAAACCTGTTCGTCCGCTTGTTCTGGATCGGCGTCAAGAATATTCGCCGCAAAAGCTGCCGCAGCTTTTTCTCGTCTGCGCTCTGCCATGCGAGCAATTTTGTTTCGCACAATTTTTCGCCAGTAGCTGCCATCTTCATTGGGCTGGATGACGGTTACACTGCCTTCGATATCGTACATGAGTATCGCCTGATCTCTTTCTGCTTCTTCCTCACCTGGCCCAGCTTCCACTGTCGCTTCAACAACTGCAATCTTCTTGCCCACGAGTTCATCTTTCGAAACTACAAGGCCAAGCGGGGCCAAGGTAGACCTATCATATTCCAGCAACATGCCATTGCACATGCCGAGGACGCGACCCGAACTCAACCTCCACCATGCTCGATCATCTTCATGAACTGGTTTCTTGGCAAGGATAGCATAGCCCGCCTCTGCAACCCCCTTGATGTGATTCTCATCACCGACATGTGGTGTGTAGACCTTAAAGTAATCATCATGTTCGTAAGCTTCATCACCGTGGGCGTAGACGCCAACTTCATTTAAATCGTCTTGGTACGTAATAGTAGCATCGACGCGAACCTCCCCGTCTTTATCATGATCTACAGTGCAGACTTCAAATCCGTCCTTGTTCCCTCGAATCAAACGACTTTGCCGGCGGCCGTCCCTCGAGGTACCCTCCCTCATGACACTGGTTTGACAAAATACGCAGCTTCCTCTGCCTTCTCCTTCTGTTGGAAACGTAATGCTATCTTGGTAATCCTGACCAAGGTGAAAATGTCCAGATAGCCAAGCCTTGACGCAGCGATGCTCTCGTACAAGCTCAATGAATTTTCGGCACATGTCTTCATCTGAATGATTCAACCAACAGCAACCATTTACGACATGATTCTCTTGAAGCACTCGCAATCCAGATCCATTTGGGGGGGCATGTGAAAACACAATGACTTTCCAGCCTTCTTCTGCGGGGTGGGTTACCAGCAAATTTTCAAACCAGTCAATTTGCTCTTGATCAATGATGACCTCATGACTCGTGTAAGGGGCATCACGAAAAACAGTCGAGCACAAACCAATCAACAGGGTTTTATCGGCAATCTCCCGAAAAAATTGTGGAGTAGACTTGTTGTGAGCCTTGAGAAAGGCATTTAAGTTTTCTTCGTCCGTTTTAAACTCATCAATTCCCTCCAGATCATGATTTCCACCAACTACTTCATAAGGAACACGAAAACTGCTAAGGTAGGAGGAGGCAATCTCATGGCAAAGACTGGTCCCTGAAAACAATTCATCCTCGTTGTTTGGATTATGGTCACAGTATTTGCTTTCTCCCAGGTCTCCCAAGGAAACCATTGCTACATTGTCGGTTCGTTTGCGTTCTTTCTCCAGAACTTGCAGCCACTGTTGCCGACCGACCGTATAATCATCTAGCTTTCGAGGGTCGATATGAAGGTCACCAAGCACCCCAACGGCAAAAGAAGATGGATCATCCTCGACTATCCTGTTCTCTTCGTTCTCGGAAGGAGCATTTCTATTGATGAAGTTGGATCTTAATGATGAAAGCCGATATTTTCCATATCCTGCTGCTCCCGCTGGTCCAAATCGAGTCGTCAGAAAGCCTTCCACGAAAAATAGGGTAAGGAGACTGCTCAGGGCGAAAAGCACGATTTTGTTGTTAGTTTGGCTGCTCATGCTTGAGTGGAAGATTGGATTATTCTGGTGGTCTTTGTTGATTAAAATTGAAAAAAGAACCCTGTTTGAAGTTTGAACGCTGTGTACAGTAGTAATTTGTTGAATGTTGAATTGTTCTTTTTGAAAAGGCGAAAAATCTTTGTTTGAAACCTCTTAGAATTTCCTTCTGTGGTGATGAGCATCTATCATGAATAGATTTCCATGATTCCGAGTCATGGGGCAGGTATCCAGAACAGCACAGTATGCAAGACGTAGTAGCGGTAGGCCTACTAAAGTAGCTAGGTCTAGCCTTCGTGAAACTCTGGAAGCGTTCAACTCCACCAGTAGCTGGCTGACTGATTATTATCCTATGGAAGACCAAGAGACTAAAAATCTGCAGATCTCTGCAGATCTGCCGTGGATACCTTGTATATTATAATCCTGCTGCTTTGCCCTAGCTAGCCCACCATTACGGAGATCAGTTGAACGCGCACTCACTTCCATGGAGTCACAGGAGATAGCGTTGGCAGCATCCTTGGCTGGTCAGGTGCTTCTACTGGAAACCCCTTATGTTGGTCAATGGGCTGATGCTTTAAAAAAAAAAATGAACATCTAATTTACGGGGATCACAACTATGGCGCCCGCAGGGCGCCAAGGTCACCCGAAGGCAACCATTGGCACCCCGAAGGGTGACATAGTTGATCGCAACCGGACCACACCCTCCATGGAGGAGGATAGGATCTACTATTTAAATTGGGTGACACGCACCCGGGGTTCGAGTTACAATTGGTGGGTTG
>Ga0100380_10002078_pt1 | contig 21718 bp, 21 predicted proteins | sample CryGeymeta201504_FD_80417 | JGI IMG/M metagenome (GOLD analysis project Ga0100380, IMG submission 80417) | Groundwater microbial communities from Crystal Geyser aquifers in Utah, USA - Crystal Geyser metaG 2015-04 | ecosystem: Environmental > Aquatic > Deep subsurface > Groundwater | place... | reverse complement strand
CTGGGCCGAGGTAGTTATCCCTAAGAACAAGGCTTCTAAAAAGGGGTGCTAAGAAAGATAATTTACCTTCATTCAAAAATATATCTTTCCAAGATGGTTGCGTGTCTTTTGTGCACATTCTAACTTCATCCGGCCATTCGTTTAGATGTGTTGTGGCATAATCAATCAAGGTTTGTCGATTATTTATGTTTTTAATAGAAACAATTAAGGCTATCACTTCCTTGAACATTTCTGCAGAACCTTCTTCTTCATAAAGAAGGTCTCGTAATGCTTCTGATTGTTCTTTGATGGATAATTCAGGGACATGATTATTTTCTCTTTCCGACATAGATATATTTCAGGAGTTAGTTGGAGTTATTTTAGCATAAAAGAAAAAACCAGCCATTGCGACTGGTTTTTCTTGTTTACTTTTTTAGGTCAACCATTTTGATCTCTTCATAACCATTGGCATTTTTGACCACTTGCGGGCAAAACTTATGGCATTGAAACGAGCTGGTTCTAGGGCAATCCAGAGTCCTAGTAGCGCGTAGATAATGTGTTCATCTATGAGAGGATTGTGTAGCGGTGGCATGGAGGCGGCCAAAAACATAAGAACCACCAGCAGTGCGCCCATGGTTCCTGCTATGCGATTGAAAATTCCTAAAATCAAAGCGGTACCGATTCCTAGTAAGCCGAGCATAAAAAGCCAATCTACCCACCCTTGCCCAGCTAGACTCATGAAAAATGAGGAGAAAGGTCCATTGGTGCCATGAAGCAAAAATCCCGCTGTTGGAGAAACTCCGTCGAGCCAAGACTTGCCGGCTTCTGTTGCAAAACCCCATCCAAAAACTTTATCCAAAAAGGCCCACAAAAAAATCCAACCCAAACCTATACGCAAAAGCGCTGGAAACAGTTTGTTTAACGGCATAGAAAAAAGTTAAAAACGAATAAAAACTTCTTTAGCGTAACTGCGAAAATATTTATCTGCTATTAATTCTAACTCACTTGGCGAAAAAGTGGCAGTCGTCGCGAGTTTTGGATCGAGAGTTTTTTGTGATCTAAAGGCTTGTAGATAAACTTTTTCAATACCCTCTGTTGCCTCCCCCATAGCTTTCAGAACTTCTTCCGAATGATATGCCGGCAAAAGTGTGGATCTTATTTCAAAAGGAACTTTGCTTTGTTTTAAGATCTCGAGAGTTTCTTTTACCTTACTGCCGTTTGCTCTGGCACCAGCTAAGTCTGTGTAGCGATGATCAAAGCTGGTTTTCAGATCCATGGCCACATAAGACAGTAAACCCTGTTCTAAAAGCGTTTTAACCATCTCTGGATGCGAACCATTGGTGTCGAGCTTGGTGGCAAAACCCAATTCTTTCACTCGAGCAAAAAACTCAGGGAGCCGAGCATGAATCGTCGGCTCCCCACCAGACACCACCACACCCTCTAGTTTACCGACTCGTTCCTTTAAAAAAGACATCACAATATTTTCCTGAACAAACGAATCGCGTATTTTGCACAGTGTTTCCGGCAAAACAAACTCGGGATTGTGGCAATAACCACATCTAAAATTGCAACCTGGCAAAAATAGAATGCAAGCTATTTTTTCTGGATAATCAAGCAAAGTAAACCTTTGAACACCACTAAACTGTAATTGATTCACAAGCTGTACCATAACGAGAGCTAAAAGCCTGGTTGGCAGAAATACAAGCAACGTAAGGTTTGCGAGAATAATGTTCTGACTTTTTTCCAATGTTGAATTGAGAAACTGGTCGGTGGTAACCCATAACACGGGTCCAAACTTCACATCGAGTACGGTTTTGGTTGGTTGTTGCTGTAGACATATTGTTTTTGTATTTGAATTTATTTTTTATCTCTGTGGAGCAGATGAGCGATGTTTTACTGCGAGCGAATCATCTTTGGTTGGCAAAGATTGACCATTGACTTCATCGCAACGTGGGCAAAAGTCATGCTCCCCTGTTAAGTAACCGTGCACTGGGCAAATGGAAAATGTTGGAGTGATTGTTAAGTACGGCAAGCGATACTTTTCCAAAATCGATCGTACCAATCGGCGACACGTTTCAGCCGACGAAACACGCTCCCCCAAATACGCATGAAAAACGGTTCCGCCCGTGTATTTCGTTTGCAAAGAATCTTGCAAATCCAAGGCCTCAAAAACATCATCAGTGTAACCAACAGGAAGTTGGCTGGAGTTGGTATAATACGGAGCCTCTGGTGTTCCGGCCTGACAAATCCCCTCAAACCTCTTTTGATCTTCCTTAGCAAAACGATAAGTCGCACCTTCTGCCGGAGAAGCCTCGAGGTTGTACAAGTTTCCCGTATCTTCCTGATATTGCTTTAAACGATCTCGCATAAAAACCAACACCTGATTGGCAAACTCTTGTCCTTTTGGAGAAGCGATTGTCTCTTGGTCGCCAGTTAAGTTACGAATCCCCTCGTTGAGTCCACTGATACCAATGGTAGAAAAATGACTGCGCAAACTTCCCAAATAACGTTTAGTGAACGGAAACAATCCCTGATCCATCCAACGCTGCACTCTATCTCTTTTCATTTCGAGTGAGGTTCGAGCCAAATCCATTAGGTAACCTAGCTGATCAAAAAACTTCTGCTCATCTCCCTCAGATAAATAACCAAGCCTGGCTGAGTTAATGGTAACCACACCAATGGAACCGGTCATTTCAGCCGATCCAAAAAGTCCACCTCCACGTTTTTTGAGTTCTGTTAAGTCGAGCTGTAGTCGACAACACATAGAACGAACGTCTCCAGGATTCAAATCGGAATTAATAAAGTTCTGAAAGTAAGGTGTTCCGTATTTGGCTGTCATTTCAAAGAGTGGCAGGTTTTTTGGATCTTCCCATTCAAAGTCTTTACCAATGTTGTAAGTCGGAATTGGAAAAGTAAATGCTCGACCACGTCTGTCACCATGCATCATGACTTCAATGTAAACCCGATTGATCAAATTCATTTCTTTTTGCAATTCACCGAACGTTTTTTCGTAATCTTTTCCTCCCATTATCAAACGTTTCTCCTTCATGTCGTCGGGGCAAATCCAATCAAACGTTACGTTGGTAAAAGGTGTTTGAGTTCCCCACCTCGATGGCACGTTGAGGTTAAAAACAAGCGACTGCATGTTTTGATAAGCATACTTATAAACCTCATTGTCCAAATAAGTCTCAAAAGCTTCTTCTGATGGAAAAGATGCTCCGGCCGAAACGAGTTCTTCTTTTCTTTCTTTGCGATATTTGTGCACGAAAGGTGCCAAATATGTATCCATACTCGAAAAGGCTTGAGCTCCAGCCCACTCATTTTGCAGAGTCCCCAAAAAGTTAACCATTTGACTCACAGCAGAACTCAAGTGCTTTGGAGCATCTGATTCAACTTTGTTGGAAACGCCATTAAATCCCTCCTCCAATAATTGACGCAAACTCCAACCGGCACAATAACCACAAAGCATGTCGAGATCATGAATATGAATCGCTCCTTCTCTGTGTAAAGCACCAATTTCCTCAGGGTAAACATGTGACAACCAATAGTTGGCTGAAACTTTTCCGGCGGTATTCAAAATAAGCCCCCCTAGTGAATAACCCTGGTTTGAGTTGGCTTGCACTCGCCAGTCTTGGCGTTCCAAGTATTCTTCGATTGTTTTTTCTACCTCAACAACCACAGCCTGATCTGCGCGTTGTTCAGCGCGCTTGGCTCGGTACAAAATGTAAGCCTTGGCTGTTTCTGGATAACCGTACTGAATGAGCATTTCTTCTACAATATCCTGAGTTTGTTCAACAGTTGGCACAGAATCAGAAAAACGCTCTTCTAATGCCATTTCTACGTCTTTCGCCAAAGCCTTAGCTAAAACTGGGTCCGACTTTTGAGTCGCTGTTAAGGCTTTCAAAATGGCATGTTCTATTTTTGATCGATCAAATGAGACGATTTCACCGGAACGTTTTTGAATGGTTTGAATCATAGTCGCCATGCTGATAACTTTTCGAGTGGAACAATTAGATAAACACACGGGAAACAAAAAGGTGTCCTTTGGTAGTTGGGGGGTCTGACCCTGCATTTTGCATTTTGCAATTTCTCGGTAATTTTTATGTGAAAAATCTTCACAGAACAAAAAACACGCAAGCAAACAACTCGCTTTATTATTCCGAGGCAATATCCAACTATCATTTATTAAATAATGGAGTCACTCGAATAAACTGCAAAAAACAGATTGCTTTGTCATGTAATTCCTCGCAATGACTCGGAAAAAATACTTGCATTATTTATCAGATGCTCCGGAAAAACACGATGACTTTCCAAGAAAAAAGACCAAATGCACGATGCAGGGTCAGACCCCCAATCTTGATTGTCGGGCTTTCCTTCTCACTCGAGCTAAAGTTAATTTGATAGCATTTTCACTCTTACCAAAATTTTCAGAAATCTGTTTGATTGAAAATCCTTTAAGAAATCGCTCTTCCACAACCGCCCATTCATAAAGCGTCAGCAGTCTCTTCAAATCTTCGAATTCTAAACGTGCCATTGTACTTTGGTGCCTCGAAAAACCATGCCCCAAGTCTTGTGTTTCATCAAACATAACTTCTGTATGTTGACTGCGGAGCCAATTAACCCAAACATTGTGAGCAATTCTAAGTAAATATGTGCCATACAAAGCGCATCCTGTTTCGAAGCGAGGCAAAGCTTTAAAGGCTCTCTCAAAAGTGTCTTGCCACAACTCTTCTCTGACTTCGGGGTCAGCAACACGAGACACAAAGAACGATTCAATCAACCCTTTGTATTTACTAATCAAAACAGAAAAAGCATACCCATTTACCTGGGCCGCAAATAGCATGCCCGCATCTAAATCACGACTGGATGCAGATGATGTGCCAAAAATTGGTGAAATAGCAGAAGCAAGTGGCAAAGCACTGCAACCGATTCTTTTGTCTGCCAAAAACCAGTGACGCACAAAATTCCAAGCATCTTTGGAAGAGACCGGTTCTAAAAAAGCAGAAACAAAATGCTTAGAAAAACGTGACTTTGTTGATTTGGTTGGGGCCTCGCATTCCAAATAACCCACCAGTGTTCCATCTGCTCCGATCAAAGGCGCGATATGAAGTGGGCGTTCAAAATCACCGCCTAAACGACGGCTGTTTTTAACCAGGCCAACAAACGGTGTTTTATGATGGCTAATTTGATTCCACATGCCAGCATAAAAAGCCGGGGACATTTTGCCTCCCCACAAGTCTCCAGGACGTCTGCCCACAATGTCAGAACAAGCAAAACCGGTCTTGTCTTCAATCGATTGATTGGCAAAACGTACAATTCCCGATACATCAGTAATTAAGCAACCGAGTGGTGCTTTGTGTAGCGAGTCAATCAGTTTTGTGTGTGCTCCCCCCATATTTAACCCGCTTTTTATGTTCTGAGATTGCCTTTTAGTATTGTGCTGAGTTTGGTGTGCGAGGATATGGAATAACGTCGCGAATGTTTTTCATGCCCGTTACATACATCACCATGCGTTCAAATCCTAAACCAAAGCCAGCATGCGGGAATGTTCCGAATCGACGAGTGTCTATATACCAACTGTATTCTTCTAAATTCATGCCGTCTTCTTTCATACGTGCTTCTAGTAGATCCATTCGTTCCTCACGCTGTGATCCACCAATCAACTCTCCAACACCAGGCACAAGCAAGTCCATGGCACGCACTGTTTTACCATCCTCATTTTGACGCATGTAAAACGCTTTAAAGCCCTTAGGATAATTGATCACAAAAACAGGCTTTTTATAAACCTCATCGGTTAAATAACGCTCGTGTTCTGTAGCCAAATCTTCTCCCCACTTAGGCTCAATCTCAAAGGTCTTGCCACTTTTTTGCAGTATTTCAATCGCTTCTGTGTAAGAGATCTGTTCAAAGTTTGAAGACAACAAATTATCAATTCGACTCAATAAAGTATCATCAATAAAGTTGTTGAAAAATTCCAATTCATCCGGGGCTTTTTCTTTAAGATGTTTGCAAATGTACTTAACCATGTCTTCAGCAACCACCATTAAACGATCCAAATCTGCAAAGGCCATTTCCGGCTCCACCATCCAAAATTCACAGGCATGACGTGCAGTGTTGGAGTTTTCTGCTCGAAAAGTTGGGCCAAAGGTGTAAACATTGCGATGTGACATAGCAAAAGACTCAACCGCAAGCTGACCACTAACCGTCAAAAAGGTTGGTTTTCCAAGTAGTTCTTTGGATTTATCGCCGTCTTTTTCTGGTTTTGTTGTAACTCTAAACATTTCCCCAGCTCCTTCGGCATCTGTTCCGGTGATAATTGGAGTGTGTACGTAAACAAAGTTTTGATCTAGAAAGAAGTTATGAATAGCCTGAGCAATTAGAGAACGTACTCGAAACACCGCCATAAAAGTGTTTGTGCGTGGACGCAAATGAGCCACGGTGCGCAAATACTCAAAGGTGTGTCGTTTCTTTTGAATCGGGTTAGATAAATCCGCCAAGCCAATAATCACAACGCTTTCGGCTGATATTTCGTAAGATTGTCCCTTTCCTTGAGATTCTTTTAAAACACCGACCACTTCGAGGGCAGATCCAATAGTTAACTTTTTCAATTCCTCAAAATTACCAAGATTACCCCCAATAACTACTTGAATATTGGCAAAAGCAGATCCGTCATTAAACTCAATAAAACCCACGCTACCGGATTCTCGCACCGAACGAACCCATCCTTGCAGGGTGACTTCTTGGCCGATAAATTTTGCTGAATCCTCCTTAATCTCCTTAATGGTTGTTTGCATATAGTTTTCTTAACTTACGATTGCATGCTATCACGGCTCTCACAATACACACAAATACAAGGCTTTTTGTATATTTTTAAAATTAGACTAAGTAATAATACCATTTTCTCGAGCCAATTCTTCAGAAATTACCTTTTGATTAACCAAACCACGTTTAACCTCCATCGATAAAATCTCCGATTTTGCCAAAGACTCCGCTCCGGCAATACCGATATCGTTATGTCTCAAACTTAATTCTCGAAGATTGCTAAAGCTTTTTGATTTTGCCAGTAAATCAACATCCAGTGGCCCCAAATTACTATAATCCAAATTGAGTTTTTGTAATCTGTAAACTTGCCCGCTTTCTACAGCCATCTGAATCAATCCTTCCCCAATATAATTTCCACCCAAATCAAGGCTTTGCAATCTTTCAAAACGAACTAATACATCTCGTAAAATATGCTTGCCTTTATTTTTAACCACTTCCGTCCGTCCCAACTCTTCTTTAGCCGACTGAAATCCCATAAGGAAACTGCTTGCTAAATTTAGTTCTTTTAAATCCGGAAAACTAGCAGATTTAACAAGTTCATTAGCACCAATTTCGGTTAATTCATTGTTTGAAACATTCAATACTTCTAGCTGTGATAGTTTGGTTGATTCAGTTAAATATCTTAATTCCTTCATTATTTTAACATTAAGATTCACCCCCTCCAAAGAAAGAATTTTTATATTTCTAATCTCTTCTGAACTAAAGATATGCCTTATTTTGTCTTTATAAAACAAGTTTTTCCTTCTTAAATTCAAATTACGAAAAAGAACTGCCAAATCTGCATCTTTACCATTTATAAAAATATTCTCCCAAGATGGTTCAGAATCACCATCACAAAGACGCAATTCATCGGGCCATGATTTTAAATGATCAACAGCATACTGAATTGAAATTTGACGCGACTCTGGAGATATTTCCTTGGCAACACTGATTAAATTCAAAATATTGCTCAAGTTCTCTTTTGATGGTTCGCCAAAAAGAACATCTCGCATTTTTTCCGAAATTTCACGAAAAGACTCTGGAGATTCGTTGGTGGATGGTTTTCCTTTTTCAAGAGACATAAATCTATGGTTTGGGTTTCTGAAATGACTTTTGAAAGTCCGACCTATTATACAACAGAAAAATTGAGACGAATGTTCTTCTACTGTTTTGCATGGAAGAATCTGCGTACTTTATCAAGCGCATCGAAAAAACATAATGACTTTCCAAGCAAAAGGGCGAAATGCACGATTTCCTCCTTCGCTGGTGCAGCTGCGGCGGATACAACAGGGTCAGACCCCTTATTATAAAAACAGACACTTTCGTGTCCGCTTTTAATTACCTTTTCAAAACATTTAGGTAGGCGTCTGTTGGGATTTGGACTTTTCCTTTTCCGTATTCGGCCATTCTGGCTTTTCCTTTCTTTTGTTTGTCTAAAAGTTTTCGTTTTCGAGTAACGTCTCCCCCGTATAATTTGGCGGTTACGTCTTTGCGGAGAGCAGAAATATGTTCTGAGGCTACAACTTTTCCACCAATAGCTGCCTGCAGTTTGATTACAAACCATTGTCTAGGAATTGATTCTTTTAAGGCTTGTAAAATACGTCGTCCGGCACGCTCTGCTTCGTCGCGATAAACCAGGGTAGAAAATGCTTCTTCAATTTCTTCAGCCACTAAAATATCCATTCGTACAACATCAGCCTCGCGATATTCGATCATTTCATAACTGAGCGAAGCATAGCCAGCTGTTGCTCCTTTTAGTTTGTCATAAAAATCGACAATCACCATAGCAAGTGGCATTTCGTAGCGAATCACGGCTCGATCAGCTGACAAGTACTCCGTAGTTTTATAAGTACCACGTCTTTCAGATACAAGCTGCATAACTGATCCAACGTATTGAGAAGGAACAACAATATCTACATTAACCCAAGGCTCTTGAATAGAAAGAACATGTGCTTGATCCGGTAAATCTAAGGGGCTTTTAATGATAATTTCGTCTCCATTTGTTTTGGTTACTTTGTAGGCAACCGACGGAACCGTCATGATCAAATCAATTCCATGCTCTCGAAACAAACGTTCCTTAACAATTTCCATGTGAAGCATTCCAAGCAAACCGACTCGGAATCCGTATCCTAAAGCAGGTGAATGTTCCGGTTCGTAAGTTAAAGCGGCATCATTTAAAGTCAAACGCTCAACTGCTTCACGAAGACGCTGAAAGTCATCTCCTTCGTTTGGAAAAATACCGGCGTAAACCATTGGATTTACCACTTTATAACCTGGCAATGCTTCTAAACCGGGAACATTGGCTGGCACAATAGTGTCTCCCACTCGACAGGAAGTAATATCTTTGAGACCTGTCACCAAATAACCGATTTGTCCTGTTTCCAAAGTTTGTGCTGAAGCCCAGGCTCCGGGAACCACAGCACCAACGTCTGCAGCTTCTCCTTTGGCACCACTCGCCACAAAACGAATATTTGAACCCTTCTTCATTTCTCCGTCAACCACACGAACGTAAGCAACAACACCTCTGTAATCATCGTAAGCGGAATCGAAAATCAAGGCCCGCAAAGGCTTGTTGGTGTCACCGACAGGCGGTGGAATTCTCTCCACAATGGCGTCGAGTAGTTTGTCGACGTTTTCTCCAGTCTTTCCGGAAACACTCAAAATATCTTCTGGTTTACAACCAATCATTTGAATGATTTCTTCTGTTCTTTTTGGAACGTCAGCGGCTGGTAAATCAATTTTGTTTAAAACAGGAATAATTGTTAGATTTTGATCGAGAGCCAAAAACAAGTTAGCAACAGTCTGTGCTTGAACACCTTGAGTTGAATCGATCAACAAAATAGCTCCTTCAACAGCTGCCAAGGAACGAGAAACTTCATAGGTAAAATCAACGTGTCCCGGAGTATCGATTAAATTCAAAATATGGCCCTTGTGGGTCATACGAGCAGGAGCCAATTTAATGGTAATTCCCTTTTCTCGCTCCAAATCCATGGAATCCAAAACCTGATCTTTCATTTTGCGTTTATCGATTGCTCCAGTCATTTCGAGCAAGCGATCAGAAAGAGTCGATTTTCCATGATCGATGTGTGCAATAATGCAAAAGTTACGTATGTGTGATTGATCCATATATCGGGAGTATCCTATCGGAAAATCAGAAAAAAGAAAACCGAGCCTTTTTTAGAGACTCGGTGAGAGAGGAGGTGGTCAAGATTCTGACTCGGATTCTGCCTTCATTCCATTATAAAGAAGTCGGAGAAGATTACAGCGTCTGGGGTTGTCCAGAATATCCTGTATCGCCTGATTTGCTTCCTTTGGATGAGTTTCTATGATGTGTTTGAATAATTCTCGCTTGGCTTCTGGATCCAAGCACATCAAGTCAACAAATTCAGCAAACAAAAAGTCGAATCCGTGCTCATGATTCAAAATAGCAGACAACAACTTACGATCTTCCTCTTCCATTTTGGTGCCTCCTTGTTGTTGTGGTTCCAGAAAAACAGAACTAGCTAAACTAGCCCATTTTCCACGTTTTGTCAACTGAGTTTTACCTATAATTCATACACCTGTCCAGCGACTGGTTGAATCACTTCTGATTTTAGAACCTCAACAATTGCCTTTGAAAGTTCTGCTTTTTGATCATCATCTCCATGGACCAAAAAGACTTTCTTTGGAGCTGTGCCTGTTTCCGGCATTAACCAGCGGAGAATCTTGGCTTGATCAGCATGGGCTGAGAAAGCACCTATTTTGCGAATCTCAATATGTACAGGAATATGATTGCCAAAGATATTGACATTTTTTGCTCCACTCAAAATCTGTCGTCCTAGTGTTCCCTCAGCTTGATAACCAACCACTAGCAGAATGTTTTTAGGACTGGAGAGGTATCTCATGAGGTGATGCATTATTCGGCCTCCGGTCATCATTCCGCTACCGGCAATAATAATTTTTGGACCTGGCATGTCGTTGATTTGCCTAGAAGCTGCAGAGCTCAATGTTTCGTGTAAATTAGGAAAACTGAAAAAATCTCGATCCGGTTCGAGTAAAATGTCTTTATCAAACTTTAAGTAGTTGGCATATTCTCTATAAACCGCTGTGGCCCGAATAGCCATTGGACTATCTAAAAAGATTGGCATCTCCCAATTAAAACGATGGAGAATATTGTTCATGGCGTAAAGAACTTCTTGGGTACGCTCGATTGAAAATGCTGGGATAAGAAGTGTACTTTTTCTTTGATAAACAAGTCGCATGGCGTCCTCCAGTAGCTCCTGACGCTCTGAAACAGGTTCGTGAGTGCGACCCCCATAAGTTGCCTCACAAATCACAACATCCGCTGACGACAAAGATTCGGTTGTTGGCAAAATAGGTACATTGTCGTTTCCAATGTCTCCACTAAAAATTATTCGCTTGTTTTCTGCCTCAACAGATATGTAAGATGATCCCAAAATATGCGCCACATCATGGAACATAACTATTAAATCGGGACCAAGTTCAACTGCCTCGTGGTAATTTACGATTTCGGTTTTTGTAAAAACCATCTCAACATCAGCCAAAGAAAACAAAATTGGATCACCACATTTTTCAGAGTTTTCTGCCATTATGTGCTGAGTATCTTCTAAAACAATTTTGGCCAAAGCACGGGTTGGAGGAGTCATGTAAATCACTCCGGAAAAACCTTCTTTAATAAGCTTTGGTAAGCGACCAATATGGTCAGCGTGTGTGTGAGTCACAAAAACCGCTTCGATGGTTTTTGGATCGAAATCAAACTTAGGCAAGTTACGAGATCCACAAATACGCTCCCCCTGAAACATTCCACAATCAATCAATATGTTGTGTACGGTTCCACTTTTATCTGCCACCTCTAGTTTATGACAAGAACCTGTTACTGTGTCTGTTGCTCCAAAAAAATAAAATTTCATAAATCCTCATTCAAAAAAGAAACACGCGAACCAATTACTGATTCGCGTGTTTCATAAATTACTAAACTATCACTTCAGAAATGTCGGTATCCAAACCAAGCTCTGATTGATAACGAGGCCAAAATTCCTCTGTCCAATCTTCTAAACCTTCTGTTGGGTCATTGTCGCCAATTTCACCTAACTCCCTGTGCGATTCTATTATCTCTTCAACCATTTCGTTGAAAGCATCCATGCTAAAAACACCTGCCTGCCTGCCTTTTTCCACTGCTTCTTGAAACAAACCCTCGCGAGTGTAACCCAAAAATTCTGTCATACATTTTATCTGTTTACATCGATTCCTTCTTGTTTTTGGAATCCTTGCAATCAGTATACCAAATTCCCACAACAGCTGCTGTAATTAAGGCCATCATTGCTTGTGATGTTAAACAAAGCAAACACCAAGTATCGAGTACAAAAGCTTCTATTCCAGTTAAGTACAAACTAAACATTAAACCACTGGCAGTAGCAACAGAAACGAACCACAGCAAGGCTTTATCTTTTGGCTTGTTGGCTAGCATGATTGATCCAATGATTAAAAACAAATAACCCATTATTCCAATTACAGAAACTGGAATACCCAAAAATACCGAGTAAGGACCTTTATTTACCACATCACAATTGAATGTTTCTCCAATGGTGCAAAATTCACCCGAAGCTAAAGATTGATTGTGTAAAAATGAATAAACTGCGATTGCAAGTCCCACCAAAGCAAAAGAAGCTATGGCGTAAGCTAATTTTTTAGTATTCATATTTTTTACCTAGATGAAGTGCTTGGTAACTCACACTCAGATTTTTCTGCCAAAAATTCCAAGGTCTGTTCACCGCTTACTTTGGTGCCATCTGCAAAAACCCAAGTTGGATATCCTTCTATGCCATCATTTTGACACTGTTCAGACATGGTTTTAGTTTGATTTGGTGAACATTCTATGTATTTAACCTTTTTAAAAGATGTTCCAAAAAGATTCTTTTGATTCTGACAGTGCGGACACCACCAAGCACCATACATTGTAACTCCTTTGTCGGTTAAACATTGAGCAAAAGAATCGTACTGCGAGGGGGCTGTTCCTCTAAAGACCGCGAAGCCAATTAATCCAATAACAAAAATGATAGCGGCTCCAAACAAAGCAAAGGTAGAAGAAGGGATTTTCATAAGACAATATTTTTTTAAACGATACCGTTTTGCATCACTCTAGTCAATCAAAAACAAGAAAGAATAAAACTACCACACCCCCTCACTCAAGCTTGCCAAAATGGCTTTTTTATGCTACCCTTGGCCCCATCTTATGGACCAAACGGTCGACTATCAGCCTTTCTCGAATATGCCCCTTAAAACAGAAAGGTATGCAGGAAAAAACACCAAAAACACTCAATTGGAATAGCTGGCCACAACCTATCGTAGCCCTCTCCCCCATGGCCGACATGACTGACTCGGCTTTTTGTCGTACCGTAAGGCATATTGGTGCAGGCGAACAAAATAAGTTGGTAGTTTTTAGAGAAATGGTTTCTGCAGAAGCTGTTGTTCGAGGAAACGAAAAGACTTTGGGCATGACAGATATTCACCCAAGCGAGCGTCCTTTGGTGCAACAAATTTTTGGATCAGACCCCGACACCATGGCCGAGGCTGTACGTATCATTCAAGAAACACACTCACCAGACGGTTTTGATATCAATATGGGTTGTCCTGTGTATAAAATCGTTCACAATTTCAATGGCGCCGCTCTTATGAAGGAACCTGATTTAGCTACTCGCATTGTCAAAGCAATGAAGGCTGTTAGCAAAGTTCCGGTCTCTGTAAAAATTCGCACCGGCTGGAGTGATGCAAACGATTGCTTGACTTTTGCACCCCAAATGGAACAAGCTGGCGCCGATTTGATCACTATTCATGGTCGAACTAAAACACAGGGCTATACAGGAAGCTCAGATTGGAACAAAATAGGAGAAGTAAAAAAACTCTTATCCATTCCACTTTTAGCCAACGGCGACATTCATCGTGCCGAACAAGTAAGTGAGGCTTTGAGTGTAACTGGTGCTGATGGAGTCCTAATCGCTCGCGGTGCTTTGGGAAATCCCTGGATTTTTAAATCCATAGATTCGGCCCTACGAGGCGAACCAATAGAAGTTGTTTCCACAGAAGAACGTATTGCTGTAGTTACTCAACATGCCTTGTGGCACATTGAACAATATGGCGAAGGAGGATTAGTATCCTTTCGCAAACACCTGGCCTGGTATTTTAAGGGAATTCCTGGAGCCAAAGAACTCCGTCAGGAGTTAGTGCACATTTCCACACTGTCAGAATTAACTTCGCTTCTTTCACGTTTTCTCATAACCTCATCGATATGAGTGCATCTTCAAAAGCTACTGCCAAAGCAGCTTGGCCAAATGGGCGCGATACTATTTTGTTTGTAGAAAAAATTCCTGCCGGAACCATTCCTTCTATTGAACGTTATGGTAAAGAAACAGGACGTCGTTTTAAAGTTGCTTTAATTTATGATGCTCGTTATCCGGAACATGCAGAGTCTGGAGATGCTCTAAAAGCAGACCAATTGATTGCTTGTGATTTTTCGAGCGTAAAGTCTATTAGAGACTCTATCTTGCCAATCGAACATGATTTGCTGGCAATAACTTGTCGTTGGGAAGGTATGATGAGTAAGTTCAAAGCAATCATTCCGCACGTTCCGTATTTGCGTACACCAACAGAATCTTCAATAACTTGGTCAACAGACAAACTCGAAATGCGCCGAGCGCTTCGACAGTACGACAAAGCAATTAGCCCAAAATACACTTTGGTTACTGGATACAACCAAAAAGATTTAGAAAGAATTAAAAAGCAGATTGGTTTTCCTTTGGTTGTTAAACCAACAGGACTAGCTCAAAGTCTTTTGGTGAGCATTTGTTTTCATCAGGAAGAGCTAGAAAAATCACTCAAACGTTCACTTAAGGCTGTAGCTAAAGTTTACAAAGACAGAAACAGTGACGAACAACCTCGTATTTTGGTAGAGCAATTTATAGAAGGAACAATGTATTCAATCGATGCTTACGTTAACGCTCGAGGAAGTATTTCTTTTTGCCCCTTAGTTCATGTAAAAACTGGTCGCGACATTGGTTTTGATGATTTTTTCGGTTATCGCCAAATGACTCCAACCACACTTTCCAAAGAAAGTATAAAAGAAGCTCACACTGTGGCTGTTAAATCTATTCGTGCCTTGGGACTTCGAAACACCAGCGCTCACATTGAACTTATTCGATCAGATGCCGGTTGGAAGGTTGTTGAACTTGGCGCTCGTTTGGGTGGTTTTAGACACGAATTGTATAATCTTACTTTTGGAATAGATCACGCCTTAAACGACATACTTACTCGTATTCCGGAAAAACCAGTCATTCCGGGACGCAAAAAAGGCTACGCTGCTGCCATGAAGTTTTTCCCTCTCAAAGAAGGCACATTAACTTCTATTAAAGGTCTGAAAAAAGCACAGCTACTTGAGTCTTTTAGATCAATAACCGTCAACAAAAAAATTGGCGATCATTGTCTATACGCCAAAAATGGTGGCTTGAGTGTTTTCAACATTATCCTATTCAACAAAGATCGTTCAGAACTATTAGCTGACATTCGTCGATTAGAACAAGCGGTGGAAATGATCACCGAATAACAAAAACCCCACCTTTTAACAGAACGGTGGGGTTTTTGATTGACACATCACCTCAAACTTTCTATTATACAGGCGCCCAAAAACATCATTCCGAGATCGTCTAATGGCAGGACAAAGGACTCTGAATCCTTCAATCTAGGTTCGAATCCTAGTCTCGGAACCAATAAAACAAAAAACAAATCAACAGAAACCAAAAAAGGTTTCTGTTTTTTGTATATACCAAAAAGTCACACAACAAAAATAAATGTACTATAATATCTTCACCATCGTTTATTTTAAACATTTTTATGGAAGAAACATTCTATCTTCTACTCTCTATAGCAGCAGCTATATTGGGAATCGCTGCTGTGTTTGTTGCAAAAAAGGCCATGCAACGTGGTCTTACCTACTACGAAATGAACGCCACCATTTACACTCTTATGATTTTTGCTATAGCTAGAGTCTGGCACACCATTCGTGAAGTATTTGTTTTCGATGAATGGGCAGAAATGATTGAATACTCTTTGTACATTGCTACTTATTTACTCTTTATTTTCTTGGCTAGAAAAGTTTTTTCACTCGCAGAAACATCAAAAGATTTTTGTGTAACACCTCCAAAAGAGAAAAAATAAATCCAAATAAAAAAACACACCGATTTTTGTTGGTGTGTTTTTATTTGAAAAACTAATCGTACCTAAACCACATTTCCACCAAATTCACTCAATAACTGGCTTACAGTATCTTCTCCGGGGGCGGTTATGCTTATTCCCTTCACCTTTAAAGGCTGTCCGTAAATTTCCAACAAAATTTGGTCAACAAGCGTTCTGTTTTTTTCTTGATTCAGTGTTTCGGCATGAAATGAAAATTCAAATCCAACCTCAACCCAACCATCTACTACATTTTGAACTTTTCCATTCTGAAAAACGAGTGGCAATGAAGCGTTTCGAGCCCTAACCTCAGAAGTTACTTTTTCCCACTTTTCCTGAACATCTTCCGTACTAATTTCCCTGGTTTTTTGTTCTGATATTGTAACTTCGATTGCTTCTGGTTGCACATCTTCCGTTATTTGAACCACCACCGGTTCATTTGTTTTTAAAGGCGTGTCTGAGGTTGTTTGAGGTGCTTCTGATGTAAGTGTTACCTCTACCGTTTCAGCTACAGGCGGAGTCTCTAGAGACACCACAAAGGAACGTGCAGGAGGAGGCACAAAAGAAGGTGGCAATGATGCTGGAGGTGTAACTGGTTGTGTTTGTATTGTTGGTGATGGAATTGGTGCAGATGCAGTTTTTGGTATTTCTGTGACCACCATGTTTTCTCTGGTGGCATCAAAGCACAAATGAGCACAAACTAATTCTAGTCCAAGTTGTGGCAAGTGTTCTGATCGAGTGAATCGTTTAGCATCTAATAAGCGCTCGATTCCTGACATAAACCATTCTGGAGACACATCTTTAGTCAAAGGAGCAAGCGCTTTTTGCCAATCTTCGCTCCATAAATCTGGAAAAGGACCACCCAAGCGAATCATGAGCAAGTCTCGCATGAGGCTCATTAAATCTTCAATTGCCTGCCCAATATCAGCACCACTTGTTACTATTTCTTCTACGATACTTAGGGATTTTTTAATGTCTTGCGTGTGGAGTGCCTGAAGCAAATCAACCAACTGCCCCATAAGCGAAAGTGGCAATACCAAAGAAGCATCTTCGAGTCCAATATGATCGCCACCCAAAGCAATAATTTGACCAAGTAAACTTTCGGCATCCCTGGCACAACCATCAGAACGACGAATAATTTCCATGACAATTGTTTGATCCATGGTTACACCTTCTTTTTCCAAAATCGACAATAAACGTGCTTTTAAATCTAGAGTTGGCAAGCGACGAAAATCAAACCTTTGACAACGACTAATGATAGTTTCTGGAACCTTATGAATTTCTGTGGTGGCTAAAATAAAAATAGCGTGAGCTGGTGGTTCCTCTAAGGTCTTGAGGAGTGCATTAAAAGACGAAGTCGATAACATATGAACTTCATCGATAATGAACACCTTCTTAGGTAGCCTGCTTGGAGCAAATTGAGCCTGACGAATAACGTTTTCACGAATGTTTTCAACATCGGTATGAGAAGCAGCGTCCATTTCTATAACATCCAAACTGCTGCTGTTGATAATTTCAGAACATGCAGAACACGTGTTACAAGGTTCACTCTCTGCAGATAGGGCTTCGCAATTAACCGCTTTGGCCAGTAAACGAGCCAAAGTTGTTTTTCCGACCCCTCGAGGTCCTGTAAACAAGTAGGCATGGGCAACAGAATCAGTTTTTAGCTGATTTAGAAGGGTTCGTTTAACGTGTGTTTGACCACTTACATCAGCAAAACTGCCGGGTCTGTATTTTCGATATAAGGTAGATGACATACTGAGGGGCAGATTAGCAATCTTTGGGGTTGTCAGCAAGGATGTCTTTTTAAGTGGTGTGGAGAATATGAGTTAAGGACATGGGCCCAAACATGGTTCCAACGTTTCCAAAGACTGCGTCTTTAATTTTGGTGTCGCCATTTTTAACCAACTGCCCTACATACTGGTGGGCGATAATTAGGTTTAAGCGATATTTACGGGCCTCAGACAAAATTGTGGCAATGGAATCGGTAATAAAGTTGAAATTTCGAACGTTTTAACAGAATCTTACAAAACAAGTTCTTTATTACCAACAAAGTCTTGCCACACAACCCACCTCACTGTAATCTAAAAATAGAATAGGTATATGCATGGAAATAAACTCACAAGATACCTGAGAAATGCAATATGTAGTGGCTAACAGTACAGAGTCTTGAATAGCAACATGGAACCATACTAATATTTTTCATACTTGGGGTCAACAATCTAACGCAACGGGGTGATAAGATCACCCTGTATGCAAACAACCACCTATTCTCGTCTTTTAGACCATGAACGAGAAGAAATAAGCATCGGTTTGGCCTCTGGTGAAACGCAAGCAAGTCTTGCATGTCGTCTTCATAGAAGTCCAAGTACCATCTCTCGTGAAGTAAGAAGAAACAGGAGTATAAGCGGGTATCGTGCCTTTAGTGCCGGACGTAAGGCATTGGAGAACGCTGCCTCTCGTCGTTATGGAAAACGTCGTCTTGTTCAAGAACAACCTCTTCGTCGTTATGTTTTGTTTGGTCTCCGTAAGCGTTGGTCGCCAGAGGAGATCGTCAGGCGCATGAAAATGGCGTATCCTCAAAATATGTCTATGCGTATCTCACACGAAGCCATCTATCAATATGTGTATGTTCTACCTCGAGGGAGTCTCAAGAAGGAACTCCTATCTTGTTTGCGTCAGGAAAGGAAGTACAGAAGAAAGAAAGGAGGAAGGAAAGGAAAACCAGAAGAAACACGAGGAAAAATAGCGGATATGCTCTCTATCGAAGAACGGCCAAAGGAAGTGGAAGATCGTATTGTTCCGGGTCATTGGGAAGGAGATCTCATCATGGGTAAATACAAACGGTCAGCCATGGGGACACTTGTGGAAAGAACGACGAGATACACAATCATGGTACCTCTTGGCAGAAACAAAGATGCCGCAAGTGTGCGCAAAGCCTATGCTAAAGCCATGCGTACCATTCCAAAAGAACTTGCCAAAACCCTTACCTACGACCAAGGCAAAGAGATGAGCGAGCACAAAAAATTCACTATCGACACAGGTATACAAGTTTTCTTCGCCCATCCGGGAAGCCCATGGGAACGTGGTACAAATGAAAATACCAACGGACTTATCCGTCAGTATTTTCCCAAAGGTACTGAGTTTGATAAAGTCTCTACAAGAGAGATTAAGCGAGTACAGAGACAACTCAATGATCGCCCAAGAGCAGCTCTCGACTTTTACAAGCCAGATGAAAAATTTAATGAACTCGTTGCGTTAAATTCTTGAAACCAAGGAACAAAGAATAAAAGAATCCCAAGAATCTCTCACCAAAGAACAGTTTCGACGCTATGATCGCAATGAAATGACCCATATAGAATTGAAGCGTAATTACAAGAAGGTCGATCAAATAGATGTTGGAAGTACTGTCTCCACCCTCCAAGTCCTACCCGACGGACGGATTGTTTCCGGAAGTTATGACAATACCATCCGTATATGGGATGGAGAAAAAGCAGAAGCAGAAGAATAGACTTATTATCCTATACAAACCTTTTGTTTAATTGAACGGTATGAACATCCAATGAATTACAAAAGACGACCGTTAGTTAATTGATATAATACATGATTTGGAAATACTCATGTTTATACAGATTCCGGTCATGACCTAAAGAGTGGTGGAAATTTTATAATCAAAAGAGGTGTGATGTTAGTTGGTTTAAACTAAAACTGACGGCCTAATCCAGACAAAAGATGTAGTTGCAAAGTAGCCTAGAAATGGGCTACTTTGTAGTTATCCACAATTTTGGACGGATTTATTTTGTTGATATGAAAAAACAGCCTAAACTTTCTTTGAAGACGCTTGAGGTTTTGGGACTTAAGGAAATGGACATGAATGTTTATTCAACCCTTTTGTCTTTGGGAAGTGCTCCACTTAGGAGAATTGCGGAGGAGGCAAAACTTAGTCGGGGAACCACTTACGATATTATCAAGCGTCTTATGTCTCTCGGTGCTGTTAGTTATGTTGACGCCAAGACACATCGATACTTTTCGGCAGAAGAGCCTGTGTGTTTACGAGGTTTGGCGACTCGTCGAGAAGTGTCTCTTGCAGAAGCTCGTGAGGAATTGTTGCAAACCATTCCTTTGTTCGAGGGAATGCGAGGTGCCAGTCAATACAGGCCAACGGTACGTTACTACGAGGGGGAAGCGGGGATTCGAGTTTTGTTGGAAGATGTGCTCAGCACAACTGAGTCCTCTCGCCCCCGTCAATATCGAGTTTATTCTTCGGCCGCTGTTCGTGACCTGGTGCATGCTGCGTGGCCCGCATTCAATCGGGCACGCATCAAAAAGCGAATCAAGGTTAAAGCAATCGCTCTCGGCGAAGGCGGTCGAACACATGGACTCGATGAACGTCGATTCTTAAATCAGTCGACGTCACCGACCTACATGTTCATATACGGGGGTAAAACGGCGCACGTTTCCCTCGATCAGCACAAACGTCTCTTTGGGGTGATTATCGAAGACGCAGGAATTGCCACCACGCAAACCTTAATTTTCGATGCGCTTTGGAGAACGTTGCCCGCCTAAGGAGGGGCAAACAATGGAGACTCAGAACGATTCATTTGTGTTGGGTAGTGAAGAAGAATCAAACCACAAGCGAGCAGTTGTCGTTTTCTACGGACCACACTACGGCGGGGTTCGTGAGTGGGGACGAATTGACAAGGCTATCAAAATCGCCAAAAAGCACAACTGCCCGCTGATCATTTGTGGTGACGGATGTTTGGGGGAGGGAGTTACGATTTTCTACGATTACGCAATCGGTTGCGGAGTCGAGGAGGTTTATGCTCACTTCGACTCAAGGCAAAACACTCGTGGTGACGCCTTCGGTGCCGTCCACGTGATTGTTTCTCGCTTTCCAACACTCGGGCGTCTCCACCTCGTGACCGACTGGTATCACTTGCCACGGTCGTTCATTGCACTCTCAATCGAGCTCAACAAACACAAGCTCGAAGATCGGGTGCAAATCACCGCAAACCCTGTCTGGCAACGCTTCTGCGAAGGCACTCAGCGTCTGCGGGGTGAAATTCGCGGGTGTCTCGACTACTTGCGAAATTGTTCCCAGCGAACGTATGGATTGCCCGACTTGTTGGGTAAGCCTGGTCTGTAACAGGGGTCTGACCCTGAATCGTGCATTTGGCCTTTTTTCTTGGAAACTCACAATGTTTTTCTGGAATTTTTGGCAAATAATGCAAGATTTTTCTCTCTCCTTGTGTCTATAACTCAGACGCAAAACCACCCAAAACTTGGGTGGTTTTCTTTTTTACCAAAGTAATCTGCTGATTAAGCTTCTTTTTTTGGCGGGTGCTGGTTTTGTTGTAGTAGGTGGGGGAGTGTTTTTCGTTCTGGCAACGCTGTCCATGATTCTGGTCATTTCGCGTTCGACAAGTGGGCCTTCGTATTCGCCGCCGTGGGCTGGGCCGGAGGCGTAGCTGGCTTGTTTTTGGTCTAGGTGAAGATTGATTTGCATGCCGTCATTTCGATCTTCTACATAAGCATGCCATCGAGGGTAGGTCATGTTGGATAAGCGTTTTACGTAGCTCAATTGTTGCTCGTGGCCAACATGTTCGCCGTAACCAACCCTTCTCATTAAATTACGAGCGTTTTCTGGAAGTGGCCCCGGAATGAATTTTTTCATAGAATTTTGCAGTTTACGCCTGTCAGTCCAGCTCTTTTTAGT
>Ga0100380_10002066_pt1 | contig 21784 bp, 18 predicted proteins | sample CryGeymeta201504_FD_80417 | JGI IMG/M metagenome (GOLD analysis project Ga0100380, IMG submission 80417) | Groundwater microbial communities from Crystal Geyser aquifers in Utah, USA - Crystal Geyser metaG 2015-04 | ecosystem: Environmental > Aquatic > Deep subsurface > Groundwater | place... | reverse complement strand
CCGCCGTATGTTATTTTTTCAGACCGCACTCTTATAGAAATGGCAAAGGAGCTTCCTCAGAATGAATTTCAACTATCTAAAATAAGCGGCATTGGCGAGAAGAAAATTAAAAGTTACGGATCTATATTTCTTATACTAATAAAAAGTTATTGCGCTCAAAAGAACATACCTGCGAAAAAATCAGTCGTAATAATTAAGAAAACGGAAAGAAAAAGATATATCGAAGTGGGGCAGGAATTTAATAAAAACATATCAGTAGAAAGTATTGCGGAAACAATGGGTGTTAAGCGGGGAACAATTATAAAGCATCTCTTCGATTATGTCTTGAACGGCAATAAACTAAACCCTGATTATCTTCAAAGTGAAGTTAAATTGGGAAAAGAATTGCAAAAAAATATTTTAAATGAATTTAAGCTTGAAGGAACGTCGGCATTAAGTCCGTTAAAAGAAAAATTTGGTGATGCGGTAACATATGATGATCTGCATCTTTTGAGAATAATTTTTTTAAATAAAAGCAAATAGACTAAAGAGTATCCCTAATCCGTTAGTTAAAGGACAAAATCAATCTGATGCATTTTTTGAGATTGCTTCGTGCTGCTGCCCCCGCAATGACTTTTCTCTTGTGTCATTGCGAACGAGTCTTCGAGTGAAGCAATCTTTTGTTTTTAATTCAGAATTGAGATCCTGCTAAGGCGTGAAGACAAAAAAAATAATTTGCGTAACGTGAGTTAATAAGTCACCTTACGCAGAATTCTGAAATTGTCCTGTAAATCGAAGCGAAGTTTCGATAAAATGTTTATTTTTTATCCGTTAACTAATCCGTTGGCTAACGGATACTACAATTTTTGCGTAACGTGAGTTTATAAGTAAAAAATTTATGCAAGCAAATACCATAATTGTGCAACTGTAAAACAAACTACTAAGCCCATTGCTATCGGGAGGAAGGTAGAGATCAGCGTCCATTTTACACTTCCGGTTTCTTTATAGATTGTATAAATTGTAGTAGAGCAAGGATTGTGCAGCAGACTAAACAACATCAAACATATTCCGGTTAATAAAGTCCATCCTCCTGCGTGAAGAATACTTGACGTGGCTTCAATTGAATCGAGTTCAAACATAACGCCGCTGCCCCCGCCAACGCCGCTGATGCTGGAAACTAAAACAGTGAGCATTAAGACGGTGGGAATAACAATTTCATTTGCCGGTATTGCAATAATATATGCGAGAAGAATGACGCCGTTAAGACCAATTAATATTCCGAAAGGATTCGTCCAGTCAATAAAAATTTCTGCAACTGCTGCTCCGCCAATATGAATGTTAGCAACAAGCCAGATTACAATGCCTGCAGGAAAAGCAAAAACGATAGCGCGCCACAGCACAAATAAAGTTCTATCAATTAACGAAGTATAAAGTGTCTGTAAAATTCTTGGCGGTCTGTACGGAGGTAATTCCAGGCTGAATGCTGATCCTTCACCTTTAAGTACTGTGCGGGATAAAAACCAGGATACGACAAGACTTAAAAATATTCCAAGCACTGCAACGCCAACCACTGCGCCTGCCGAAACAATTCCAGCAAGATGAGCGGGAGCTGTTGCGCCTATAAAAATTGTTGCAATTAAAATCTGAGTAGGCCACCTTCCGTTGCACAAAGAAAAATTATTTGTGATTATAGCAATTAATCTTTCTCTCGGACTGTCGATAATTCGTGCCGCCACAACGCCTGCGGCATTACATCCAAATCCCATACTCATCGTTAAAGCCTGCTTGCCATGAGCGCCAACTCTTCTGTAAAGATTATCCATATTGAATGCAACTCTTGGCAGGTAACCAAAATCTTCGAGCAAAGAAAATATCGGAAAAAAAATTGCCATTGGTGGAAGCATTACAGCAATAACCCATGCCATTGCAAGATAAGCGCCGTCAATTAAAACGCCGCTAAGCCAGAAGGGTGTGTTGATGGAATCTGCAAAAGCTTTTAATGCCGGATGAACGGTATCTACAAGAATTGAGGCTAAATATCCTGAGGGAATATTCGAGCCTTCTATTGTAACCCAAAATACACCAGCAAGGAGTAAAAACATTATTGGGAAACCGAGCCATGGACTCGTAACAATTCTATCGATTGTTCTGTCCATATCAAATTGTGGTTTTTTATCATCATAAGAAACTGCAACCGCAGCTATCTGGGCGGCATCAGCATGAATTGATTCGGCGAGCGCATCGTGAAAGTCGTTTCCTATTTCCCAGCGTAATTCATCCGCCAGTTTTAATATTTCATTCGTGTTTTTTTTGTCATTCATATATTCGGAACGGACATTAAATTTTGGTTTCCATCATCCGGTTTAAATAACTCTTCAAGTTCACCGTTGCGCACTGCATCAATCATTCTCTGATCGCCGTCAAGCAAACGCAATGCTACCCATCTTGCATTAGGAAGATGAGGTAATTGTTTTAAAATTCTCGTTGAAAGTTTTTCAACCGCACTTTTCAATTCCCTTGTTTCGCTGCTTATACGATGTGGTTTGCATTTATAATTACCTGATGCCACTGCATGAATATAATTAAGCAGCTCGGGCATACCTTTTTTTTGGCGTGCGGCAGCAAGAACAACAGGAATGCCAAGTTCACGAGAAAGACTTCGATCATCAATAGTAATTTTATTCCGTTCTGCCTCATCAATTAGGTTGACACACAAAACAGCTTTTTCTGTAATTTCAAGAACTTGCAAAACAAGATTCAAATTTCTCTCAAGCCGGGTTGCGTCTACAACTACAACGGTAACGTCGGGTCTTCCGAATAAAATAAAATCGCGCGCTATCTCTTCATCCTGACTTGTTGAAAGAAGAGAATAAGTTCCTGGTAAATCAACAATCTTAAATTTTTTTTCGTTGAAAGAAAACGCTCCTTCCGCCCGCGAAACTGTTTTGCCGGGCCAATTGCCCGTATGCTGTCTAAGTCCGGTTAAATTATTAAACACCGTACTCTTGCCGGTATTCGGATTTCCAGCAAGCGCAATCACAAAATCGAAATCCGTCATATTAATTCCATGCCTAATTAAATTGCCTGGTTTATATACGGGGCAGGTTTCACATCCTTTATCGTTCATGCTTTTGCCGATTCTGTTTTGCCGGGTTTAATAAAAATCTGTTTTGCTTGTTTTCTTCTCAAGCCGATTGTTGCGCCACAAATTTTGTAAGCAATCGGATCGCCCCAGGTACTAATAAATTCGTTTGAAATTTTAGAACCGGGAACCACTCCAAGGTCCATCAATCTTCTCCGTTGAGTTCCCCTGCATGCTTTTGAAAGCCCTATTACTTCAGCCTCTTGTCCCCGTTTTAGTTCGAGCAGTGTTTTATATTTTTCGGGGATGGTTTCAAATTCGGCAAGAGGCGCTATTGAAATGTTACCCGCAAATAATGGCGCTATAATTACCTCTTCGCCGTTTGCTTCAAATTTTATTCTTTCGGAAGAAGTTTCAATTACCTTCACATGCATTCCGGGATACAAACCTTCAGCCACTAACTGCGCGTAAACAGTATTCGGTTCATCTTCTATATGAACAATACGCGCAACGTCACCGCTCTGTAATGAGGAAAGTGGTTTCCAGTTTTTTTCGGGCAGTTCGCCGTTTACTGTGGGGATCGGATCACCGTGCGGGTCATAAACAGGATTACCAAGTTGCACCGAAAGCGCTTCAGCTTCAATTGCAGAAATATCATGTTCTTTTAACTCTGCGTTGAGATGCCATTCTTTTTCTGGTATACTTGTTTCATCTGCCAAATATCTTTCCCATAAGCGGTGCACCCTTATAACCCTTAAAGCATAAGTACGCCCTTCTGCGGTTAACCTTAACACATCTCCAGTTACTATCATTCCGAGTGATTCGAGCCGCTCGGCAAGTTTAGCTGCTCTGTCGTACGAAATATTTAAATTACCTGCAATGCTTTGAACTGTGCCGTTTATATTTTTATACTCACAGTCGTAAATATGTTTGAGGGCATCTTCAACATAAATTCTTTCGTTTGATGCATTCATACTTTTTCTTGCCGCCAATGATCCAATTTTCGGATACAAAATTACAAGTAAAAGTACTATCACAATCGCTATTAAAATTAATTCCATTTTTACTTCCGTTATATCGTAACAATTTCTACAAAAACATTATCAGCCAATTTTTGGCTCACATCGAAACTGCTTCCATTAACATTTATTCTAAGAGATTTATCGAAGTTTCTTACCTCTTCAACTACAATTTTTTCGTTTAATTTAATTCCAATGCCGCTGATGTAATTTAAAAATTCTTTATGAAAATCATTCACCCGAACTACTGAACAAACACTATCGGGCTTCATACACGAAAGGGGAACATGTTTGCGCAATTTTGGTATCATACCATTTTTTGCAGGTATCGGATCACCATGCGGGTCATACTCCGGAAAATTTAACATCTCTTCCATCCTGTCAATTAGCTCATCGGAAGCGGAATGCTCAAGCCGATGCGCTTCGTCGTGAACTTTTTCCCAGGGCACTCCAATTATGTCGTGTAAAAAAACTTCCCATATTCGATGCCGCCTAACCATATTGCGCGCATAGTTTTCTCCCTTTTTTGTGAGTTTTATTCCTTTGTACTTCTCATATTTTACATCTCCCTCCTTAGATAATTTTTTAAGCATATCCGTTACCGCCGCTCCGGAGATATTCATCATTTCGGCAATAACAGTCGCCTTTATCTCTTCATTTTGGTCTTTATGTTTGAAGATTACACTTAAATAATCTTCCTTTGAAATATTTGTCATTGGTTATTTGTGAATTTTATGGGGCTAAAGTTAAGCGTGCTTAAATATAATGTCAAGTCTGTTTAACTTCTATCAAACGAATTTTTAATAAAAAACTTACGTTTTGGTTGAAAAATAAAATTAAAGGTCTTATCTTTTCAATGTAAAACAATATTTAATAATTATTTATGGAGAGTGGAAAAATGAAAAAAATATTAACCTTAGCCGTGCTTTTTATATTATTCGGTTTCTTTACTGCAAACGCACAGCAGATGATCCAGAGTGGTAAATTTTCAGTCAACGGGGATACACCCGGTTATACTCTTGACAAAAATACCGGCGATAGATCTCTTACTATAGAAGTAACCTTCTTAACACCTTTTGAAACAAAACCTGAAATCGTTCTATCTATTATTGGTTTTGATTCGGATAAAACTGAAAACTTACGCTACTCTATTGAAGCAAAATCTATTTCACGAGATGGTTTTACTATTAAAATCAACACATGGGGCGCAAGTAAAATATACGGTTTAACAGGGAATTGGTTAGCTCATACGAAGTAAAAATTAAGGCTGCTCCGGCAGCCTTTTTTATTTTAAAGCAATACAAACTTACGAAAAGAGAAAATACAATATTACTCTTTATCGGGGCGGTATATAAAAACGAAACTATTATTGTTTGGTTGGGAACATGCGGAAGAGGAATAATTTAATTCGATCCCGAATAGAAAAAATTTACTCCCTTTGAACCATCAAAAGTGGGGATGGGTTTTATTAACAAATATATCCTGTCAGAGGAAGTAAATGTTATTTCCATTATGTAATTGAATGATATGTTTATGGAAGATGAAAAGGGAGCAACAAAGTTTTGCGCAAAGTCACGATATTATTACACACAATATTATATCAGTGTAAAAATATTTACATTGATAGTATAATTGCTTACTTTTAAAGCAAAATTTAAAGAACATACGTGCCTTGAAAAATTATTTTCGCATACTGTGCTAAAACAGAATTGAGGTCAACATGAACAGGAAAATTCGAATCGTAATCCTTCCCATACTCATTTATTTGTTTTCTTTGGGGGTAACTTTTGCAGACACTGTTATCCCGCAGGATACCACTTACCATGGCCTTCTCTATGGCCATACCAACGTTTGGTTTGCTGTACCGGTGAACGCTGACGGGAACCTCTCCGTTACTCTTACTCCTTCAGATGGTGTGAACATGCAACTCATGCTCTGCACGCCAGAGAAAAATGAAATCATCAGGGGTGACTGCTGGGGCAATCCACTTACTCTGAGTGTCAATGGTGTCAAACCCGATTCTTTCTACATCCGCCTTTGGGGATACTATGGTAGTTCGGAAAATCACGGATTCACATTAACCACAGAGTTTGCAGTAGCTGTACTTCAAAATGATAATGAACCCAATAACATTTTTGCTGACGCTAATTTACTTCCCCTGAACAACACACTCACAGGCCATATCGGTTACGATGGTCATTGGGCGTCCAATCCGGCAGATGTGATTGATTGGTGGAAAATCACCACAACCGGTGATGGTATTTTAACCGTTACCATCACGCAGGTTGAACCGGTCAATCTGCAACTCGCGATTTATCGCCCTAACGGCGAAACGCATATCGTGTATGCAGACACCTGGGGTGATACGACAAGTCTTACTATTAATAATCTCCGGGATGGTACATATTTCATACGGGTATATAGATACGCCTGGAATTTTACACCATATACATTGGGTAACGTCTTCACGCCAGCCCCGGGAGGCAATGATCCGGAACCGAATGATTCAAAAGAGAATGCCTCCGAGCTTATAAATGGTATTCTTTCAGAAGGTCATCTTGGTTACAATGGATTCCGGGATAACTTTGGCTTAGATGGGGTGGATTGGTGGCACTTTACACTCCAGGATACAAGTAATTTACAACTCACACTTACACAGACTGCTTCAGCTAATCTTAGACCACAGCTTTTTAAGGAAGACGGTGTTACTGTTGTTCATAATGGTGGTGATACATGGGGAGGCGGTTACGTTATGAATGTTTCAGATGTTTTGCCTGGCAGCTATTATCTAAAGGTTATTACTTATGGAGTGTTTGATTCCTATTCGTTACTTCTTTTGATTTCAAGCGTAAGTGGAATAGATGATGGAAAAACTTCAGAAGTTCCGATTCGCTTCGAATTGGCGCAAAACTTTCCCAATCCTTTTAACCCGGCAACAACAATTACATTTGACTTACCTAATGAGGAATTAGTAATTCTGAAAATCTATAATATCCTTGGACAGGAAGTTGCAGCACTGGTTAATGAAGTAAGAGCAGCAGGAAGATATAGCGAAACCTTTCATGCTTCTGATCTGCCAAGCGGAATATACATATATATGCTAACAGCAGGTGAATTTACAAGCTCAAAGAATATGATGTTTATTAAATAAAATCATGATACATACGGGAAATATTAACTTAGTAAATGAAAATAAAACCGCCGGCGTTTATACAGAAAATTTTAATGATGAAATATACCGGCGGATTTTGTTACTTCATCCATTAAGTTTATTTGATCTACTTTTGGGATTTACAATTTGTCCTTTCCTGAAATAGGTTGCCCTAGTTTATTAATCATTAAACAAAAAAGATAGTTGATTTTCATTTATGAGTTCTATCTAAAAAGTAAATTCGTGTCATTGTGCATCAGTCAGCCAATAAACATTTTCATTCATCCACGCTTTATAATTCTAATTCTTACAAATTCATATTGCGTTAAGTGACTTGATAACCAAATCGTTGTTATCCGTAAATTACCTTTCCCGGCATCTCACCGGTATGTTCGCCTTTATCAATTACCATTTTTCCGTTTACGATAACGTAAGGTATTCCTTCCGGGTACTGATGCGATTCCGTGAATGTAGCCATATCCCGAATTGTATTAAAATCAAAAACTACTAAATCTGCATTCATTCCTTCGTTTATTTTCCCTCTATCTTTTAAGTTCAATTTTTCTGCCGGCATTGAGGTCATCTTTTTTATCATCTCTTCGAGAGAACAAATTTTCCTTTCGCGCACGTATTTGGCTATGGCTCGTGGGAATGTTCCATAAGCGCGCGGGTGGGCAATGCTTCTATTCATCGGCGGGTATGGAGCGTGTGAACCGGCATCCGAGGCAATCATTACACGGGGGTGAGCAAGTATTTTTTCGGTTGACTTTTCCTCCATCCCGAACCCCATCATCATCACACTGTTTTCCGATTGAAGAATAACATTGACGGCTGCATCAAATTCATCAATCCCTTCTTCTCCGGCAATTTGACGAATTGTTTTTCCCTGATAAAATTTATACTCTTTTTTCCCGACGCTGGAAATTAAAACTCCTTTCCATTCGCCGTCAAGATTGCTGACCTTTTTCTCAGCATATTCTTTAATGTCTTTTTTTAGCGAGTTATCTTTTAAGCGGTCTAAAAATTTTATGTCGCCTCCCTCGCGCGACCATAATGGAAACAGAGAAGACAAATTAGTATGGTATGCTACGTAAGTATAACGGTCTGCGTGAACCTCAAGTCCTTCAGCAGCGGCTTTATCAATTAGTTCGAGTACCCGGTCCGCCTTGTGCCAGTTTGATTTACCCGACACTTTTAAATGTGCAATCAATAATTTGCCTTCAGATTTTTTTGCAATTCGTATTGCTTCTTCAACCGCTTCCACTACCGTATTGTCTTCGTTGCGCATGTGTGTAGAATATAATCTTCCTTTTAATGGGGCGGCTTTGCATAACTCAATCAATTCTTCGGTTGAAGCAAAACTTCCCGGTGTATACTCTAATCCGCTTGAAACACCAATAGCTCCTTCCTCAATTGACTGTCTTACAAGTTCAATCATTCTTTTCATTTCAACGGCTGTTGCCGGGCGATTATCGTAGCCAACGGTCATTTCTCTTATTGTTCCCAGCCCGAGCATACTTGCTAAATTTATCGAGAATTTTTTAGATGACATATAATTTAAAAATCCTCCGAGGGTAAAGAAGTTTAATTCGTCACCCGTTTCTTCTTTAAAACTTTTTATAGCCGATTCAAGTCCGGGACCTTCGCTGGGTCCATAACTCGAACCATCCTGTCCTGTAATTTCTGTAGTTACACCCTGTCTAATTTTACTTTCTGCTTTCGGATTGAAGATCAGGTCGGTATCGGTATGAGAATGAATATCAATAAAACCCGGAGCCGTATATAAACCTTTGCCGTCAATAACAGATAAAGCATCAGTCTCATTTAAATTTCCAAGCGCAATAATTTTTCCTTCCTTGACGCCGATACTTCCGGTAAAAGCAGGTTTGCCTGTACCATCAATTATTCCGGTATTCTTAATTAATATATCGAATTCGCGTGAACTCATATTAAAAGGATTAATTGATGATGAACCAAACGTTAGGATTGATGCCCCGATCAAAGACGAGCTTTGAATAAACCTTCGGCGGTTAAGTTTTTTCATGAAATAACTCCGTTGTTTTTAAGATTAAAACTACATTGCGAATTTAAGATTTTACAGATTAATAAGCTCGATTAAGGATAAGTTCCAAATTAAAAATTAAAAATTAAAAATTAAAAAGTAGAAATTAAAAACTAAAAAGTTTGAAATGCATCAGTTAATTAACCAACAAAATTCAAAACTTAAAATTCACATATTAGCTAAAGGATAAAACCACTTCCGGGCAGCCAGGTTGTGGTTATTCCGATTAATAATTTCCCTTTGTCCTGAAGAACTATCCATAAGCCGGGAGTGAAACTTCCTATCTTTAAAATGCCGGGATAAATATTCAAATTCATTTTGTAACTTGTCAACCCACTGAAAAAAATTGAAGTCATCAACGAATTATTAATATCATAAAAAACACCTGCGTTCCAGGTCATTTTAATTGTGTTTTTAAAATAATTTTCATCTAATGTTTCAATATTTTTTGCGCGAAGCCCCGCGCCAATCGATATATACGAACTATCATTGAATTTATATGAAATTCCTCCAAGTCCGTTCATCCCAAAGTAATAAAACAAATGGACTTTTTCGGAAAACGGCAGTTTCCATTTTATTGAGAAATACTGCCCGTTGTTTTGAAGCCGAACAGGATTAAAAGTGAAAGAAGGCTGAAGCGACCAATCCGCCAGGTTTAACTCTTCACTAAAAAAGCGGCATACGTTATCATAACTAAACAGAATAATTCCGCCGAGATCGAAAAAATAGATGTCTGCAACCGGGTCTGCATTGTAACCGGCGAAACTTCCGTTTTCAACAGCTTCATTAAGCAGATGATAAAAAGCCATCGTAGCAAATGAAAAAAGCTTCGGCTGCGGAACCCCATGCGCTTCGTACCATTCTGCGGTTGCGCGGTAGGTCATACCGCCGCCAATTAAATGAAGTTGATAATTAGGCCACCACTGCGCTCCCTTTTTTGTAAGAGTAATTGGAAAAAGTTCATTCGATACAAAATCTTTCCAACCGGTTTCTTTAATTACACGAAATGGAGAAGATAAATTTTTTAATACATTATTAAATCCATCTTTGTAGGGGAGACTAAATATTTCGCGCGATTTTTTATCAAGCTGAATTATATCGTAGCTGCCATTTAAAATTAAATTAAGTGGATTGTAGACAGCATCACTGCCATAATCCCGTTCCTTGTAAAAATATTTTTGCTGAGCCAACGGAGTCGGCGCAATTAGTGAAATATTAATTAATAAAAATAACAGAGCACGCCGGTTCGTTTTCAATAAACTCTCTAAAAATTTGACTGATTAAAAATAATATTATTCAACTACACAATCTTATTTTGTTAAAAATAAGTTGCTGATTTTATCAATATTTATTTCTATCTTTTGCGTCAAAAGTATAAATATATTCAGAGGTTTTCCAATGTTTCAGCTAACGAGAAACGTATTTGCTCTTTTCATAATCATATCACTCACTTCAGTTGTTTTTGCCGCGGATAATTTTACCTTCGCTCCCGAAAAACCAAACCCGGGTGAAGAAATCATTGTTACTTTTGATGCTTCGGATACTGACCTTTCGGAAGCAGATAAAATTACAATGTATATATATTTATTTGCGGCTGATTTGCAGTCAACAGAATCTTTTGAAATGAAAAATAAAAATGGCAAATGGGAGGCGTCTTTTAAAACTAATGAAGACAATCTCGGCGCTGCAATTAAGTTTGTTTATGATGAAATATTTGAAAATAATAAAGGCAAAGGATTTTTTATTCACCTATATAATGCCAATGGCGGTTTGCTGCCGGGCAGCAAAGCAGGAATGGCAAACGCTTTAAACAGTTGGGGCGTTTATTATCTCGATCTTGAGAGCGATTTAGAAACTTCATTGAATCTATACGAAGAAGATTTTAAAACTAATCACGCAATTAAAAAAGATTTTCTTAGTGGATATTTTGCAATTATCAGCAGAGCGCGTCCAATGCTGAAGGATTCAATAATCACAGCGGCTCTTGAAGAGTTCGAATTAAACAATCCGCAAGAAGAATCAGAATTAACATTATTAACAAACTGGTACGGGGCTGTAAAACATCAAACGAAGGCAGAAAGTTACAAAGCTAAACTTGAAGAAAAATTTCCAGAGGCGGATTATTTGGCAAATATTAAATTGGGTGAAATCTATAATGAAAAGGATTTAGTGCAAAAAGAAACTTTGATAAAAGCATTCGTCGAAAAATATTCATCAAGCAAACTCCTGCCTTCAGCATATTCAATTTACATAAATGCTCTCCGAACCGAAGGCGAGTTTGTGAAAGCTGATGAATTTATAAAACCGCGTAAAGATAAAATTTCACCTTATACATACTATTCGCTCGTAAGCAAAATGTTTGAAGCAGAAAATCTTGACTTAAAGACGGCTAAAGAAATTTCAAAAATGGGCGCAGATAAAGCAAAAAATGAGTTGGAAAATTCCACGGAGGGAAAGGCAAATTATCAAAGCAAAAGTGATTGGGAAAAAGATAGAAAATATTTGCTGGGGTTAAATCTTTATAATTACGGCAAAGTTCTTTACAAAGAAGAGAACAAAGAGGAAGCAAAAGAAATTCTTAAAGATGCCTTTGAGTATACCGGAGGCGATGAAACAGATGTGAATGAATTATTTGCGCAATGTCTTCTTGAAACCGGTGAAGCCGGCGAAGCGCTGGAAATTCTTTCCTCTTCCATTAAAAATGGAAAAGGAAACGAAACGATGAAAGAACTTCTTAAAAACGCTTATACTAAGGAGAAAGGGGAAGATGGCGGCGAGGAGTTCTTAAAAAACCTTGAAGATGCAGCAGGCGAAAAAATGAAAGCCGCGCTGAAGAAGAAAATGAAAAATGATCCTGCCCCCGAATTTACATTGACCGATATGGAAGGGAATAAAGTTTCGCTTGCTGATTTAAAAGGAAAAATTATTATCATAGATTTCTGGGCAACCTGGTGCGGTCCGTGTAAGTCATCATTTCCAGGTATGCAAAAAGCGGTTAATAAATATGCCGAAGATGAAAATGTAAAATTTTTATTCATAAACACCTGGGAGCGTGCGGAGAACAAATTACAAAATGCAAAAGATTTTATTCAGCAGAACAATTATACTTTTAAAGTTTTAATGGATGAAAACAACGAGGTAATCACAAAATATAAAGTGAGCGGCATTCCAACAAAATTTATACTCGGTAAAGATGGCAACATCAAATTCATAAGCATAGGTTTTTCAGGAAGTGTCGATCAACTGGTTGACGAGCTTTCAACAATGATTTCCATGCTGAAATAAAAATGAAAACTAAATTAGATATTGCAAAAAACTGGCTGCCGCGCTATACCGGAACAAACATAGATGATTTTGGCGACTATCTGCTTCTTACTAATTTCCATAATTATGTTAGCAGCTTCTCTGAACAATTTAAGTGCGATATTAAAGGCGTTGGGCGTCCGATGCAAACAGCCACTAATTCAGCCGGGCTTACAATCATCAACTTCGGTATCGGAAGCGCAAACGCCGCTACAATTATGGACTTACTCGTAGCACGAAAACCAAAGGGCGTATTATTTCTCGGTAAGTGCGGGGGGCTAAAACATTCGACCGAACTCGGACATTTTATTTTACCAATTGCTGCGATACGCGGCGAGGGAACGAGTAATGATTATCTTCCCAAAGAAGTGCCGGCTTTGCCGTCTTTCAAATTACACAAATTTGTTTCGCAAATTATAGTGAGCAAATCCTTAGATTATAGAACAGGGGTTATTTACACAACTAACCGGCGTGTTTGGGAATGGGATCAATCCTTTAAAAAATATTTGAAGAGTCTCCATACAATTGGTATTGATATGGAAACGGCAACATTGTTTATCGTTGGGCATGTGAATGAAATTCCACGCGGCGCACTGCTGCTTGTGTCCGATATTCCGATGGTGCCGGAAGGTGTAAAGACTGAAAAATCAGATTTGATGATCACTCAGAAATTTGCACGGCTTCATCTTCAAATCGGTATTGAAGCGATGACCGGAATAGGCAAAAAGGGGGAACAGATAAAACATTTTAAATATTAGAGTTTCGGCAAAATAAATTTTTCAGGTTAATGTCATTTCAACCGAAGGGAGAAATCTCATATTCTTAAGAGATTTCTCAGTCGAAGACTCCTTCGAAATGACAGATAAGCTATTTTGCAGAAACTCTATTGAAAGAAGTATTTGCATAAGAGCTTTTGCTTCTGCCGTTAATCAGGGGAATATATCTCTCATAATCATAATTATAATTTCAAGTAAAAAATTGTTTGTGTTAGTTGTGTGTTGTTAAATTTGAAGCGTCAAATTTGAAAAATATTTTTTACATAATGGGTTTATAATGAAAAAACTTTTATTGGTATTCTTTCTTCTATTCACATCTTCAACGGTGTTTCAAACGTTAGCGCAATCAGGCGGAGTAAACTTAACGCTCGGCTTCCCGATGGGAGAATTTAAAGAAAGTGTGTCGAGAACCGGCGTAGGAATAAGCGGGCATTTTATGTTCATCTCTCCACGTCCACAGGCGCCGTTCGGTTTCGGCGTAAGTGTCGGCTACATAAATTATGGAAGTGAATCGCGGCGGGAAGCTTTTAGCTATACAATTCCCGATGTTTTTGTCGATGTTGATAGAACAAATAATATTCTCAATTTTCATGTTTTGTTTCAGTTGATGTTTCCGCGAGGCGATGTCCGCCCCTATATTGAGGGCTTATTTGGCGGCTCATATATCTATACAACCACATCAATTAAAAGCCGCGATTACGAAGAAGTTGCAAGCAGCACAAACTTTGATGACTTTGCGTGGAGCTATGGCGGCGGTGGCGGTTTCTTAATTAAAGTTCATGCCGGCGGTGAAGATGGCGATATTGGAGATGTGTTTCTTGATTTGAAGACGCGGTATCTTTTGGGAAGTGAAGCCGAATACTTAAAGGAAGGTTCCGTAAAGTTTATCAATAATAAAGTTTATTATGATGTCTCGCGTTCTAAGACAGATCTTTTAACAGCTCAAATCGGCGTAACGGCATTTTTTAATTCAATCTGGCATTGATTAATAATCGAACCTCCGGAATAAATTTATCCCGGAGGTTTAATTTCAATTCTTATTTTTCGTTATTATCCACAAGAAGATTTACAAGCTTTGAACTAACACCCGGCAGCAATGCTATTTTGCGCGCAAGTTCATTGTGCTGTTCTTTTGTACCAACAAGCTCGCAGATCACAAGCCCTTCATCCGAGCAGTTTTCGAGAACGCCGTCATGTATGCCGAGTCTGGTTTTTATTATACAGCCCCAGGCGGTTAAAATCTGCTGCACTTTTACGGCAGCCTCTTTTCTTACACCGATAAGAATTAGAAGTATAGTCTTTCCCATAACACACCTAAGTTATTAAAATTGTTTTAACAAAGAGATGACGTCTTTATTTCTAAAAAGAGTTATTAAATTTATATGATTATCCGGTAATCAACAAGAATTTATTAAGTCACCTTACGTATAATTTGATTTTGCTTTCACACATGCGGGATTGGCTCGTGGGATAGATCGGGCACCGAATTTCTGGTATAAGCCCAAAAACAGCCTGGTTTAATGGCTGAAGCCAATATTTGTGGTATTGATAAGTTCAAGTCATTATGGACGTAGCTGTTTATGATAAATTCTGCGCAAAGTGAGTTATTAAATCGATTTACGTAGAATTTGTTACACGAAACGGCACTCGATAACTAACGGAAATTTAATCAGCAGATTGAACTCATCTATTAGTTGTTTTTATTGTCCTGATTAACTTGACGTTACAAAAACGTATTACATCCCAATTTAATTACATGTAAATTATTAGGTATTGACGTTCAATAGCCGTATGTTTGTGTCTTCGGTAATAGACCGAAAATTTGTTAATTTATTTAAAAGGTCCTTTTTTGAGCACTAAATTATTTGTAGGTTCCCTACCCTGGTCAGTTGATGACACAACTTTAAAAACAGCATTTGAAAAACACGGAAGCGTTGTCTCCGCCAAAGTTATTATGGACAGAGATACCGGAAAATCACGCGGTTTCGGATTTGTTGAAATGGGGAATCAGGCGGATGCCATTAATGCTATAAGAGCATTAAACGAAACAGAATTAAAAGGAAGAAATATTGTAGTTAATCAAGCTAAAGAACGCAACTAAGATATTTATAACTGCTGCAAAGCAGAGGCTTTAATTTCTGAAGGCGCCCGTAATAGGCGCCTTTTCCTTTTTCTACCGCTCTCAACCCACACATATAAATTCCGTCATTTCTTCATTAGCCGGATGTCCTTTTGGGATTGAAAAAATTGCACTTTCGTTTTTAATGTGCTACTACATTTTCTTCCGGAGTTGCGTTAGTTAGAAAAGTGGGCATTAAAAATCTTCAGCTAAAAGTAATATTCTGCCTGAAAATATACCGAGTGAGGATAGTACCAGTACTCTGTGAATATATCACCGTAAGTAGACAGCACCCCGACGTTAATATAAAAATTATCTCCCGCACTATAAGATGCATTAATTCCTGCAAAACCGCTTCCATCATTTAAATTTCTATTGTGTGAAGCACTCGCAGTGACGATTGGCGAAAACATATAGCTTGTGTTAATCATTAAATAATTCCGACTGAGATTTAATATTTCTCCGTTAATTAATCTCATAAACTCATAGTTAAATTTATCCACTTTGCCTTCGCCGTTAAAGTGATATTCGATCATAACGTAAAGTTTCGGGGTAAATTGATAATCGGCTCCGAGAATAAATTTCAAGAACTTTGTTGATGCATCATCTTTATTAATAGAAATAATTCCCTCACCTCGAACACCGGCATCAAACAAATTGCCTGCGAAGTCTAATCCACCGACGATATTACTATCAAAGTAACCGCCAATTGCCGATAAATCAAATTCATTAAAATTTGTTCTGAATCTAAAACCAGCATTGGTTTTCCCTCCTTTAATTGGATTATAAACAAGTTCTGCATTAGTAAAACTGCCAAAGAAGTAATTAAGAAGAATAGCATCGACGCCGTCCTTTTCAATCTTGCTATAATTAGCGGGATTAATCGGATTAAATAAATCGGTAGGATTCCAAACTCTCCCCGAACCGAATGCAATTCGTTGTCTGCCAATTGTAATATTACCCCAATTAAAACCCTGCCTGAGATAAAGTCTGTCAATATAATGGGTGAGCAAAAAATTATTTTCATTAACAGCCTGCCAGCGTAGGTTAACGATCTGCCGGCTAACATTTTTGTCATTGAATAAAATTTCGTTATTCGATTTTGAATATAATATATCAAATTCATGTTCGTAGTTTAACCGCGCGCCTTCCCAAAGATAAAACTCCGGACACAGTCGTATCCTGGTAAGATTAAAAAACATTTGATTATCTTCGGTAGGAAACATGACGGGTCGTTCTTTATCAAATGCGAAAATTGGCAGCTCAACAACATAACCAGAAAACGAATAATCAAACTGCGAGAAGAGGTTTATATAAGGAATGAGGAGCGCGAGATAAAATAGCCTGTACTTCATTTCAATTTTGAATTTTTCCGTCTTTAAGAATTATAAGTTTTTTTGCGCGTTCAATTACCTGCTGATCGTGTGAAGAAAAAATAAAAGTAATATTTTTATCACTGTTCATTTTTTCCATCAACGAAAGGAGGTTCCCGGCAGTTTCCGAATCGAGATTTGCGGTTGGTTCGTCTGCCAAAACGATTGAAGGATTATTAACGATAGCGCGCGTTACAGCAACACGTTGCTGCTGTCCGCCGCTCATTTCGTTCGGACGTTTATTTGCCAGCTCTTTTATTCCAAGTTCGTCCATTAGGTTTAACGCTTTTTCTTTTCTTTCCTTTTCGGGAATATTTAAGAGCATCATACTAAACTCAATATTTTCTAAAGCCGTTAGAACAGGAATTAAATTATACGCCTGAAAAATAAATCCTAGTTTATTTAGCCTTATTTGAGATAGTTCGCTTTTAGTTTTAGTGGTTATATCTTCATTCTCAAAAAATATTTTTCCGCTTGTGGGTTTATCGAGCGCGCCTAGTAAATTTAACAAGGTTGTTTTACCGGAACCGGAAGGACCTGCAATAACGGTATAGTCTCCTTTATTTATTTTTAAGTCTATGCCTCTCACAGCATGAACCGGGACACCGTTGTCTTCATAAATCTTTTCTAGTTTTTCTGCTCTTAAAATTTCCATAGTGTTTTTTCGATAGAGTTAAACATAATTGATTGCATAAACCGGTTCTAATTTTATTGCACGATAAGCGGGATATAAAGCGCCGGCAACAGAAATAAAAGGGATTAAAAATATCATACTGATTAAATTTCCCAAAGATAAAATTGGATAAATAATAGCGCCAACTCCAAATGATTCCAATCCTTCGGCAAACAGGCTGAAATCAATACCGGAATGGGAAAGAGGAATGTGGATTAATATTCCAACAATTAGTCCCACAATGGTTCCCACAATTCCAATAATAAATGCTTCGAGAACAATCATAAAAAAGAGTCGGCTATTTTTCATCCCCATTGCCATCAATACGCCAAACTCATTAATTCGTTCGAACACAGACATCAGCATCGTGTTTATGATTCCGAAAATAAGTGCCAGTCCGATAATCAAATTAAAAATGAACATTGATTCCTGGTAAATGTCCATAGAAAAGATAATCATCGGAAGTAAATCTTTATAACTCAACACTTCATATTCATCGCCAAGTTTTAACTGCAGATTGGCTTTTACTTCATCTACTTTTTTAAAGTCCTCGATTATCATCGCAAATTCGAGAGTTTCATTATCTATTCCGAGCATGTTTTGTGCTGTTTGTTCGGAGATGTAAATTGTTGATCTATCAAACTCCGAACTAAAAGTTTCAAAAATACCGGTAACTCTAAACACATCGGAGCCTATACTTCCGTCTGGTGTATTTGCCATCGCGACAACTTTATCTCCCAAACCAACGTTAAGTTTTTCAGCAAGTTTTTTCCCGATTAAAATATCTCTTTTAGCATCCGATAAATAATTCCCTTCAACAATTGAAGTTTTAATTTTGGAAATTTTTTCTTCAGCCCCGGGCTTTATCCCGTATAAATAAATCCCCGAAGAACTTGAAGCGCTGCTGAGAAGCCCGAATGTAATTACCCTCTCGCTGAAAAATTTTACTTGAGCATTTTCTTTAAGAATCTGTTCAACCTTTTGTCTGTCCGGCAGAATATTTTTTATGATCTTATTATCATTAAATCCTTTTTTATGAATTTGAATATGCGAGATATTAGAGCTAATCTGATTTGAAAGCATCTGCTGCATCATTCCGTTAGAAAAGCCGTCAAAAAAAATAAGAGCTGCCATACCAATTACGATTGAAACAAGCACTATTAATGACCGCCGCTTGTTTCGCCAAATATTTCGCCACGCTAATTTCCAGAGCATATTATTTCCAGAGAGTGTATTGTCTTTTGTTTTTTACTTCTTGTATCAAAATATTTTTTATGTCTTCAACTTTCAACTTTTTAATTTGTACTTTATACTTATCCCTATGTATGCCTTATTCCTTTTAAAGGTTCCAGCTTATAAGTTTTGTAAGCCGGATAAAAACATGAAATAATTGAGATAACAATTATTGAAATAGACACGTTCAGAAAAATCATGACGTCGAGTGATGACTCAAGCCGTGGGACAAAATTGTACTCTGCATAAACTTCAGCAAGTCCGCCGCCTAGTATAATTGGATTAAGAACAATGTAGTAGTTTACGAAGTATCCTGCAATATTCCCGATTAATATTCCGAGAAGCGTTATAAAAAATGTCTCGATGTAAACAACTTGAACAAGATTTATCTGCGGCATTCCAATTGCAAGCACAACGCCGAACTCACGAAATCTTTCCGTAACGGACATCAGCACTGTGTTTAATATTCCAAAGGCAACTATTATTATTAATATGCCGAGAAAAAATATACCGCTTACGTTATCAAACTCCATTGACTGTTTCAACTCCGGCATTATTTCTTCCCAGGTTAAAACAACCAATTCGGGATTATTGATTACAGATTTAATTTCATTTCTAACCGGGTTTGTTTTTTCGAGAGAAGAAACTTTTATTGCAATTGTATTTACTTTTGTATCCATTCCGAGAAGCTGATGTGCTGATTTTAATCCTATAAAAACTGCCATCGCATCAAAAACAGTATTCCCGGTTTTTACGGTGCCGGAAATTTTATACTTCATATTTCCGAGGCTGCCATCGTAACCCTGCGAAAGTATTACTATCTCATCGCCAATTTTTGCATCAAGATTTGCGAGCAACTTATAACCCACGACTATTTCATTTGTTGAATCATACCAAAAAAAATTTCCTTCATTAAGTTTTTCAAATATCGTGGACACATTTTTTTCTTTCTCAGGAATAATTCCAAAAACTGCGGCGCCAAGGGAAACATCTCCAAAGCTGACAAGCCCGTCTGCATTGATGCGGGGTGACGAGCCTGTTACGCCATGCATAGATATTAATTTGGTTTCTAAATTTTCGCTGTAAACAAAAGCTTTATTTAGCGAAGGATTTTTTTTATATCCAATTTTTTGAATTTGAATATAACCGGGAAATGTTTCAATGATGGTTTTATAATTGAGTGCATAGGTGCCTAATTGAATTCCGCGCATGGCAATTGCCATCAACGCCGCAAAGGCTACGGCTGAAAGAGTTATAAAACTCCGTCTTTTATTTCTCCATACATTTCGCCAGGCAAGCAGTAATAAAAGTTTCACTGTTTAGTTCCCACTTTCAAGTTCCTGAAACGAAAATTTCCTTTCGGGTATTTGAACATCGAACCTAATATCTTTTAGCTTAATCATAGTTTTACGTTCATCTTCCGTTTTACTGTACATCGTCCATTCGCCGGGAAGTATTTTTCCATGAAAAATTTTTATATCGGTGTAAGTCATATACCGAATCATTTTCCCTTTTTCATCATAATACTGAACGAGTGCCGGTAGATAATCGGATTTGCGAACCCAGTAATAGATTTTCCCCCAAACAACCGGAGCATCAGGTTTGGGAATTAGCTCTATCTTCCATGATTCCTCTCCGGCAATTTTTTCTTTTGCAATTACATTTGCATCATAATCACGGTTTAAATTAGACTCGCGAACCAGATCATCATTTGTAAAGTCGGAGCCATTCCATGATTGCAGCATCATCGAAGGCGGAATTTTAATTGTGGTTTCGGTGTTGTGTAGATAGCTCCACATCTCATTTCCTATTTTCAAAGTTTTGTTTCCAGCTTCTTTTTTTGGCGCCTTTGTTACAATTAAAGCTTTGTTATTACCAATCCACCAGCTTTCCATTTCAAGCATTCTTGTGTAATCTTTAGTTTTAATAGTCATTACAATTACCGCCGAAGAATTTTCCCCTTTAACGGCGTCTTCTGCTTCTTTGATTATTTCATCCGCAGTTTGACCTAAGGCTAATGTTGAAATAAAAATGATCATTAATAATATTTTTTGCATAATTATCCTGCCAATTTAAGAGCGACTAAAATTGTAATAAAATGAAATACATTTTCTCTACAATGTCAAGTATATTTTAGCTTCAAAGGAAAAAACATCTTATACTTTCACAAAATCTGAAGTAACGTCGGGACGGAATAAAAAATGTTTTTGACAGATATATGAAAAATAATTATATCGGAGATTTAATCCCTCTTTTATATATTAGCAGCCAAAATTGATATATATAAACCAACGGAGAAATATGCGTTATTTAAAAATACTTTTCCTTCTTTTGGCTGCAGCAGTTACATTTGCAGCTTGCGAAAACAAAAAAGAAGAACAACCCGAAATAAATCAAAACCAAATGCAGGCTAGCAAAAGCGAAAGCCACCAAATTAAAGTTTTAGAAACTGTTGATGCTTCAAATTATACTTATTTGCGTGTTGATGAAAACGGCAAGGAATATTGGATTGCGGCGCCTCAAATGACTGCGCAAGTAGGCGGGACACTTTATTACCGCGGCGGGATGGAAATGCTTAACTTCGAAAGCAAATCATTAAACAGAACTTTTGCCAAAATATTGTTTGTTGACAAAGTGAGTTCTTCTGCAGATGGCGGAGTAATGGAAGCGCCCGGCGCACGTGGAGTTCAGGTAGGGAAGGAAGATGTTAAGGTTGAAGCTGCAAAAGGCGGAATAACCGTTGCAGAACTTTACGCTAAAAAAGATCAGCTTGAAGGGAAGTTAGTTAAAGTTCGCGGAAAGGTTACTAAGTTTAATCCTGATATTATGAGTAAAAATTGGGTACACATTCAGGACGGAAGCGGTGAACCGGCAAATAATAATTTTGATATAATGGCTACTACAATGGCTCAAACTTCTACGGGCGAAGTGATAGTTGTAGAAGGAACTTTGCGCCTGAATAAAGATTTCGGAGCTGGTTATTATTATTCGGTAATGATTGAAGACGCAAAAAT
>Ga0100380_10002064_pt1 | contig 21788 bp, 16 predicted proteins | sample CryGeymeta201504_FD_80417 | JGI IMG/M metagenome (GOLD analysis project Ga0100380, IMG submission 80417) | Groundwater microbial communities from Crystal Geyser aquifers in Utah, USA - Crystal Geyser metaG 2015-04 | ecosystem: Environmental > Aquatic > Deep subsurface > Groundwater | place... | reverse complement strand
GATGCTAATGCTGATGCGGCTGATGCAGCTGATGCAGGTGTTGATGAAGGATATTGGGAAATTCCGGCTACAAATGTTGTTGAAGATGAGGAAGAAAAGGAATCCACGTTTTCTCCCACCACCACCACCACAACCACCACCACGACGACTACTACCACGACTACTACCACGACAACTCCTCCTAGCGACGAAACGAATCATGATACTACTACTACTGATGATGATGGTACTGATACAGGCATTTTATCGTCATTGCGGTTGTTTGATGCGTTGCGTCAAGACATGCCAGAAGAATTTTTGCGTGGTGGACAATTGGATGCGGGTAGTGATCATGATAGTAAGGTAGACATTGTCACCTTGTTACCCAGCACTAGCGGTACCAGCAGTGCTAGCAGTACCAGTACCAGTACTAGCAGTACAACACTCGCTCAACAACAAGACGGACAAGTGAAACAGTACGCGTTTTGTCATTTGGCAATGATCACGGCCTTTACGGGGTCATTGGGGCCATTGGAAGCCTATCCGGCCGTACACGAAGATCTGGCGGCTGCCTTGTTAGCCGCAGAACATTTGAATCGTGGCATTGGTACTTTGATACCAGAAATTGAAAATCTCAATCAACGCTGTAATGTCCGATTTACCCTGGAAGCCAGAGATACAGCCTATGATGGTGGTACGGCCCTCAATCATATTGTAGAAATGGCGAATCGATCACCCCAACAGGTAGAACGGAATCCCTGTGCCTTTATTGGAGCGATGCGCTCTTCCGTCAGTATCCCAACGGCTATCGTAACGGGATTGCTGGGTTATCCACAAATCAGTCCTGCATCGACGTCCGCAAGTTTGGATGACAAATCACAGTATCCATTGTTCGGGCGGACCTTACCGACCGATGCTGGAAATGCTGTTCCGATCATTCGATTCCTTCACGAGGTATTTCACTTGGATCATTTGGCTATAATGAATGTCAATGATGCCTATGGGAATGCCTACGTCGATGGGATGAGACAGGCAAGAGATCAGTACGCACCGGAGATGCTGATACATCAAATTCCGATTGATGAATTTGCAAATGTAACGGCTGCGGCACAGGCAGGTGTGGCCAGCCTGAAAGATACACAGTATCGATTTGTGTTCCTATTGGTCTTTAATAACGATGTTCATGATACTATTATGCAAGAAGCCTACGAACAGGGTGTGGCAGGGAATGGATTGCATAATTTTGTTACAGGAGATTCCTTCTTAGGAACACTTCAAGGACGGACCTTTCCAAAAGATGGACCTTTGCACAAGGCATATCGTGGAATAGGTAGTTTTGAAGTGGTGGGTGGAGTAACAGGAATGCCAAAGTACGATAGTTTTGTACAACAGGTAACCGAACTGCGTCAACATTCGATTGATATGGAATATCTTGGATCCGTATTTCCAAAACTTCCACCACCCTATCAAGATGCTGTTACTGGACGTCCACCGTTGATCGATTCCGATCCTACTTTTTTGAAAGACATTACGTCTGCGTTCGCTCCCTTTACGTACGAAGCTGTCGTAGCATTGGGATTGGCGGCATGTTCGGCGACCACGACGAATTCTTCAGACCAGCAACAGCAGCAGCAGCAGCAATTACTGAACTTTACAGGACAAGATCATTTTGACGCATTTGTCAATACTACCTTTACCGGATTTTCGGGACCTGTTCTTTTTGATGCCGTTACAGGAACGCGCGATCCTGGGTCGGCACTATACAAGGTTACCAATTACGTTGAAGAATTCGTTATGGTCGACGGAGAAGAGCGGGTTCAATTCAAACCAGTTATTACTGATCTGTTTCAACAAGGACAATGGGATTCGACTGGTATTGAGTACATATTCAATGATGGAACATCCGATCTTCCTCAAGACCTGCCACCACCGCCGACCATTCCACCCACTACAAATAACGACGGAGTCAATGTTGCCATTACCGTGGTTGTGTCCATTGTTTCATTTGTTATTCTTGGTGTTATTGTGTTTTTGTTTTACGAAAACAAACGAAAAAAGAACGACAGTGTCTGGGTCGTCGATAAGGAAGAACTTAAATTCGGTAATCCACCAGAAATTATTGGTCGAGGATCCTTTGGATTGGTTTTGTTGGCAGAATACCGTGGAACACAAGTAGCAGTCAAACGCGTCGTTCCACCCCGGACTGACAATAACAACAAGACAAAAAGTGATGGTGGTGACGGATCCATTAATGATGGCGGAAGCAGTACCAATCATACTGGGACTACGTCGGGCATGTTAAGCATGATTCGTGGATCGAATGGCTACACTAGTAGTGGAGTTCACGGCAGTGGTGGAGATCGAGGTCTTACGAGTGGAACAGGAACAAAGAGCGACAATTCCTCGTCCCACGCAAATTCTCTGAACGGCTATACTCCGACTGGATTGGCACAAGGATTGGCCAATGGCATTACGACGGGATTGAGCGATCTCTCAGAGGGCATCACCGGAGGTTTTAATGGCATGGTGGCATTGGCATCTTCACGTGGTGGAAATAATACTCGTGGGAGCAATTCTGGACGGAAACCAAGTGAGGCGGCACAATGGAAAAAAATGAAGAAAGATTTTTTGGAGGAGATGCGGCACTTGTCCAAGTTAAGGCATCCGTGTATTACAACCATCATGGGTGCTGTCACTACCGGAGAGCCCATGCTTATCATGGAGGTAGGTGTACTAAACGACTGATTGATGCATCTGATGCATCGGGTATGTGCGTTGGCCTTGTATGGATTTTCCTAACCATGACTGCTTGATCTTCTTTTTTCTTCTTTTGCAGTACATGGAACATGGATCCTTGTATGATATCTTGCACAACGAGACCATGGTAATTGAGGGTGAACTACTCTTGCCGCTTCTCCGTGATATCACACAAGGTGTGAATTTCCTTCATCAGTCAAATCCTTCCGTTATTCACGGAGATCTAAAATCTGCAAATATTTTGGTCGACAACAGGTTAGTATCATTTTGTCATCAAGTTTAGCAAAAGCAACGCATCAGTCAACTTATTTTTGGTACTTTTTCTTTGCTTTTTTCAGATTTAGGGCTAAGGTAGCTGACTTTGGATTATCGGAGAATAAAAACTTGGGAGGCACAGGAACGGTACGCCATCTTTTCCGAAGTTACACCTTCTGAATCGTTTGGTAATTTTCTCACCTTTGCGCTTCTCCCTTTTCCATTCCGCAGCCATATTTCATGGCTCCAGAGCTCCTCCGATTCGAAACCTGCAATACAGTAGAGTCCGATGTCTTTTCGTTTGGTGTGATTTTGTATGAGGTCTTTGCTCGCCGTGATCCATACGAAGGTGAAGATGCAAAAGAAGTACTGAAGCTTGTTGCTGACAAGAACATTCGAAAGCGCCCGCCTGCACCCAGACACATGCCCGAACAAGTAAAGACTTTGATGGGCGACTGTCTCGAGGAAGAAGCTAATTTGCGACCATCGTTCAACGAAATCGAAACACGGCTACGACGAATTGACGCCGACACTTTGGATACGGGCAAGACTACAAAGAATAGTTCCATTTCGGTATGCCAAACAAAAGGATCGTACTCGTTCGTTTCTTTACTCATGAAAATATATCTGACCCCAGTCGGTTTTTTTTTGCAAATCTCTCACTGAATACTGCAGCTCTTTGATATTTTCCCCCGACACATTGCGGAAGCATTACGAGACGGGCGTACTCCAGAAGCCGAACATAAGGAATCTGTCACTATTTTCTTTAGGTGTGTCAGATGCTTGAGTTACTGCCCTTTTCGATGTTACTGCTATCGTGTGTATCTAACCCATTCTTGCTTGCTTCTACTTTTAGTGACATTGTTGGCTTTACTAATATCTCTTCCACAATGGAGGCCCGAAAGGTTGCCAATTTGTTGGATCGTCTCTATTCCAAATTTGATGAACTCAGTAACAAACATGACGTGTTTAAGGTGGAAACAATTGTGAGTCATCCTCGATCTTCTGACCTTATCTGTAATGAAATATTCCTGCTATTCAATAACTTATCGCTGACTAACATCATATTCGACTTTTTCTTTGCGTAGGGTGATGCATACATGGCAGTGACGAACCTAGTAAAAGATCAAGAAGATGACCATGCTAGAAGGATTGCTGACTTCGCCATGGACGCCATTGCCGCAGCCAATGAAACAGCCATTGACGAAGAAGATGCAGATAAGGGTTTTGTCAATATTCGTGTTGGATTTCATTCTGGACCTGTCGTGGCGGACGTTGTTGGCACTCGCAATCCTCGATATTGCTTGTAAGTTTCATTCAAATAAGTTGCGCTATCATTTCTTGCAGAAACCATCTACTAACGAGCCCCCCTCCCCCCGACATTTATAGATTCGGTGACACTGTCAATACTGCATCTCGTATGGAAAGTAACTCGGAACAAAACCGAATACATTGCTCCAAAAAAGCTGCTGCTTTGCTTCATAAACAGCATCCTCACCTGCCTCTGAAAGCTCGCGGCAAAGTGCATATTAAAGGCAAGGGTGAAATGCAAACGTACTGGGTGAACGAGTATTCCCGTCGAAACACACAGCACTCGGCATTGAAGGAAATGGCAAATGTCTTGGTCGGGGAAGAGTATAGGAACGAGACATCAGCTGATGGACCTGTTGGCACTCCTTTGACTGCCTTGGAAGAAGGGTCGGAAGAATTTGAAACAAACGAATTCTTTTCCAGTGAAGATTTGAATGACGATATTCCAGAAATGGCTGTCACGCAGAAGAAGAGACGCTCGTCCAAGATATCGCTCTTTGGTGGCAGTCAAATGAGCAACAGCGACGTGTCCCATTAGTAAGTAACTGTTGAAAAATGCACAATCAGGGTGACGTGGGTTGACGTGTGAAAGTGTTATTGAAACGAAAGCCTACATTTCGAAATAAATACCGTACCAATATACATACATATTAAATTATTACTGTTCATGTGAAAAATCAAAACATGCTTGTGAAACTCGAATGTTTTTATTTTTGCGATGATCGCAACGTGCGAAAGGACTTTTCCATAGTGGAATTTATTCATAAACTTTTTAGTTTTCAATAGAAAATGAGCTTCGCTTTGGCTTCATCATCAAACAAGCAAAGGCACAAATTACAAATTATAGCAAAGGAGTGTTCGATATTTGATAGTGCTATACAGTACGAGTTTGAACTTTTCACGCAAATGTCATCTCACTGACAAAACAAAACACAAAAAATGACATCAAGCCGAGAGCTTGATCATTTTGAAAATTTCCACTGGTTGAGCCAACCATTGCTTATAACTGGTAAAAACAGCCTTGGTATACTCCTGTTCATGATGATATTCCAGAGCAGCGTTGTCGGAAAAGGCCTCTTGCAAAAATAGCACGCGAGGTTCTCGTTGCTCTGTTTCTGTTTCCGTATCGTTGTCCGTTGTTGTTGCAGTTGCTGTTGCAGTTGTGAGTAAATCAAATTGCAAGCACCCTTTCTCAGCTAACGTCGTTGGAATGATATCCAAAATGGCACGCTTGGCATCATCGTAATGTTCCTTCTTTGGAGTTATTTTAGCAAAAACGTACAGCGTCATGGTAGAGTGTTATTGCGTTATACTTTGGTCAAGCTTCGTTTAGATGTTTTATGAAATTTCCGATGGATCTTGTGACTTTAGAAAATTAAAGAATTACAAGTTTGGATGTACTGTATATTCGTTTTATTCGATTGGATTCGATTCGGTTTAGTTCTTGCCACTGTATTTTGAGTAGAGTACCTGGTACTACCAGGTACCTTGTACTAGTAGTAGTAGTAGTACCATGTACTATCGTAGTATCAGTAACCTATTAGCCTAGTAGTAGTAGACTAGTAGACTTAATCTAAGTAACGCACTGTTGAACCAGCCAGCGACGATCCTGGATGTTCCAAGAAACTTTAAATCCCGTGAGAACAAGGGACGAAAGATACGAATCGCCATTCCATAATAATATTATGGATACAGCGGTACCTGGGACCATTTTTTCGTTTTTGTCACCAAGCTTATTGTTCGTCAACTGGCACGAAGTTTTTGTTTTTGTTTGAACTTGATCTTGCCTGTCGGGATGGATGGGATGGTCTTTGTCTTGATGATAGTTGGTGCAGTGGTGGCAATAATATGCCTCCCTGTTTTTGCTGTCGTCGTCCTCAATCTTACCATGTCCAACGCGGCCAAAAAGTAAAATTTATGTAGTTCTAGCCTAGTAGTAGACTAAAAAAGTGCTGTCGTGTTTTTGGCGTTTTCTCTTTCTTTTGCAACAACTAACATATTAGACCGAACATTTTAAAAATGATGATTATTTTACAGCATGGCAGCGAGCCAAGTGTAGTGTGCTACTTGCTATACACTTCTTATGTAATCCCGCTTCCTTTCGTTTTTGGTAGTGGCCAGTCGTCTCTACTACCCACAGAACCTTTTTTACTATTATCATTTATTTAATTCTGGTCACCAGAACTTCGAACAGCAAGGTAGTATCTGTTTTAAATAGATTCTCGTACCGTCGTTTCCCATCCTTGGTCGTTGGTTGAGGCAGTTGGTTTAATTTCTTGGCCGCATAGGCTGCGGTCGATGGAATTTCAATTCGTCGCAGTGCATTTTTGTGCATTCCCATCATGCCTTCCTCTAACGCTGGCGAGGCTTCTCCACTACCAACAATCCAGGCAAGTTCATTGAAATCGGTATCTTCTTTCGTACTGTAATATTTGAGCCCACCTGGTTCATCAGTGGTTGCGAACGATTTGCACCGAATGGTCATTTCTACACCAATTTTGGATCCTGGTTGGACGACTTTTTACAATGGAATGAAAGGAGAAAGTCAAGGGATGCATGAAATATAAAAAATGTCAGCGCGGAGAAGAAAACAAAAAAACAAAAAAAACAAAAATCCACTACAGACTACTGTACCAGCTTCTCCTTTTCCTTCACGGTATTCGCGATAATTGACACCACTGTCCAGCTGAACCAGAGGGATGTCTTGGCTGGCCATTGCAGGTCGTTGAAGTGCTTCCACTTGTCGCAATCGTTGTGTTGCTCCCGATTCATCACCCTTTACTGGTAGAGTCTGCAACAAACTAGGATCGATACCTGCATTAGCAGGACGTACTGTGCAAAGCAATGCAGCAGCAGTAGTAGTAGTTACTGCAACCGCAGACGACGCTGTTGTAGCAATCCAAAATCGACGAGTTTGGAGATTGTTGTGGTGGTTGTCGGGCGACGTTGTATGTCATTTGTCATGGTCAGCTCGAACGAACAAGTCCCAGATGGACGCACATGCTGAGATAGAGGTTGCTGCTGCAACTGAAATGCAGTGGTTGTGACAACGGCAAACAATACGAGAAGCGCCGCAAATGCAAAGGAACGAGGATAGAACATGGTGAGAATCTTCCACAAATAGGCTACGATTATTAGCTTTTGGTAGTGGCGCTGAGAATAAACCGGGTCTGTCCACCAACGATAGGAGATGAGAGATGAGAGTAATTTTTTTCAATAGCTAAAAAAACGAAACAATGAGATAACGCTTCGTAACTGTCCTCTCCTGCGTCACTTCGTATTTTCGTATTAATCCACCCAGGCCATTAAATTAATAGCATATGGTGCTCCTCGCACACCAGACAAAACCAAATAAATGTTCGGTATGGAATAGTTGGCCGATCCTATTTTTCGTGGATACGTCTATTCTACTATGATGCGTTAGCATTAAGGATTCATTGTTACAATCCCAATTGAATTAGATATCCAGGTTTTGTGTTTTTATCTAATTGTCTTTTAATCCCATTTTATTAAATTGCTAGCAGCTGCACTGCATTATTTTGTTCGTTTTTCTACCAAATATCTTCTCACGGAAGCCAGCGTCGAGACAACGAATTATCCCCTTGAGATGGACTGATATCATTTTTTGGCTGCCGCTACAACGATTTCCACAGCTTTCATGGCGTCCAACTCACTCTCGTACCAAGAAACACTCCCTTGCCGGGCCACTTCGCGACCACCCTCGGCTGCGAAATAAATCTTTGTCGTTGGATCTCGATATGCAGCCGTGTACTGCAACGTTACAGTTCCGGGTGCAATTCTCGTCTTTGTGAGGAAACAATCTCGGGGAAGCTCCTTCACCATTCCTTGATATGCGCCCAGCACAATCCCTCCTAGTTGGGGATTGACGTGAGCAAAATGACAATGTCGCCCGAAACGACAAGCAACATTACACGCCGAACGAAAGCGCTGACAAAGCTTACTCTGCCTCGAGGCTTTTGGTAAGAACCAGTGACTATTACTGGTGTCATCGTCTTTGCTGAAACTTTGATATCCATGACGTTGGCGCTTCAAATATCTTTCACAAGACGTGTCACCAGTTGAATCACTTGCCTGTGAATGGCTCCTTTTTCCACCACTGCCTCTGAAACCTACGGAGCTATTCCTTTCAGAGAGAATTGCTGCCATTGTTTCCCTCGCACGTTCTTTATTTTCTGGGTCAATCAAAGCAGCATCTACGCCAACTTGAGATTTTTGTTGGGTCATCCATGCTGGCATACTTGGACTAGCTCCTCGTCCACAAGCGGGCATTTGCTGAGCCGTTCTCCAGCTTGGTACCACACCAGATGATACAAGCGACATCTGCTCTCCTGCTGTCTGTTTTTCCTCGTCAACACCAATGATGCGAGATTCGTGTCCCCGGGTCATCCACGCTGGCAGAGTTCGGCCGGCGCCTCGTCCACGAGATAGTATCGGTGCATCAGTAGCTGGTGTTGATAATGCTGCATTTGCCGAAAGCTTCCCACGCAGAAAGGCCTCATCATCATTTCGCACCGCGTTCCGCTGCAGACTAGCTTCGGTAATCTTAGCAGCGGTGGCGTATACGAGGTTCCGACCCTTCTCCGTCAATTTCAACACTGCATATCTTTCTTGCTCGGCATTTTGATGGGTGCAAGCTTCAAAAGCATTGTAACCTCTACAACGACCCCAAATTAGCAATTCTTGCTGGGTTGCGTCCATACACCATTTTCTGAACTCCACTTCTTTCGGAGTGCCTTGACAAGCAAATTTTTGAATAAAGGAGGTAGCCAAATCTTCACGACTGACCCAGCCGTCTTCGTGAGCTTTAGTTTTGCGAAGCAACTCGAGGAACGACAGCATGCTATCGCAAGCGACCTGGGGGTAATCACGGTTTGTAATCCCTTTGGGCGCAGTGGATTCATTCGAATTGGCAAGAAAGTGATGCCCTTTTTCTGTGAGGCGCAATGAGGCCTCCTCTTGGTCATCAAATACTGATTGCGATACCACTTCCATGTCTCCGAAGCAGTCTTCATCTGGCCTTCCCCATTCAATTAGCCCTTCCTTAGTTGCAGTGGACAAACTTACATCAAGTTTGTCATTGTCTTCCGCCACTATTTTCTCGAAAAAGGCTTTGGACAATTGATGCATAGAGATCCAACCTTCATCAGCCGATCCTGCAATTATTGCGGATGCCATGCACTGAAGTAAAGTAACTGTAGAATTACCCCCTTGCTCTACCGTCCTATTCTTTACTGATGCTTCCATGTCAGTAAGTGAAAACTTTTGCATGCAATCAATGTTGAGTGTCTCCGACGAAAACGCATCTCCTGCTTCCGTAAGTCTTAAACAAAATCCATTTGCTGCCTCATCAACAAGTGTCAAAGGATTCCCAATTTTAATCATCTCTCCATGGCACTCTTCGTCAGGTTGAAGCCATTCAATGAAATGGTTTGAAGTCGCCAACGCGCGGATTTTCGCAAACAGAGAACTACCTTGTGCTTCCTTTCGCGATCTAGCAATGGAAAAAAAAATTTCGAATGCCATGTCCATACTAAGCCAACCATCCGTTTGGTAGCTAGGTGCAGATTTGATGCTAACCAGGAAGTTCTGCAAATCGCTAGCTGTATCCATATCGCTTTGGTGAGGAATGAAACTAACAGCCTGGGTTTTAGCGGATTTTGACCCAGAACCAGGTGTAGCACGTCCTGCGTCATATCGGTCATCGTCAGGTTTCGAGGACCGAACATTGTCCTTGGTGTGATTCGAGATAATTTGTAAGATTTTTTCAAGATTTTTGGCTAGTTGACCCAATGCACAGAGCCAATCGTCTCTCCTTAGCTTAGCGTCTTGATCAAATTCCATGTCATCGTTGCTAGTAGTGGCCTTTTGAGCTCTCCTTACCTCTAGCTTCTCGGTCGTTTGTGCTTCGTGTGCCAACCGAGCTGAATAAAGAAGAGCGGAGCCAACTATACTTGATGCATCAGGATCGGCACCGAGATGAAGAATGCGCTCTACCAACTCCGCTTCAGCGGCAGCAACTCCAGCATGTAGAAGAGAAAAATTGAATGGTCCCTGAATGTTTGCTTGTAAACGAGGAACCCCGTCGCCGACTTGACGATTGAATTGTTCTATCCAATCTACGCTATACTTAAGATCTTTCGCGAAATTAGAGTCTGCTTCACCGTAGAAAGTTCAGATTAAAAATCAGGAAAGCGCGAGAAAATAATAGAACAAAATCCAGTACACAAAAAACATACCTGTGGCCTCTCCTTCCGTTGGCAGCCTAGTTATCTTCAGCTCAATTTTCATCCCTGGCGTAAACAATGGATCAACAACATGAAGAGTTTTCGTAATTGAGAGGGGTTCTCTCGAATACAGGCTGCCATAAACATCGGCAAGTGAAAAGTTTATCTTCGGTGGGTGTTTGCGGTTTTCCGATGCCAAGTGCAGCTCGAATTGCATGTGCGAGAGATCGCCTAAAAACAGTAAGGAAACTTACGTAAGCAACAGGGGGGGGGATGGCAGTCAGTGAACGAAAGAGACAACATACCCTGCTTGAAAGTAATTTCATTGTCTGGGATGGGCACGGTATCAGACTCCCCACCTATTCCAATGGCCGGTGTCGAGTGTCTCTGTCTACCGTCCACAAAAACACGGCATTTGATTGACCTGGATCCTGGATATCGAAGGCCTTCAGGAGTCAAGTTCACGCCGTGGATCTTAATGAATTGTACTCGAATATGAAAGCCAGTCTCCATTTCCAGAGCTTTTCGGATGGCCCTTTCCGAGGCCTTGTAGACCTTCAATACTGGAAGAACGGCATCCAACTTCTCCTTCTTGGCTAGAGCATAGTGTTCGCTGATAAATAACCTACCATCGAACAACTGATCAGTTCGAAGTGGTCTGTGCTGCAGCAACTCCAACATTTTTCCGATTTTATTCTCCTTGATTGCAGCAGAAAGAGTCCAGAGAAAGTCGGAGTCAGGGGGGAGCAGCTCATGGGATGCAGAAGTTTCAGCAGAATCCACCGCGGCAGTCTTTGTAGTAGCGCCATCAGCGCTTTTCGTATTTTCGCCGTGCGCTTTCTCCCTACTATCGACCCGGCGTCCGTCTGGTGGTACTTTGGAGCGAGAAGACCATCCTTCGCGTCTACTAAATGCGCCCCCCTCGGAATTAGCCTCTGCTGTCGGTAAAATATTACACTGTTTTGCTTCCCGGCCTGCAAAAATATTAGGTTGACGATGTTGACCGCGATGACCGGAGGCTGCACCCCCGGCCCAACCGCCAGTCGCCTTTCCCAGCCACTTTCCCTCTGCTGTCCATTCATGACTATCGACAGAATCCCGAATAGCATAGTGCACGTCAGAATTATTTAGTGTTAGCTTTATTTCTGTACTTTTTTCTTTTGCAAAGGTGTAATAGTTCATCAGCATGTCGTGACCTAAAAAAAAGAACGCAAGAGCCGTGAGCACCAAAACTCTGGAAAGCAGTCAGACAAAATTAAATCGGTTAATTGTACATACTTGATATTGAATAGCGCTGAAAAATTGACCCTTGGTTCATTTCAACAGCATCAACTGAGAGCGACATGAAAGGACTGGTTAGGGCCAGGGCTGAGAATGGAAAGGTCGTTACTTTAAGTCCAGAAAAATTGAATCAGACTTACCGCGGGTTCCATTTTGAATAGATATACCCCGTTTCTTAGCTTGACCAGTACAGTCCACCGAAATTATTCTGCAAACAGACGGCGAAGAGCTGTTGTCTGTGATACAGTAAAAACCCAGTGGCTTCCTAGTATCCAAACTAACTGAAAATACCTTAGAGGTATACACAGGCTTCAGATTCGGAGGGCTTGCTGAGACGGTCTTGAGATTTTCGCGAGTTGGGGTCTTAGCGGAAATGCTATCACTGGTAGCAGTCCTTGATACCGGTAGTTCGATGAGCGATCGTGCTCGCCCTTGAAGGGTAGCTGCAGCAGGAGCATTGTCAACTACATCTGTCGAATCGCTTATCCGGTGTTTTTTCTTTGGTACTCTTGGCAAACCTTCAATTGCTGCTGGTAAAGGTCTTTTCCTAGTATTTTCTCCTAAAACGTCCCCTTCGCGAAACACTTGAATCCATCCGTCTCTGCAGCTGCACTTTTCGCCGCAATGGCTCCCGAAGAGTTTTGTTCGCAAGTGCAACCCCCACATTTTCTTAAGTCTTTCAAATATCCTTACTGGGTTCTCTGTTGGGTAGCTGCTCTCAACTAAAGGCGCAAACCGTTGGACTACAGTAGATCGAAACGACTCGTTAGTAGAATATCTGGCAAGGATACGTGTACATACTCTTTATATTGCCAGGGACAATAACTTACCAAAATGATTTACAAAGCCAACTGGAGAGTTACGTTCTGATTGCAGCTGCGGTGGAATTTTCCAGGTAGAATCGTTCTTGATTTTATTCGAAATGAAGATATCAACCACATCGAAGACTAGAAAGGGCATATCATCTAGAGCACACCGGCAGCTATCATCACATTTTGTCCCATATCTCCGTTTGTGTCGCCGCCACATAGCACTCATTGCAAGCTGATAGCCAATATCACTCCGCTGGTATTCGATGTCGTAAACGTCGCTGAATTTGGCCTTGAAACTCACATATTCATTGAAAGCTTTTCTATCAGCACTGATTAGAGGAGGAGACTTTCGACGATCCGTCAACGAAGACATGTCCATCTCAGAGCACGCGGTTGCCACTTCGATTTCTCCTGGAAATGATGCATCGCCGTCGAACCGTCGCACTTTACCATCAATTTTTGCGTCATTGATTTCACTCATGGACCCATGGTCACCTAGGCAAACACAAATTGTCACGTTCATAGAATCCGCATAACTCTCAGAAAATCGTTCACGAACTTGTCGCCAATGCTTTTTGGTGTGGTACTCTTCGCCATCAATCCGCACTATTGCAGCAACGAGTTGTTTTGACCGAATGTTTTTTGCCCCAAGGATCGGTTCGAGCAAAATTTGTCCGTAAGGTGGAGTTGTGCAAAAGTCAAGCCATAATCCCAGGCATGTTTTGTTGACAGATATCTCTTCGATAGCGTTGCTGTGCCATGCTTTAAGAAACAACGCCCGTGATACTGCTACGTCAAACTCAATGCGACCACGATCGGATAAGAGATCTTGGACGGCTTGTTGCTTCCGTCTTGTTTCTATCCACTTTTCTAAATGCCGACGAAAGGCCTGCACGTGAATCTTTCGGCCCTCGACGTAAAGCTTCCATGACCAAGGGTCGTCTGCAACTGAAAGCAATTTAGCCTCGACAGAGCCAGTCTTGATGACAAAAGGTGTTAAAATATTTCTCTCAAAAATATCAGGGTCAAGAAATGGCTTTTCCGTGGTTTTCTTTGGATCTCTATGATTCAAATACTTGGGAACAAATAAAGATGCTCGCACCGGGGTTGATAGTTTCTGCGGAGCTATGTTTTCTTCATCGCTGCTACTGTCCAATAATTCAATAGGCGACGACCCAGAACCTGTTGGTTTTTGCGAAGTCCTGCGATTGTTGGCAGTCCGGAGCAAATCATCCTGTTCACCGCTATCATCAAGCATTGCTGTATGTTGCTGCTCTGATTCTGCCACCGTTCGAGATGTGGCATTCGACTGTGATTTGACAGTTGTGATTTCTTTGTTTTTAGAGCCAAGCGATCGTCCCGGCTGAGAAGTATTGTTAGGAAAATCATTCCCTGGACCTTTCATCAACTTCTCACGCTCTTTCCTTTGATCAATTTCTTGTTTAAGCTTATCAAAAAAAGTGTTTTCATCATCTACACTCCAGCTACTCTCACATTCCATGGATACATCATGAGCATAGTTCAATTGAGACACTCTGGTAACTTTCTCAACCAAAACCCTGGTTGTTTCGATGGAATCATTACCACTTTTCTTCTTCTTTTCCTTTTGCATATGAGATTTGGAAATTTCAGATGTTGTTGGCTTCAGAGAAGCATCATGCTCTTTTGTTTGATCTATTTCTTGTTCAAGTATATCAAAAAATGTGTTTTCATCCTCCATACTCCAGCTACTCTCACATTCCATGGATATATCATGATCATAATTTAATTGAGGCATTCTGGTATTGCTCTCAATCAAAGCCTTGGACATTTCGTTGGACTCCGTGCCACTTTTCTTCTTGACATTGCTTTGCATATGAAAATTGGAAGTTTCAGACGTTGGTGGCTTCAGAGAAGCATCATTAGTGTTGCACAACGACACTGCCAACGCGGAAGATCCTTCGCCAGCATTTGAAAATGGTTCAGTATTTACCGGTGGAATTTGTTGGTTTTGGTTTTGGTGTTGGTGTACGCTGCAATTTTGTTTTCTTTGTTCTGGCTTCAATGCTTCCATATTATTATTTCGACAAGCAACTATTGGCGACGACAACAATGAGAATAGATCCTTTGTTGAAACAGTTGGATCCCAAATAAAACCAATAGATTCCAATGCTCTAATTTTTTCCATTGGCAATTCCTTCTGTTTGTACAATTTTCGTACTATGTGTACCCATTTTTGCAAAGATGATGATACTGATGTTGTTGTTGATGTTGATGATGGGATCTTGTCATCATCGTGACGTACCATATTCCTTTTGCACGTTTGCAAGGTCCTTAGAAATGCATGCCAATTCTCTTCTTCGAGTACTTCTTTCTGATGATGCCCACCACCATGCATGTTTTCCCTGTTGTTTTTTCTAGTCTTAGATCCCACTGATGTACCTTTGTTATCAGTGACCGAAACATCATCGCCATCCTTGTTGTTATTTTGGTTTTGGTTTTGGTTTTGGTCGTGATTGTTGTCATTGGTATGATTGGATTCTTCCAAAGCAGTGCAGGTTATTACCTCTTTTTGTCCACCGTTTGGTTTCAAAATCATGTGTTTCGATATGATAATTGGAGTATCATCAGTAGTCGTTGATGATGTGGTGTGCGGTAGATCTCCTCTTGTGGTAGTAGTAGTGGTAGATGGTGGTTGTGGCGATGATGATGATGATTTTGAAAGCAGTTGTTGTTGCTGCTGCTGCTGCTGCCGCTGCTGTTGCTCTTGATGCTGATTTGGATTTTCTTCCTCCTCCTTTTCTTCCACGGTCGTACAGTTTTGTTGAGAACCTTGTACCTGCTCCTCCTGAATTTGCTGATGTCGTTGTTCTGATGGTGATTGCTGTTGTTGTTGTTGTTGTTGTTGTTGTTGTGGAATTGGTTGTTGAAGAGTGTTTTCATATGTAAGATTCTGGTCCTCCTGTGGTGGTTGCTGTGGTTGTTGTTGATGTGGTTCTTGTTCGTGTTGTTGTAATACAGGATCTTGACTCAATCCTACAAAGTCGAACATATCAACAGTCCCCGCGACTGTGGCTGTGGCTGTTGCACCAGAAACAACACCCAATGTTTCTTCTAATGAATCATGTGCTCGTACTTGATCTGGCAATGCCACGATGCGTATAGCATCTAAATTAAGTCTCGGTCGATTATCATAATCATTATTATTTGATGACGTTGTTGTTGTTGTTGTTCGTCGTTGTTTGCGACGTAGTTGATGTTGTCTTCGACGTTCATTCAAACGACGAATTTCATCCGCTGTCAAGTTGTTGTTGATTTTATTGTAGGCAGTGTTGCTACGAGTAGTGGTGGTTGTGGCAGCAGCTGTAGCAGCAGCAGCAGCAGCAGCAGCAGCAGCACTATTGCTATTCGTGTTCTGGTTGGTGGACGCAAATAATTGGTCATTGTTTTGAATCGTGGAGTTTTCCATAATAAATAATAATATTATTATGTTATTGCGTTCAAAAATCTGCTTTTGCAATTCAATTGACAAGTATTGTTGTTGGTATTGTTACTGTTGTGAGTATTATTGTTACAGTTCTTATTGTTGTTGTTGAGTCCAATAGAATACACGAGTAATCTTGTGACAATATTTCGACGACAAGAAACAAGAAACCCTGTTATGTGATTGAGTAGGGGGCTATGTGGGATGTGGGTGGTGTATTGCAAATTGCAATGCCGGCAAGAAAAATCAAGTTTGTTTGGTGATTTTCTTGCACCACAAGAGGAAATCAATCGCAACTTGTATGTTGTTAAGGTTTCTCCTTTGTACGAAATGATATTTATTTTTATTTTTTATTTGACTGTTTTATTATGTTGTTATTGTTTGTTTGTTGCGTGTTGCGTGTTGCGTGTTTCGTACAGTTTATTTTTTGTAGCAGCAGAAGCAGCAGAAGCAGCAGAAGCAGCAGAAGCAGCAGAAGCAGCAGAAGCAGCAGAAGCAGCGGAAGCAGCGGAAGCAGCAGAAGCAATTAAAAAATAATGAGAAACACTTATTGAATTTTATTTACGGTTTTTGATTGGGTGGCAAATTGGAATACACGCTAGCGTAGCGTGTTCAGTTTAATTAGTGGTATTGCTGGTTCAAAAAGTTTCAGCTACTTCTACGAGTACCAGTAGTAGTAGCTACGTACAGTACTACTAGTAGCTACTCCTAGCTAGTAGTAGTACTACTACTAGTCTAGTACTAGGAGTAGTTACTGACTACTCTACCAGGGTACTCAGTACCTATTAGCAGTTCTGTAGTAGAGCGGAGTACCTGGTAGACTACTACTAGTGCCATACGCACTACTGTAGTTGGCAGTAGGTGCGTGCTAATAGCTAGTAGCTAGACTAGACTACTACTAGTAGTACGAAGTCGTTACCAGGTAGTAGACTACCCCTGCTACTAGTAGTAGACAGATACTACTAAGTAGTAGAGTAGTAGCTACTACTACTAGCCACAGTAGTACCACTCTACTACGACTACTACTAGTAGTACTGCCTACTAAAAGCCACAACTAGTAGCTAGCTAGCTAGTAGTGGTTATTAGTATCATTTAAATTAGGGATAGTGTTCTCAAACATAATTCTTAAACATCCCTCCCGGCGTGTTTGAAACTAACCTCACATTTTGCCTCACTTTTTGTTTTGTTTGCTCTCGCCAAAACAAAAATTATGGACCTTTTCTAACGTGTGACTGCTACTGCTACTAACAACAAGTATTGATTATTACTGGAAACCGTAGTAAGAGCATCGCTAAGTTATTTGTAACTACAGTACAGCACACCACCTAAAGAAGGATACCAATCAATTCAAGTAAACGGATTGTGACATCATATACATCGTTCTTTTTTATTTCGCACGACAACAACAAACAACAAACAACAAACAACAACAAATTTCATACTTTTATTTATTTCTTGTAAAAAAATATTCATCACTTCTCACCGTGTGTGTGTCTGATTGCAAGAACTAGGAATACGCGAATTCAACAGTCTCAACAGTATAGTACTACGAGTACATCAAACATCAAACATCAATATTATTAAAAAATCATTATTTATTGAAATAATGACGTTTGGTATATTGCAACAAGCATGGTTAACATTATTATGCATGTGTTCACCTGTACAAATCAAAATGTATTGGGAAGAGGGATATTGGTGGCAAAATGTGGATTATCAATTTATGGAATTTTGTATGATGCACAGTTACGATGGATATCCAGGTTATGGTCGTTGTTTTTATGGTGCCGGTAGTGATCAAGCAGGACCATGTTTGGAAGATGCGGTATTTATTGCTGAATGCGATAACAGAGAACAACGACAACAGTGGACGTTTGTGAACTTACGGAATGGTGAATTTCAAATCAAGGCCGTAACGACTGGACAATGTATGGAAAAAGAAGGATGGAAAAATATTCGTATGCGTCCTTGTGATGCTACCATTGAACGACAACGATTCTTTCAACCTGGAATGAGTACGACTACTGGCGGTAGTCCAATGGATGCGACCAAGTTTATTGTTAGTCAAGGAGCTTCACGATTGGTAATGGGAACATTGCACCATCCCAAACAAGGTGAAGTCGTTGAAATGACACCACGACAAGAATCTATTAATAGTGATACCTTGTATTGGGAGACAGTGTAAGAAAATACTTACACATCAAAAAAAGAAAGAAATGGGTTATGGATTAGGAAATGAGGCACAAGTGAGAGTAACGAAAACAGCAACGACGATTACACACACACACACACACACACACACAAACAAACAATCAATCAAAACAGACGAAGATGCCCAAGAACAGTACAATATTTTTTGCAGCATCCACCACTATGTAATCATCGTAATTTATAGAGTGTGTACAATATATAGTTGTTTTAAACATAATGATAATTCATCTTCGATGATTTATCATCATAAATGACGGCGCGTGGCTGCAGAACTTGAGTTGGTCGTCGTGGAACTTCTAGAGCCATGACAATTAATCTCCCAAATCCATAATTTCGTGGACGCATATCTGGTATTAACGACGTCTCTCAAATCAATAATGTCTAGGATAGCAGCAGCATTTATTTTTATTTCGTCGCTACCGGAGGAAAGAGGGGGAACAGTTGCATAATTGAAGCTTGGCTGCTTCTCTTGTACTCAATAACGACGTGCAATACATGTTCCTATTGGCTAACAAGAGAAATAACAATACGGATCCTATTATGAAATTCACACACTCAAAAATACTTCTTACTTGCTCACGTCCTTACATTCGTAAGCATTACTGACCAATCCGCTTTTTCCAACTGTACAGAACAAACGACACACCGGAAGTGTCAAAGAAAGACACCATTTGATATGTTTTCTCCCTTCACTCTTCGCTGTCGTTTGTTGTTGGATTGTCGCTTGACCATAGTCATCATCATCATCACATTCACAAATGCTTTTTCAACAATCCAAACACGTTTCCATGTCTGAATTCCTTGAATAGTTCTCGTCGTCGTAACACCTCATAGAGAGACACGGTTTATGGTAATCACCAAAATGCATCCAATCAATCACTCTCACACACACAATCAAATCATGAGTCTAGTCACTGTCGCTACCGCCATTGTTGCCACCGCACTTGCACTTGCAGGGACAGACACACCCAAAGCAGTACATATCACATATTTTGCATTCGCATTTTTGATTGACAGCATCACAATTAAAATCTCCCTCATCTTCGAACAACCAGTAATCAATGAGATGCAATGCTGCCAACATGTTAGCCTTCTTGGTCGGGTCCATGTCCTTGGGTACATAAAGTGTAAAGTTATCCGCGTCCGTGCCCAATTCCTTGGCGACTTGTGCCAATCCAGCGGGACGTTCCTTGACGATCTTTCCCATGTAATTTCCACTCGAGTCGGTTACCGTAAAGGTGTGATCACAACACATACCACCAATACAACAAATGGCTTCTGCCTTGATGGTAGCAAAGGGTTGTGCACCTTCGCGTTCCATTACTTCTAACGTCGGACTTAAAAGTCCTCCACCAATAGGTTGCTGGATGTAACCAATCTGGTTTGACGAATTGGGTTCACCGCCATCCGCTTTCAAATCACCACGATAGACCATCATTTCTTGTTGACAAATGGGTGCCACAGAACAGCATTGTCCACACTTGCAGGGACGATCCATGTACATGAGTTCTGTTGGATTGTTGTTGTTGTTCGAAGCCGCACCATCGTCATTGGAAAAGGATTCGTACACGTGCAATTTGAGCGCATGATTGGGACGGCAGCAACAACGACCAGTAAATCCACAATAGTCACTGAAAAAAAAAAGAAGAAAGGTGAGGGGGGTAGAAAGTGGGGGCGAAAGACGAATAGACGTGAGTTTCAAATAAAAGGGGGGGCCATTCATAAAAAAGGGGGGGGGGAACAAGCACAACAGAATGGTATAACGTAACAACAACAACAACAACGACAAAAGGGTTTTTCGCCAACAGAATGTAGTAAGTAACAACAACACATTCTTTCATCCTATTTGCTTATTTTTTAGAGTTACCTTGTTTCGATGACTTGAAATTTCTTCTGTCCTTGTCCACCATCATCACCGTACACAGCGTATTCATTACACGTTTCACCAAAAGCACCTAAACCATCCAAATTGACAGCATTGGCTGCAGCGTTGGCTGCTGCTTCTAACAATTCAATTTTTTGTTTGATAATCAAACGTTCCGTATCTTGTAAAGCAGAATCAATCGTCATGTTGTTGTTGTTGCTTTATAGTGATTAAAAAAATTGTGTTTGTTCGTGTGTTGATATGGAAGAAAATAATAATGAAAAAAGGGGAGGGCAAAAAAAGTAAAATTTTGGTTTTCTCGTTGTTTTTTGCATGTGTGTTGCAGTGTGATGTGCTTGTGTAGTACTACTAGTACCCCGAGTAACTGGTCCCACTCGTGGTAGTCTAGTCTACTACAGTAGAGTATGTGCATTGTTTTCACGGTTTACTCAAGCTGCTGGTGGGTGTCAAGAAGAATGCAATAATTGAAGAATCCTACTTATTTATTTAGGGAGATTCGAATGGCCGTGAAAAAAGAAGCAGCTAAATAATATTTTCGTAGTACTATTTTTAGTACCACCATACTACCTGATGTACCTAGTGGACTACTAAGAAAATTATTTTACTCCACAAAGATTTCTCAACGCACACTACTCTAGCTACGTAGTGCAGTACGTAGTACTAGTAGTCTACTAGCTAGTAGAGTAGTTAGAGGTTCTACTATTAGCTATTATTAGTAGTACTACTGGTAGACTACTAGCCTACCAGCAGGCAAGATATCACCGTACCATACCAGTCTAGAAACTACTACTACTAGTCTAGTAGTACTTTACCGTTTACTTCAACTGCCTCTGTGAAGAAAATAGTTCAAAGAGAAATCCGCCTTTCAACGCGAGTCAATCGAAAAGTTCGTGTTGAAAAATTACTAGGCAGTAGTAACAGTTACTACTACTACTAGCTAGCAACAAGGGGAATTGAACAAAAAAAAAGAAAAAAACCGAATACCAGGTACTGAGCAGTAATAGCAGGGAACTACTGCTACTAATAGTAGTAATAATGGTACTAATAGTAGGTACAGTTGTTGGTACAGCTGCTGCATCATTTTCAATACCAGTATTTGACACAATAGCTGTATGGTACCTGGTAAAAAAGAGAGTACTATTCTACTAAAGTACTACTCTAGCTAGCAAAGTAAATATTACTCGTACTCCTAGTACCAGCAGTTAAAGTAGCTACAGTACATTATAAATCAGAAAAGAAATCGTCATTTTTTGATTTGAACCGTTTTGCTCGATGATCATTAGTTGTTGCCGGAGCTTCATCATCACTGTCATCGTCATCCTCATTCTCATCATCCTCATTATCATCACTATCGTCACTCTCTTTCTGCAATTTATGTTCCTTCCTATCTAATTCTTCGTCCTCTTCGTCGTCGTCGTCGTCGTCCTCTTCATCGTCCATTTCATCCCATTCATCGTCACTGGCTTGACCAGACCTTCTAACAGCAGCAGCGGCTGCAGCCACTGCTGATGATGATGATGTGGCACCAGTGGCCTTTTCCTCGTCGTCGTCGTCGTTGTCGTCATCATCATCATCATCATCATCATCAT
>Ga0100380_10002063_pt1 | contig 21794 bp, 20 predicted proteins | sample CryGeymeta201504_FD_80417 | JGI IMG/M metagenome (GOLD analysis project Ga0100380, IMG submission 80417) | Groundwater microbial communities from Crystal Geyser aquifers in Utah, USA - Crystal Geyser metaG 2015-04 | ecosystem: Environmental > Aquatic > Deep subsurface > Groundwater | place... | reverse complement strand
GTCCTCCGCGTCGTTCGGGGACCAGCCTTGCCCCAAGGCGCCGCGTAGAAGCACGGCGGTGTGCTGCTCGACGATCCTGGAGATCGCCTTCTTGTCGCCGTTCTTCAGGTTTTCGACCAGCGTCGCTTCCGGCAATTGGAATCCTCTCGGCGGCAATCCGCCGCCGGGAGGATTCTAGCAAAACGGCCTTGCACCGGGGGGATGCTGCTTTTCGCCGGCCGAACGCGGTTTCGACTTGGGTCGGGAGTTCCCATCATGCGCGGCTCCGGCCGTATCCCAGCTCCCCCGTCTGGTAATTCTCGGCCATCTGCAGGCCTGAGACGTCTACGGCCGTGTTGAACGCGGCCAAGGAGAGCATGATCCCGCGGAAGCCCTCTTCCGCATCGTTGCCGAGCAGCTTCACCTCGTCGAACTCCCGCCCGTCCGCATGAGACTTCGGCGGCGCTGCTCCCGACAAAGCAAAAAGACATATGGCTCCGAGTTCCTCCGCAGGTGAGTGCTGGAAGCTCTCTGTGCGTTACAACTCAATCCTCCGGGGAGCGCTCGATGGCCCGAGCCCTCTCGCGGCATCGCAGCACCCCATGATCCGGATGCTGGGGATCTCCAAATACCACCCGCTCCAGAGATTCGTCAGCAGCGAACAAAGAAAGTATTCCCAGAACCCGACGCTCCACCGCACTTCGCGCCTCGCCAAGCAAGCGCAGCACCGACACACCCCCCGATTTCCGGGCCGACAGCCAGCGCCGAAGCAGCGCGTCGGAGACGGGACAGTCGCAGGGAGGCTTGTCCGAGTCCAACCCGTCCGTTTCACGTTTCATACCGATGAGTGGCCATGGCCGCGAGAGTGTTACAACATCCGTGAATGAAGAGTCGCCATCGCGCGAGACGGCAGTGCCTACTTTTCGCGAGGATCGGTCAGGCCTTCATCGGGCGCCCGATAGGCGCCGGAGCGCAGCTGCGTCACCATGTTCGTCAGGCTCAACGCTGCGTTGCGGACCTGAATCGGCAGCTCCTTGTCGGCGTCCAGATCCTCATGACTTGTGGCGTAGGGTTTGTAGTAGCCGATGAATGTGTCCAAGACGGCGCTCGGTCCGGCCTGGACCATGCCGATGTCGCTCAGCCAGTCCGAAAGCATCCGCCGCAGATTCTCCGCTCCGGCCGCGTCGGCGTGGGTGACGACCGAGAACGCCCGCCCCGCGAGATGCTTGGGATAATCCCAACCCTTGAGCTCCAACTCCTTGGCCTTCGCCGGGTCCTTGCCGTGGGTCGTCGTCGGATCGGGGTTGCCGCCGTCGGCGCAGACGAGCCGGTCAATCATGAGCTTGAGCGGCGCCGGCGCCTGGTACCAATGGACGGGGCAGATGATCATGACGCCATGGGCGGCCGTCCAGCGAGGATAGAGCTCGTTCATCCAGTCGTTGGTCTGGCCCATGGCATGATTGGGATAGCAGGAGCAGGGCCAATGGCACAGCGGCATCGCGGTCGAGACGCAGGCCTTGCAAGGGTGGATCACCTTCCACGGCTCGTCGGCCAGGGAACTTAGGTCCAAGAGATCGACCTCGAACCCCTGCCGCGACTCGATCGCCTCGCGGGCGACCTGGATCAAGCGGCGCGTCTTGGATATCTCCCCGGGACAGGAATGCTCGCTGCGCGTCGAGGCCAGGACAAGGAGGATGCGCGACGGGGACTTCGGGTTCTCATGGGCGCGCTGCGCGGCGAGGATCGCCTCCCGGGCGGCCAGCCAGTCGGTGGAGAGCTTCTGCTTCGGATCCGCGAAGCCTTCGCCCCCCTCCCTAACGCGCGGCGATTTCCGGTACTGGATATAGCCGTCCCAGGCCGTCTCAAAGACCCGTTCTAGTTCGTCCTGGACCTTGTCGTAGGCGGGGTCTTGAAAGCGGTTATAGAAGCGCTCGCGAAATTCGTCTTTTGTCAGGGGCTGATACGGGTCTTGCTTGCGAAGCGGCGGGCTTTTCATTTTCTTCTTCGGATTCTATTGATTTTCAAGGCTGCTTAGAAGCCCGCATCCGGAAACGGCCGGCCCGTCAGTACTTGAAGCCCGAGCGCCCGCTCGGAGACTCCAGCGGGACGCCCAAACCGAGCACGAGCCGGTTGACGAAGTTGAAGTAGGCCGCGATTTGAGCCGCGTCGAGTATCTCCACATCGGATAGCCCCGCCTCCCGCAGCGCCGCGACATCCTCCTCCCGCATGGAGGACGGGCTCAGCGTGAGTTTCTCGACATAGGCGCAGATAGCCTCGTCGCGCTCGGAAAGCTTACTCCACTCGCCGCCTTCGCAAGCGTCGAGGACCGCAGTGTCCTTCTCGTAACGGGCCATCGCCTCGCGGTGGTGGGTCGTGCAGTACTCACAGCCGTTCGAGCGGGAGACGGCGACGGCGATCATCTCACGCTCCCGCCGGTGCAGCGGCGAGCGGCCGTAGAGGAGCGTCTTGTACAGGATCATATGCGCATCGAGACTCTCGGGGTTCAAGCTGTGAATTTTGTGGACCTCGGCGAGGGCGCCGCGGCTTCCGATCGTCCTCGTGTAGACATCTTTAAGCGGTCCCTGCGCGCGGTCCGGCTCGAGGACTTCGATCCAGGGTCTTTTCATTTTTTCCTCAAGAAATTCAGGGGATTTAGATAATAGCGCATCAGGCACGCGCGCGAACAGAAGTAGCAGCGCGTCCCGTCGGCGGCCTCGCGATGCACCGCCTGCTCGATGGGGACGATGCGGCCGCACACGCCGTCCCGGACGCCGTGCGAAAGCCCGTCGGGCCCGAGCGCAAAGAACTCCGTACTGGCACAAACCGGCTTGGGATCGCAGCGCATGCAAAGGTGAGTGACGCGCACGCCGCCGGCGTTACGGCGCGTAAACCCGTAACGCCCCGCGCCGGCCGCGCACTCACCGGCGATGAAGCGAGCGATGGCGGGCCTCCTCTTTCTCATAGCGGTCTCCCCGGCGGAGGCATCGGTCTCCTACGGGGTCCTTCCCCCGGCCGACGAGGTCTTCCGCGGGCTCATCGCCGACCCGCGTCAGGCGCGAACGACCGTCCGCTACTACCGCCTCGCGGGGCACAACGCGGGCGATGTCGCGCTCGGCAACACCTGGGGGCTCGCGCGCTGGGAAGGCGGCGACTGGCTGCTCCAATCGAGCGTCGAGGGGATGGGCTACTCGCGCTTTCTCGTCTCGGGCGGGATAAACGAGTTTGAGGCGATCGATTTCTTCATGAATCTGCCGCTGGAGTTCCGCAGCGGCTCGTTCTCGGGCCGCGCGTCGCTGTTTCACGAAAGCTCACATCTTGGAGACGACCATGTGCGCCGCACCGGCGACAGGGGGTTTCGCTACAGCGTCGAGGGATTCGGTCTCGTCTTGTCGCGCGACTTCGGACCGCACGCGCGGCTCTACGGCGGCGGGACGGCGCTGCTTCACCAGATCCCCACCGGGCAGGACGGCGCCGCGCAGGCGGGCTTGGAGCTGCGTTCGCAGAACCTCGATTGGAACTGGCTCCCCGCCCACGAGTGCTGGGCCTATCTCGGCCAGGATGTTCAGTGGAAGGGGCGCAGCGGCTGGAACGCGAACTCTAACACGGAACTCGGCATGCGCATCGGGGTCTCCCGCGTCGCCCGGGCTGTGCGGGTTCACCTCAACTACTTCGAGGGACACTCCGAGTTCGGGCAGTTCTTCGCCGAGAAGGAGCAATTCACGGGCTTCGGAGCGACCTTTGACTTCTAGTGATGACTTGTAACGGCTGTAACGCGGCCGCATCGGCCGAGCACTCACTCGCAGGAAGGAGGAAACCATGAGGAGTAGTCGTCCCGGACGGATATTAGCCGCCTTGCTCGCGTTTTCAACCGCTCTCACACCGGCGGCCCGCGCCGCCGGCTTCGACCGGAGCCATGCGGCCTACGACGCCCTTCTCAAGCGGCATGCCGCGGACGGTTTCGTGGATTACGGCGGTCTGCGTCGGGACTCCAAGGAACTCGACGCCTACCTCGACGCCCTGGCCGCGGTTTCCAAAGGCGAGTTCGACGCGTGGGGCGAGCCCGACCGCCTCGCCTTTCTCATCAACCTCTATAACGCGCAGACGCTGCGCTTGATCCTGGATCATTACGGGAAGATCGAAAGCATCAAGGACATCGGGAGCCTCTTCAAAGGCCCGTGGGACCTAAAGAGCGTCCGCTTGTTCGGCGAGAAGCGGACCTTGAACGAAATCGAGAATGAGACGATCCGCAAGCTCTACAAGGAGCCGCGCGCGCATTTCGCCCTGGTCTGCGCCTCGATCGGCTGCCCGCCGCTGCGCGAGGAGGCGTATACCGCCGCCCGGCTGGACGCGCAACTGAAGGATCAAGGCCGGCGATTCATGGCCGCGTCCGAAAAGAACCGCTACGACTTCGCGGGCAAAACCCTCTATCTGTCTCCGATCTTCAAGTGGTTTAAGGGGGACTTCACGGCCGAATCCGGCTCCGTCGTCGCCTTCGTCCTGCCCTATCTCCCCACGGAGGCCTCCCGGCGGCTGCTCAAGGATCGCGCCGGCGTGAGAATCCGCTATACCGAGTACGATTGGAAGCTCAACGACCGTCCGCCTCCGAAGGCCTCGGCGAATTGAGGCGCGCGGCTCACGGAACACAATGATCGGGTCCTTAGCGACTGGAAAGAGATAGATCACCCTCTGAGGAGCGATCCTCAGATTGTTGCGGATACTGGCTGGAATGGCTAACGCCCGCGCGGGGACTAGAGCGGGAGACGGCCGGCCGGATCGAAGTAGTCGAGTTCGTACGCGTAGTCGCGGCCGGACTCCACGACCCGTCCGCCCAGCACGGAAATCCCGACCGCGCGGAACGCTGCCTTTTTCGTCTCAAGGGCCGCTTCGGCCTCGCGCTCGAATGTGAAGGTTTCGACGGAACGGTAGGCGCGAACCGTCACGGCCGGTTCGGCCCGTCCGCGGCGGTACAGCGTGCGAACCAGATACTCGACGCTGAACGAGTAGTCGCTCCCGACCGGGCGCGCGAAGGCGTGCAGACCGGCGGCGCCCTCCGTCGAGAACGCGGGCAACAAGGCCTCTCCCGCGGCCAGCGCGCGATTTTCGAAGGGGAAGGTCTCCCTCCCGTCGTAGCGGGCCAAGGCGAACTCCGGGCGCGCGCCGCGCGCGCCGGCGCGAACGGCGTATTCGACCTCGACCGAATAGTCCCGGTCCGGGCGCCGCACAGCCCGCGCGTGAAGTACCGGCGTCCCCGCGTGCTCGAAGCGCGACGAATACTCCGCGAGGGCGGCTTCGGCCCGGCTTTCAAAGGTAAACCGTCCGCCGCGGTAGCGTTCGATGCGCGCGCGGTCCGCGCGGCCGCGCGGAGACGCGTCGGGCATTAAATAATCGATCTCGAAAGCGCTGTCGTTTCCGACGTCCACGACGGCGCCGCCGAGCACGCTCACGCCGGCCTGGGTGAACCGCGCCGAGACGGCGGCGAGGGCGGCCGCGGCGTCCCGCTCGCGCCAATAGGCGGAAGGGGATTTGTAGGTTCCCGCGACGACGGCCGCCGGAGCGGGCGTCCCGGGCTCGAGCGCCGGGAAGTACTCGATGGCGAAGGCGTACTTGCGGTTGGGCTTGCGGGTCACGCGCCCGCCCAAGGTCTTGATGCCGGCGCGGCGAAACGCCTCGAGGCGGAGGTCCATCGCCTCTTGGGCGCCGCTGTCGAAGGTGAACTCTTCCTCGGTTTCGTACAGGGCGATCTCGACCGAACGCCCGGTTCCCGGCGGAACTGGATTTTCGCCTCGAGCGAAGCCCGCCTGCTCGAGGACGGCCGGCGAGGCGGAGCGAAGGTCCTTCAACGCGGGGGGCGCGGCGAAGGACGCGGCGCAAAGCGCCAGCACAGCCGACACGGATAGGGTGAGAGTTCTTTTCGGGTTCATCGTTGCCGCCTCAGACCCCATTGTAGCACAGAGGCCGAAAGTCCGGCACCGAACCGTCCGTCTACGAACCTGCGGCGGCAAGCGCGGATTTCGCGTTCGAGTCGAAGCGGATCACTGGATGGTTTCGGCTGCCAGCGCATCGACCATGATGCCGCCCTCGCCGACGGGGCGGTACTCCGGTTTTCCCGCCGCCAGGCGCTGGGCCCGGATGTAGGCCTGCTCCATCGCGTAGGGACCGGTATAGTTCCGGTAGGTTTGGGGCATGGCCCCCTGAATCATCTTGCGCATCCTCCCGCAGCTGCTGCGCTCGGCCAGCATCCCGATCAAGGACCGGGTGAAGGTGTTGTTGACCGCGCCTTTGACGATTGTCGTAGTGCCGAAGTAATCGCAATCCCTGCAGCCGGCGATCACGCCGCTGTTGCTCTGACTGCCGCAGCCGAGATCCACAAAAACCTTGTTTTGCGTCGTCACGGCGGCCACCTCCCCCGAATCGTAATCGCCGATGTGACCCCGGTACATCACCGCCTGAAACGACGGGTCCTTGAAGAATGCCGTAAGGTTGCGAGTGACCGCGCTCCGGTACTTTTTACGGGGGTCTGACCCCAGTAAAATCTAGAAGGGGACTTCCTCGAGGTCGTCGGAAGTCGACGCTGCGGGCTTCGACGAACCGCCGCCGTCGCCCTTTGAGCCGACGAACTGAAAATCGTCGACGTTGATGACGAGCTTATTGCGCTTGTCGCCGGTTTTCTTATCGGTCCATTCCTCGAGCACGAGGTGGCCTTCGACGAACACGGAAGAACCCTTCTTCAAATAGCTCTGCGCGAAGTCGGCGAGCTTGCGGCCCTTTTCGCTGCTGAACGCCTTGAGGTCCAGCCAAACCGGAACCTCTTCCCACTGTCCGGTCTGCATGTTCTTCTTGCGCTTGTTCACCGCAAAGCCGATGTTGGCGACTTTGCCGCCGTTGCTGAATTCCTTGATCTCCGGATCGCGCGTCAACCGGCCGATGAGCATTACCTTGTTAAGATTCGCCATGAAAGGGTCTCCTGAGCTTTGAAAATGGGCGGGGTCGCCGTCGGGATACAGCATAGCACGACGGCAGCGCGCCGTCGAAAGAGAGAAAAAAAGACCCGGCGGTTCCCCTTGTTTTTAAAGGGATTTTCCGCCGGGTCTTGCGATCGTCTGCGCGGAGCTAGAGCGAGGGAATCTCCAGCTTTCCGACCACGGCGGCGTTCGAGTCGCCGTTGATGATGATCGTTCCCCGCATCTCCTCGAATTCCCGATTCTCCCCTCGCCGGTCCGCTTCCAGATCGTCCAGGCGAAAGCGCGCCTCCCAGACGTGAAGCGGGTTGCAGTTGCCCCTATCGCCCACGGCGATGCAGGCCAAATAGAACTTTTTCGCGCGGTCCCAATCCAACTTGAGAAGGCAATACGCGTCGCCCAAGCGGCCGAGCACGCGCATCTTGCGTCCGGCATAGCGCGTCAGGCGACAGGCGTTTTCGAAGCATTGGATCGCCCGCGCGTCGCCCATACGGCCGAGCAGAATTCCCAACTCGTTGAAGTGATAGGCGCGGTCTTCCCGGTCCTCGACCTTCTTTAGATCGCGGATAATCGCATCCAGTTTGCTCATGATCCCCCCCCTGGTGCTGGCGTTTGAAGTCAAGCAAGCGGCTCGTCGGGACAGAGTCCTGAAGTCGTACGACTAATACTCTAGTAACGGGTGCTCGACGAAATACCGCCGGCGGCGAGGCCGGCGCAACGGCTTCCGTACGTGTGCAAGGACGACTCCCTAAGGGTAAACGAAAAGTCCGCCCTGCGCCATGGAAATTTCGCTCCAAGTTTCCGCAGTTTCAACGACGGACCCATCGTTTTGGTTTCGGCCTGACGGGCATTGCTGGGCAACGCGCTAAGCCCTCCCTGCCCCTTGAATGATAAGATAGCGGCATGAAAAGATCCGCGATCATCGTTTTACTGGCAGTCCTCGCCCCGTGGACCCGGGCGGAAGAAGGGATGTGGACCTTCGACAACCCGCCCAACGCGCTGATGAAGGCATCCTACGGCTTCGAAATCACCCCCGAATGGAGCCGCAAGGCGATGCTGGCGTCCTTGCGCTTCAACGACGGCGGCTCCGGCTCCTTCGTTTCGAACCGCGGCCTGGTGATCACCAACCATCACGTCGCGTTCGGGCAGCTTCAGAAGATGTCCACGCCGGAGAAGGACTACATCGCCGAGGGATTCTACGCGAACAAGCTCGAAGACGAGCGGCTCTGCCCCGATCTCGAGATCAACCAATTGCGTTCTTATGAGGAAGTGACGGCCGCGGTGCTCGCCGCGCGCGCCGCGGGCGCCGACGACGCCGAACGCAACAAGAACCGCAAGGCCGAAATGTCGCGACTGGAGAAGGCGTGTTCCGAGAAAACGGGGCTTCGCTGCGACGTCGTCACGCTCTACAACGGCGGCGAGTACTGGCTGTACCGGTACAAGAAGTACACCGACGTCCGCCTGGTGATGGCGCCCGAGTTCTCCGCGGCGTTCTTCGGAGGCGACTTCGACAATTTCACCTATCCCCGGTTCGCGCTCGACTACGCCTTTTTCCGGATTTACGAGGACGGGAAACCCGTCTCTCCGGACGCGTATTTCCCTTGGAGCGCCGGCGGCGCGAAGGAGGGCGAACTTACCTTCGTCACCGGACATCCCGGCGGGACCTCGCGGCAGGAGACGGTCGCCCAACTCGCGTTGACGCGGGACGTCGCGTCGCCGCACACGCTGAAGTCGCTTAAGCGCAAGATCGAGGTCCTAAAGGACTACGCCGCACGGGGCAAGGAACAGGACCGGCGCGCGAAGCAGACCCGGTTCGGCACCGAGAACTACCTGAAGGTGAAGACCGGGGAACTCGAGGGACTGCTGAACCCGAAGGTGTTCGGCAAGAAGGAGCGGGAGGAGAAGGACCTGCGCTCGGCCGTCAAGGCCGATCCGGAACTGAAGGCGAGATACGCCGGCGCCTGGCCCTCGCTCGAGAAGACGACGAAGATGCTCGAGGCGCGGCACCCGCGCGGCGGGATGATCACCTCCCGGCGCTACCGGGCCCACAACCTCGCGCGCTGGGCGGAAACCATGGTTCTGCTCGCGGGGGAAGCCGTGAAGCCTAACGGCGAGCGCTACCGCGAGTTCCGGGACTCCAATCTCGAGTCGCTGAAGTTCGAACTCTTCTCGCCGGCGCCCTCTTATCCGGATCTGGAAGAAGCGCTGTTGGCCAACACGCTCGCGGAATACCGTGACGAACTAGGGGCCGAAGACCCGTTCGTGAAAGCGGCGCTGAACGGCGCCGATCCCGCCGCCCTCGCCAAGGAGATCGTCGCCGGCACGAAGGTCGGCGACGCGGCGTTCCGCAAAAGCCTCGTGGAAGGAGGCGTCGAGGCGGCGAGGAATTCCGCGGACCCGATGATCGCGTTCGCGCGGCGCATCGAACCGTTTTACCGCGAGGAACGCGACTGGTACGAGGACAATATCGAAGGGGTCGAAACCGATGCGGGTCTTAAAATCGCCAACGCGCGGTTCGCGCTGTACGGGAAGTCGCAAAGCCCGGACGCGACCTTCACGCTTCGGATGAGCTACGGAACGCCCAAGCGCTATATGGCGGGAACGACGATGGTGCCCTACCGCACGGTATTCGGCGGCCTCTACGCGCGGGCGGATTCTTTCGACGACGAAGAACCGTTCGCGCTGAGTCCGAAGATCGCCGCGTCGCGGCGGAAGGTCGATCTTTCCGCGCCGGTGGATTTCGTCTCCACCCACGACATCACCGGCGGAAACTCGGGGAGTCCGGTGATCAACAGGAATCTCGAGTTCGTCGGCATCATCTTCGACGGAAACATCGAGAGCCTCTCCAGCGAGTTCGTCTTCTCGGACGAGGCCGGCCGCGCCGTTTCGGTTCATTCGGCCGGGATTCTCCATTCGCTGGAGAAGGTCTACCGGACGAAGCGCCTCGCGCGCGAACTGCGCGGTTCGTAAACGAGAACCGGCCTTTACTTTTTACTTGAGATCCCGCCGCGCTTGGCGAAGCGCGGAGCGCGCCTGCTGAAGCTTGGATTGCAGCTCGGCCGGCGTCGGCGCCGGGCCCTGGCCGAACACCGACGCGAGAACGGAAGCCGGTCCGCCCTGCGCCCGCTCGAGCCCGGCTTTCACTTCTTTCGCCGTCGCGAGCGCTTCGCTCATTCCGTCGTGCGCCTGAACGATCGAAGTCGAGACGCTTCGCAGCGTGTCGACCGCTTGATCGGTGCGCGCCGCCGCCGTGCCGAGCTTCTTGTCGGCCTCCACGATCCCCTTCACCGGCGCGGCGAGCTCGGCCTTCTTCGACGCGAGCTCCCCGACCAGATTTTGCGCCTCGACTTTCTGTTCTTTCAGCGAGGGGCCGTCCTGCGGCCCCTCCGGGAAGGCGGCACGCTCCCCGACGGAAATCGACTGCTCGGCGGCGGCGGCGCGGCTGTTCGCCGCCGCCAGACGCGCCTCCGCGGCCACGAGATCCGCGGCAGGATCCTTCGCCGGATCGGGAGCGCTTCCTCCCAATTCTTTTTCCAGGCCGTCGAGACTGGATGCGATCAGGGCGCCGGCTTCGTCTACCTCCGTGACGGCCTCCTTCAATTGGGAGTGCGCGTTCGTGAATTGCTCCAACGCGGTCCCTCCCCGCGCTGCGTATTTCCCGGTCAGATCTCCGGCCTCGTTCACGGGCTTGGAGAGCCGTTTCTGCCAATCGTCCCCTCGCGCCAAAGAATCGCCGGCGCCGCGTATTTTCGCCGACTGCGCCTCGAGATCGCCCAACGCCGAATCAAGCCCGCGCAGCGACTTTCCGGCGGCGTCCAGGGATTGGCTCGCCGGCGGCACTTGCCGCGGATCGTTCGGATCGCGCGCGCCGTCTTTCTTTCGCTCCTCGTCGTTCTTTTTCTCCTCGTCTTTCTTGACCGGGTCGTCTGTTTTCTTCTCCTCCTCGGCTGAGGACCCCGAGCCGGCGGAACCGCCGCCTCCGCCGCCCCCTCCCCCGCCCCCTCCCCCGCCGGACCCCGCGGAATTCGTCGGAGGGTTCGAACCGGAAGCCGGCGACGGATCGTCCTCCTCCGGGCCGCGGCGCGGCGCCTCGCCCGGGGCCGGCTCGCTCGCGGTTCCCGTGTCCGAAGAAGCTTCCGCCCTTCCCATCCCCGGTTCGCCGGCGGTCTGATACGGGGAAAACCCCGCCACCCTCCGGACTTCCTGAACGCTTCCCGAGGGGCCGCCGACCAGACGGCGGAGCTCTCTGGCCAGCGCCCGCGACGCGGCCGCCGCCCGGCTTTCCTTGCCGCGGGGTTCGGCGCGGGAAACCGCATCCCCGTACCGGGCGCCGCTGGCGCCGTTCGAGGCGGGCGTACCGTCGATCAATCGGAAAGCGTCGCGCTGCGGCAGGGAGCGCCGGATGCGCTCGCTCCGGCCGCTGTCATCCCCCGCCCGCGCGTATGCGGAGGCCGTGTCGACGGGCGGACGCCGCGCGGCGCGGCGCGTCTCGCGGCGCGTTCCCGGCGCTTGAGCGAATTCCCGAGGCGGCGCTCCGCCGGGCGTCTCCCTGGTGCGGGAGCGCGTTCCCTCGCTTTCGCGGCGATCGGACCCGGAGCCCGTTCGCATCACGCCGGTGGAATTGAAGCCCTCGCGCAGTTGACCGGAACGATCCGTGCGAAAAGCTTTGTAAAGCCACCAGGGAGTCATCAGCGCGAGCGTGACGCCCAGCAGCGCGACGAAGCTCTTCACACCGAAACCGTCGTCCTCGTCCTCGGAATCGGCCATCCTCCTGAGGGTAACCCCGGAAACACTCCGATTCCAGGCCCGTTTTTGCTGAAAGGATGGGTCGAATTATCGCCGCATGCACTCCCGGTGAGGCCGGTTCTCCCCCCGACAGGACGCGTAGCGGTCGGGAGCCTCCATGCATTCTCGATGCGGCCAATTTTCCGCCCGGCACGCGGCACGAGTGAAGGAGTACCCAACGCCCTCTGGAGCGGGCGCTCCAGAAACCCCATGCGCGAACGGGGGCTTTTCGGTCAACGGCGTTTCACATCCTGAATTCGGAATTCAGCGCGCCGTGGGAGAAAGGACCGGATAATCGGTATAGCCCTTTTCCCCGCCGGCGTAGAAGGTGGAAGGGTCCGGCTCGTTGAGCGGGGCGTTCTCGGCAAAGCGGCGCGCGAGATCCGGGTTCGCGATGTAGAGGCGGCCGAACGCGGCGGCGTCCGCCTCGCCGGCGGCAAGCAGACCCTCGGCCGAGGCCTTGTCCAAACCCATGTTCGCGACGAACGCGCCGCCGAAGGCCTTCTTCAGGGCGGGGCCCAGCCGCGGCTCGTCCTGGGATTCCCGCGCGCACAAAAACGCCAGCTTCCGCTTTCCCAACTCCCGCGCGACATAGCCGAAGGTCGCCGCAGGATCGGAATCCCCCATCGAATGCGCGTCGCAGCGCGGAGCCAGGTGCATGCCCACCCGGTCGGCGCCCCAAACGGAAATCGCCGCGCCGGCGGCCTCGAGCATCAGCCGCGCGCGGTTCTCGACAGGCCCGCCGTACGCGTCGTCTCGTTTATTCGTGGAATCCTGCAGGAACTGATCGAGCAGGTAGCCGTTCGCGCCGTGAAGCTCGACTCCGTCGAAGCCCGCGGCCAGCGCGTTGGCCGCGCCGCGTCGGTAGTCCTCGACGATCCCGGGAATTTCCTCCAAGCGCAGCGCGCGCGGCGTCACGAAGCGCGTCTTCGGGCGCATGATGCTGACGAATCCCTCCGGAGCGATCGCGCTCGGCGCGACCGGGAGTTCCCCGTTCAGATACGAGGGGTGCGAGATGCGGCCGACATGCCACAACTGGAGCACGATCCGCCCGCCGGATTCGTGCACGGCCTTCGTGACCGGTTTCCAGCCCTCGACCTGCTCGTCCGACCAAATGCCCGGCGTGTCGGGGTAGCCGACCCCCTGCGCCGAAACGCAGGTGGCCTCGGTGATGATCAGTCCCGCCGACGCGCGCTGCGCGTAGTATTCGACCATCAGCGCGTTGGGAACGCGTGACGCGCCGGCACGGCAGCGGGTCAACGGCGACATCACGAGGCGGTTGGGCATGTCCCAGGCGCCGATGCGGACGGGATCGAGAAGGGATTTCATTCGGGAATTATAACGAATCGTCCGATCACCCGCGCGGCGGTCTTAAATCGAACTTTGTATTATTCGGTATGAGAAAGACGCACTCTCATAACCCCGCCCTGCTGCTTTCCTTCCTGCTGTCCGTCTCGCCGGCACTGCGCGCCGAGCCGTTCTGCAAAGAAGAGTCCGGACCGATCCGTGTCGAGTCCACGGCTCCGGACGCCCAAGTATTCATCGATGACGTTCCGGTCGGAAAGACCCCGTGGTCCGGAACGGCCGCCATCGACAACGAAAAGAAAACCAAGGCCGAGGCTTGGGGAGCGGTCGGTTCCTTTCTTGGCGGAGTCGTGTTCGGAACCCTGGGAGCGGTGACCGGGATCATGAGCGGGAGTCCCGTCAAAGAGGCGGTGGACGGCTTCAAGAGCGGGGCGACGAAGGACGTCCACTACTGCGAAAAGAGGAAGACGGCGCACACGGTGAAGGTGATTCACTCGAGTCTGACCTACACCGCCGAGATCGCCGACGCGAACTCCTTCGGGACGGTCTCCGCGGACCTCTCGGGAATCGGTTTCGAACAAGGCAATACGGCCCGGGCCGGCGGCGACCTGATGAAGGCGCGCGATCTGTTCCGCGTCGTCGAATCCTTCGGCGGGAAAGAAGCGGAAGAAGCCGGCCGGCTCGCCGGGGAGATCGACGCGCTTTTCGCCAAGGAAGCACGGCGCGCGGAGGAGGTCAAACGCGCGCTGGAAACCGGGCGCGCGCTGGCCGGCTCCGAGAATCCGGAATCGCTCGCGAAAGCGGTCGCCGAATTCAAGAAGGCCGAGGAACTGGATCCGAAATCGAAGGCGCGCGAAGAACGCGAAGCGGCGCTTCAAAAGCTGCACGACGCGTACGCCGCGAAGGCCTCCGCGGCCCTCAAGAAGGGCCGGTATTACCAAGCGGTGCTAGCCCTGCGGGCGGCGCTTTCGCATTTGGACGTGCCGGCGACGCGGGAGGCGCTGGAAAGCGCGATCGCCGCGCACAAGGAGACGGCCGGCGAACCGGGATACGACCTATGGGTGACCGGCGTCGCCCGGCTCGAGGCGGGCAAACCCGAAGCGGCGGCGCGGCTCTTCGAGCGCGCGCATCGCGAAGCCCCTAAAGACGCGGCGTATCTCAACGCTCTAGGCGCCGCGTTCTTCGACGCGGGCCGCTACGGGGAAGCGCGCGAACTCTTTCTCGAAGCCCTCGCGATCGACCCAAAAGCCGTCTGGTACTACTACCTCGGAAGGACCGAATTGGAGTTGTTTTGGCTCGCGGAAAACGACTCGGAGCGCGAAACCGCCCGACTCGCCGCGAAGGACGCGTTCGCCAAAGGCGTCGCGCGCGCGCGTAAACCGGCGTGGGTCGAGGAAATGCGGAAAATTACGCCGGTGCTGACGGGTCTCACCGAAAGCCGCCGGCGCGTCGACGCTCTGAGTCAGGAAGGAAACTTCCGCGAAGCGGTATCGGAACTCGAGAGGATCCTGGCCTACTACCGATTTCAAGGGAGCGAGGACGAATTGGCGGATCTTAAAGCCGATAGCCGCGGGCAGCAGCGGCGCGAAGCCTTCTCCGGACGCTATTTCCGCGTCGCGGCCTCCACGACGGCCCTGCTCGCCCTCCTTCTCGCCGGCGCGCTGGGCTATTTACTTTGGTACCGCCGCGGCTCGCCTAAGGCCTGAAGCATCCCGACGGTCGCCAGGCCAATCGCACTTCAGCCCCCCTTCGATCCAAGCCCGAGCCTGAGCCGTCCATTCCTCAAGTCCCCCTTGGACCCGGTCTTCCCGCTTCTTGCCGCCCGGCAGCATCCCGCTGTTGGGGGTCGCCCCTTCGATCGCCCATAGAACGCGCGGATCATCCAGGAGATGCTTTTCCATCTCCCGGACCAGCAGAGCCCGGCTCTTGAACTTCGCGTTGACCGCGGCGTAGATGAGATCGCAGGTCTCCCTCGCGGCGGACCGGTGAAGCGAAAAACGCGGGGACTAAAATCAAAAGGAAGGACATCCGTAAGCCTGATCGAACGGACACGAGGGCCGCTAACGGCCTTCGCCGCGCCGCCGCGCCAATACCGCTCCGGCCGCGGGAGGAATTTCCGAATCGGGAAGTCTGAAATAGACCCCCTCGGCTTCGGCGATGACGGAACCCCCGCGAACCTTCAAAACTCCCTTTACGATCGCGCGCTTCGAGGTTCTGCGCTCGATGCGCGTTTCGATGTCGCAGACGGTTCCCAAAGGAAGGGGGTTGCGATAGCGGATGGTGAGCGTCGCGGTCACCACGGGCATCCCCCCCGTCCACACGCAAGCCCCGAGCACCTCGTCTAAAATCGCCGAAACGCTTCCTCCGTGCACGCGGCCGGGAGCCCCTTCGGCTCCCCGTCCGAACCAGGCCCAGGTCTTAAACGACCCGTCCGCGTCGTCCTGATAATACCGCAGCATCAGACGGTCGTCGGTCGCCGCGTGCGGGATAAACTGGCTGGAAGAATCCATCCCCTCGAAGGGCTTGACCGGCTTCCAGGAGGCGGGAACCTCCACATGCGGCGGAGCGTCCATCATCGCGTTCATTGTAGATTTTTCCCTCAAGCCGACGCAGTTCCGATTTCCCGGCATAGGGAAAACGCCGTCGGGGCTCAGGCGACCACGGAAGTGCAGTGTCCGCAGCGGCGCGCCTCGATCGGAATCGTCAGGGCGCACTCGGAGCACTTCTTGTCGATCGGCGCCGGGGCGGGATTTTCAGGCTCTACGCGCTTGAGCGAGTTCATCCCCTTGATCGCCATGAAAATGACGAATGAGACGATCGCGAAGTCGATGACATTCGTGACGAAGGCGCCGTAGTTGATCGAAACGGCCTCGGCCGCGCCGGCGCCGTCCTTAATGACCCATTTCAAATCGGAGAAATCGACTCCGCCCATCAGCAGTCCGATGGGCGGCATGACGACGTCCTTGAGAAACGACGCGACGATCTTCCCGAACGCTCCGCCGATAATAACGCCGACGGCCATATCCACGACATTGCCTTTGACGGCGAATTCCTTGAATTCTTTGAGCATCGTTTCTTCCTCCGGGGCCGCGTCGGCCAGATTCGCGAGGACGACTCTTAGCCATTGAATTCCTCTTCGGCGTCGGCGACGAAGTAGATGTCTTCTTCGGAGGGGACGGGCTCCCGGAAGAATTCGGGCGCGGCCGCCTCGGGTTCGCGCGCGGGGGCTTCTGCGGCGCTCGGGCCGCCGCTTTCGGCGATCATCGCGAGCACTTCCTTCCCGAGCTTGCGGGCCTTCGCCGGACCGATTCCCTTGATCTGCAGCAGTTCGTCTTGGGTCGAAGGGCGCACGCGCGCGAGTTCGTCCAAGGTCGCGTCGTTGAAGATCATGTAGGCGGGAATCCGGCTTTTGCGCGCTCGCTTAAAGCGCCAGGCGCGCAGTTGTTCAAAAAGATCCTCGTTGCGCGGCTCGCCGGCGTCGGCGGACCGGGCTGAGGCGGGCTTGGTCGCGCCGCGCTTGACGGACGAGGCGGCGGGCGCTCCACCGTCGGGCATCGCCACCGTCGCGCTCGCCGTTCCTTCAAGAACGGCGCGGCCCAGTTCCGTCGTGGAAAGCACCGGGTACTTGTCGCCGGAGATCGCCAAGCAGCCGGCCTGGGCGAGTTCGGTCAGGAGACTGAACGCGTAATCGACGCCCTGCTCTTTGAGCGCGCCGTAGGCGGGGTTTGAGTCCAAGCGGACGTCGAGCACCTGCTTCGAGCGCGACCCGGCCAAGACCTGGGAGATACGGCCCCTTCCGAAGCGCCCGTCCGCGCCGCGCACGGCCAGAAGCGCCTGACGGACAAGTTCCCGGTCGTCGGCGGTGACGGGCCGCGCGACGCGCACCTTATGCGAAGCGCAGTTGTCGCAGGCGCCGCAGCGGTCCTTCACGTGCGGATCGCCGAAATAGTCCAGGATGAAGCGATGCAGGCATCCCGCTTCCCCCGCGTACGCGATGATGCGGCGCAGCTTCTCTCCGTCGCGTTCGCGCTTGAGCTCCAAGGCGTCGAAATCAAATCCCAATTCCTCGATGTCCTTCACGGGCTCTACGAGTTCCGTCGTGTAGGTGCGGCTGCCTTGGTACGAGCGCACGATCGCGTCGGCGCGCGACAACAGCCGCAGCGCGGTTCCGACGGCCATCTGATTCGGGCGGCCGTGGCCGACCTTCGAGGCGATCTTCGCGATGGGGGTACGGATCGGGCCGCGCGCGCACAAGCGCTTGACGGCCGCGTAGCTGCCCTCGATGATCTCGCGGGTCGGGTTGGCGCCGTCCAAGAAAAATTCCTGGGTCTTCACGTCGGCGTAGTTGAACAGCAGTTCGCAGCGCGACGGCTCCCCGTCGCGGCCCGCGCGCCCCGCCTCTTGATAGTACGCCTCGACGCTTCCCGGGATGTCGTAGTGGATCACGAAGCGCAGGTCGGAGCGGTCGATGCCCATGCCGAAGGCGTTGGTGGCGACGGCGACTTCGGCGTCGCCGCTCATGAACTTCGTCTGCGCCTTGGTCCGCTTTTCCTCATCGAAGGCGCCGTGATACGCGACGCAGCGCACTTTCTCGGCGCGAAGCTCCTTGTAAAGGCGCTCGACGTTTTTGCGCGTGGCGCAGTAGATGATCCCGGTCTTGTACTCCTTCAGCACTTCCTTGATCCGGCGAAGCTTATCGGCCTTCCCGGCGACCTGCGAGACCGCCAAAGTGAGATTCGGACGCGCGAAACCGGTGACGAAGACGCGGGGGTCCTTTCGTCCGCGCTGCCCGAGTTCCAACTGGACCCGTATGTCGTCTCGCACGATGGGCGTCGCGGTAGCCGTCAGCGCGACGACCTGCGGTCGGCCGAGTTCGACGAGCGCGCGCTTGAGGCGCAGGTAGTCCGGCCGGAAGTCGTGGCCCCATTGGCTCAGACAATGCGCTTCGTCAAGCGCGAAGAGGTCGATCTTCAGATCCCGAAGCGCCTCGACGAAGCGAGGGCTCTTGAAGCGCTCCGGCGCGACGTAGACGATCTTGAGCTCCCCGGAGCGCATCCGCGCCAGACGGGAACCGATCTCGCTTTGAGTCAGCGACGAGTTGATGAAGGCGGCGGGGATCCCCTTCGCGGCGAGCGCGTCGACCTGATCCTTCATTAAAGCGATCAACGGCGAGATCACCAAGGTGATTCCGTCCTTGGCCAACGCGGGAAGCTGGTAGCACAGGGACTTCCCGCCGCCGGTCGGCATGATGACCAAGGCATCCTCTCCGCGCACGATCGCGGAGATGACTTCTTCCTGCCCTTCTAGAAATTCACGGTGCCCGAAATGGCGGTGCAGCAGCTCGCGGGGATCGGCGGCGGTCGACGGCATAGGCTATTCTAGCGGTTTTCGCGGCGGCACAGCCGTTCGGCGGCGGGTTTTGTCTTTAAAGAAGTTCCAAATCTCCGCGCTGGCGGAGTAGCCCGAGGCGTACGGACCGATGACTCTTCGCCAGCGGCGGCAGAGAAAGCCGTCCGGGCGCTTGCGGCAGGCCGCGGAGGATTCCTCCGCGAGGAGGCCCGGCCAACCGTGTCCGTGGCCGGAGATCGCGTCGAAAACGACGGGCGCTCGGCAGCCGGAGTAGAGCAGGCGCGTCGCCGGCCCGACCGAAGACGTTTCCGGGGACTTCCCGCAGCCCTGCGCGGCGACCCATTTCGCCGCATGGGCGGGAACCGCCGTGCAGGCGCCGTTATTGTCTCCCTTCGTCGGCAATCCCAAGAAGCGCTCGAAGCAGCCTCCGCAGTCCTCACCGCCGCCGTAGTTCGCACAGTCGTCTTCGACGCCGTGTACGATCAGCACCGGCATCGGGGATTTCTGCACGCAGCTGTCCTCGCGCACCAGCGCACCGACCGGCGCGATCGCGGCGATTTTCCCGGGGATCTCGCAGGCCAGACGATAGGCCATCATCCCGCCGTTGGAATGCCCGGTGACATAAATCCGCTTCGGGTCGGCGTCGTACTTGTCGACGAGTTCGTCGATCAGCGCGGAAAGAAACCCGACATCGTCGATCTGCTTCTTGCGGGCCGCGCCGCAGCAGAAACCGACGTTCCAGGTCGCCAAGCTCTTACCCAAGCGCCGTTGTGCGAAACCCTCCGGGTGAACGGCGATGAAGTCCTTTCCCGCGCCGAGCTGCTCGAATTTCGTTTTCCTGCGCATGCCCTCCGCGTTGCCGCCGCCGCCGTGCAAGGCGATCACGACCGGCCAACGCCGGCCCTCGGCCTTCTCGGGAGCGTCGAGCCAATACAGACGCTTTAATCCCCCGTGCTCCAGCGTATGCCGGGACGGGGCTGCGGCCGCGGGAAGCGCGCACAACAAGATCAGGCAAATTCCCTTCACGCTCCGAGTATACGCGCCATCCGAATCGCCCGCAATATTGCTACCCTCCGGGGATGAACACGCGCGAACTCGGCCGTACCGGAATCCGGCTATTCCCGATCGGCCTCGGCGGGATGCCCTTGTCCATCCAAGGCAGACCCGATGAAGCGCAGGCGCTCAGGGTCATCGGCGCCTCGCTCGATGCGGGCGTTGCTTTCATCGATAGCGCCGATGTCTACTGCCTCGATCAAACCGACATCGGCCACAACGAACGGTTGATCGCGAAGGCGCTGAAAGCGCGCGGCCGGACGAAAAGCGTCACCGTCGCGACCAAGGGCGGGCTGAAGCGCCCCAACGGGGACTGGACTCGGGACGCCTCTCCCGCGCAATTGCGCGCGGCGTGCGAGGCGAGCCTGAAGGCGCTGCAATCCGACTCGATCACGCTTTATCAACTGCACGCCGTCGATCCGGCCGTTGCGCTGGAGGAATCGGTCGGCGAGCTGAAGAAGCTTCAGGACGAAGGAAAAATCCTGCACATCGGGCTTTCGAACGTTGATCTCGGGGAACTCGAGCGCGCGGAAAAAATCGCTCGGATCGAATCCGTGCAAAACCGCTGCAGCCCCTACGACCGCGAGGATTACGACGACGGTCTGCTTGCGGCCTGCGAAGAGCGCGGCATCACCTTTTTGCCCTACGGTCCGGTGGGCGGCCATCGCGCCCATACCCGCCTGCTGGATGAGCCGCTGCTTGCGTCCTTGGCGGAGAAGTACGAGGCCACGCCCTATACGATCGTGCTCGCCTGGCATCTGGCGAAAAGCGAGCGCATCCTCCCGATTCCGGGCGCGAGCAAGATCGCCTCGGCCGAGGACAGCCCTAAAGCGGCTCTATTGGACTTGGAGCCGGAGGATCTCGAAAAGATCGACGGGCTGAACGGTTAAGCGCCGAGCGAATCGCCCGTCTTCTCGAGGACGACCAAGGTCAGCAGGTTGGCGGCCAAGGCGGGGAGCACCGGGTCCCAGGAATCGAGCGCGGCGGGAATGACCCCCGCAGCGGACGCCGCCTTCCAGGCCAGCGCCACGCCAAGCCCCGCCCCCATGCCGCCGACCACCGCCCGCGGTTGGGTCTTTGGTCTCAGCAGCGCGCAGAGCACCGCAGGGGTCAGGCTCGCTCCGTAGAGCGTATAGGCGTAAAGCGCGACCGATAAAAACTTCTGGCTCCAAAACGAGATCCACAACGCGACCGCGCCGAATACGGCGACGGCGATCCGCTGCTTCTTCGGCGTCACCTGCTTTTGGCCGAAGCCGCTCGAGAAGGTCGTCGTGCAGGCCAACAGATACGAATCGGCGGTCGAGACGATCACCGCCACCGCCGTGGCCGCGAGCAAAAGCCCGACGGCCGGAGGAACCAAGGAAAACGCGACCTCGATGATCGCGTGACCCGGATTCGCCGGGGCGACGGGCAGACGCGCCTTCGCCAACAGCGCCAGCGCGATGATCGCCGATTCGAGCACCAAAAGACCGAAGAAGGTCGCGATCGCGGATTTGCGCGCGGCGGCCGGAGACTCGGCGGAAAGAAATCTCTGATAGAGATTCGCGTCCCCCAACAGCAGCAGAAACGACGGCAGCATCACGTTCACCCAACCGGCCGTCCCCATCCCCCCGCCGAGATTCAAAAATTGCGGAGGAAGCGGCTGCGCGGTACGGTCCCAACCGAGAGTGACGATGACCAAGGCGGTCAACAGCCCCACGGACATGACGACGCCGTTGACGACGTCCGTCCAGGCCACGCTGACCATCCCGGCCAACGCCGTATAAAGGACGACGAACAGCGCGAAGCCGACCGGCAGCCAAGCCGCCGGCAATCCCGGGAGAATCCTTTGGGCCACGGCCGCCCCGGCGCGGTATTGATAGGAGACGATCACGAGATAGGCGACGATCAACGCCACGGCGGCGATGCGCCGGGCATGATCTCCGAACGGAATGCCGACGATGTCCGGAATCCCCTGGGCCGCAAGTCCGCGGACCCGCGGCGCCAACCAGGCGAGAATCAAAATTCCGACCAGACCGGAAACCGGAAGAAAGAAGGCCGAAACCCCGTGGGTGAAGGCGAATTCGGCGTTGCCGAACAGCGACCCGGTGCCGATCCAGGTGGCGATCAAGGTCCCGGCCAACACATGAACCGGGAGATTGCGCCCGGCCAAGACGAAGTCCTCGGAGGTCTTTACCCGCCGGGAGTGCCAAACGCCGACGCCCGTCATCCCCAACAGAAAAAGCCCGATCACCGGCAGCGCGAGTTCCATTGGTAGGGCTCAGGCGCCGGTGGGCGCACTGCCTCCGGTTTCCTGAGCCCCCCTTTCTAACCGTGCATGAGCTATTCGACTCACACGGCTAACCGAGAACCATTCAGGCATTG